>Ga0307517_10001256_pt1 | contig 42592 bp, 42 predicted proteins | sample 23_EM_MG_FD_194515 | JGI IMG/M metagenome (GOLD analysis project Ga0307517, IMG submission 194515) | Populus trichocarpa ectomycorrhiza microbial communities from riparian zone in the Pacific Northwest, United States - 23_EM | ecosystem: Host-associated > Plants > Roots > Unclassified | place...
CAAGGCATTACCATCTTCCACGATGTCCAGGACCGTAAACTGGCCGAATTCCTCAAACCCCTCCCGCATGAACATCCGTTCATCCTCGTCATTTTCGACCATTACGATCGTATATTTTTCCATATCAATCAATTGAAGCGTCATTTAATGTAAAATGGAAGGTCGTGCCCTCACCCGGAACGGATTCCGGCCAGATCCTGCCATGGTGTCTTTCCACTATTTTTTTGCAGATGGACAGGCCAATACCCGTACCCGCATACCGGGTATTGAGCCTCCGGAATATTTCAAAGACCGATGTATAGTCCTCTTCCGCTATGCCGATGCCATTATCCGTTACCGACATTTTAACGGCACCGTTTTCCTCGCTGCATCTCAGCTGCACCCGGGGAGGATCGGCCCGGGTAAATTTGATCGCATTGCTGACCAGGTTCTGGATCAACTGGACCAGCTGAACGCGGTCGCCCTCCACGTATTCAACTTCCGTCGCCATGCTGTACTGAACATTCCTATCATCGATCACCCCTTTCAGGTTTTGCAGGGCCTGTGTAAAGAGCTCCCGTACTTCCACCCTTTCCTCATTGATGTCTTCTTTGGCCAGGCGGGAGTAATGGAGGAGATTATGGATCAATTCCCTCATCCTGTCCGTGGCGAGGTTAGCCTTTTTAAGATAGGTCCCCAACTCCTCCGGCGAAGCCGTAGCCAGCTTCTTTTCAATGATCTGCAGAAAGCTCTTTGTCGTCCGCAGGGGTTCCTGCAGGTCATGAGAGACAATGGAAGTGAACTGTTCCAGTTCCTGGTTGGCATAGGAAAGTTCGGAATTGATGATCTTCAACTCACCGGCAAGGGTCCTGTAGCGCTCGAAGCTTTCGCGCAGGGCTCTTTCGGAGGCCTTTCTTTCCGTCAGATCCCTGGTCACTTTTGAATAGCCGACCAGATTACCCGCCGCATTCAATACGGCCGTGATCACGACAAGAGCCCAGAACCGCGACCCGTCCTTGCGGATACGCCATCCTTCCTCTTCGTATTTGCCTGTAGCCTGGGCAATCTGCAATTCACGGGCCGGCTTGCCGTCGAGAATGTCCTCTTCCGTGTAAAAAATGGAGAAGTATTTACCGATGATCTCACCGGCCTCATAGCCTTTGATCCGCCGGGCGCCGTCATTCCAAGTGGCGATCTGTCCTTTTTCATCCATCATGAAGATGGCGTAGTCCCTGACCTGTTCAACGAACATGCGGTACCGCTCTTCGCTGGCCCGAAGATGTTCCTCATTTTCCTTCCGTTCCGTCAGGTCCCGGGTAACTTTGGAAAAGCCGATCAACTTGTTGCGATCATTGAATAAGGGGGTCAGCACCACATCGGCCCAGAATACGAAACCATCCTTGCGGATCCTCCAACCCTCTTCTTTGTATTTGCCTTCCATGATGGCCGTATCCAGCTCCCTGGCGGGCTTATCCTCCTGGATATCGTTCCCGGTGTAAAAAATGGAGAAATGTTTACCGATGATCTCCTGGGCATGATACCCGGTAATCCGCCGGGCGCCGTCATTCCAGGAGAGGATATTGCCCTGCGGGTCGAGCATGAAGATGGAATACTCCTGTACGCGATCCACCATCAGGCGATAGCGTTCTTCGCGTTTGCGTAGTTCCATCTCCCCTTCTTTTTTGGAGGAAAGATCCAGGATCAGGCAGCTATATCCATAGATGTCCCCTCCGGGGTTAGAAAGTGAAGAAAGATGCACCTGCGCCCAAAACCGGGTACCGTCCTTCCGTAGCCGCCATCCTTCCGTAAGCATTTTACCGTTCTGTCTTGCCTGGTCCAGGTCGTAGTCCACTTTATAGCTGTCGTCGGGATTGGCATAAAAGACGGAGAGCCGCCTATTCAGGAGTTCGGCTTCCGGGAAGCCGGTCAGGCGGGTAATAGCCGGATTGGCGTAGACGATGTACCCCTCACTGTCCAGCTGAAGGAGGGCCTCACTGAAGTTCTCTACATATAAAGCGGTATTGATGGGCATTCTCGGGGTATGTGGTGAAGGTAATTAACTGCCTGTTTATCCGGCGATCAATCCTTTAATTAAAATTATATATAGTATTTTTTTAATATAAACCGCATAGCAGTCTCCTTGATCCTTTCGAATCTATCTACCTAATTACGGATATCATGCCAGAATCCGGCACCCGGTAAATCGATGAAAAGCAGGCTCTGCGAGAGGATTGGGGTTGGCATTTTTCCCCAGGATTGTGGAAATTTCGCCCTAACAGGATAACTGGCGGGGGGAGCTGGCGATTGGGGGAGTGTGGTTTTCGTCCTACCGGAGCCTGCCGGAAATTGTCTAAAAAAAGTGGCCCGGGGATTTTGGAATGATGAAATCTCTTATAATTTTGTCCTGGCATCCGCTCCCCTGGAAGGTTGCTCCATTGAGATAATTTGTCCTGTATTCGTGATAAGATTTAATAACCAAAATTAAAGCTGCCCGTCATGAACACGCATCCAATCAAATTCTCCTTCCGGGCCGAGAATTCCGTCAACTTCGAGCTCGAAGCCGAGGTAGTACAACCGGAAGATCTCCCCCATTACCAGGTTAAAAACATACGCCTTGCCGGCTGCGGACATCGGACGCCGGGCATCCCCGATACGGTCATAAAATGTATCCAAAAAGCAGAGAAGCGTGTCTGGGTCCATATCGACTCCAATCTTCCCAGTGCGCTCAGCAGCTCGATCGGCCAGTGCCTGGAAGCAACACTGCCCTCTATCGCATTGGCAACGGAAACCGATCCGCTGGCTGAAATGGAGATGGAAGACCTGGCATGATTTTTAAACAGCGACACCTCCTGACACAGGCGCATGGAGACCATACTTGAAATTTTTGGACAAGGCAAGGATCTGACGGTCCTCCAGATGAGCGCCCGCGGCATCGTGGTATTCTTTATTGCCTTACTGCTCATCCGCATCTCGGGACGAAGGTCCTTCGGGATGCATATGCCCCTGGACAATATCATCAGCATCATCCTGGGCGCCGTGCTAAGCCGCGCCATCGTAGGCGCATCAGATTTTGTGCCGGTGATCGCTGCCTGTACGACCGTGGTCGTTCTGCACCGGGCCCTGGCCTGGTCCATCCTTCATCATAAAAAGTTATCCCGTATCGTCCAGGGCGAAAAGATCCTTCTCTTCGAAGACGGGAAGTTCCTTGCCAAAAATATGGGTAAGGCGCTTGTCTGCGAAGAAGATATCCTGCAAGGAATAAGAAAGTCAGCGCTGACGGAGAATTTAGATACCATCGAAAAGATCTATATCGAGCGGAACGGGGAAATAAGCGCTATCAAAAAAGATGCTTAGGAGTTCTTTTTAGTGTTTTCTTTCTCCTTCTTTTCCTCTTTCTCTTTTTTCTTTTTTTCCTTCTCTTCTTTTTTTGCCTTTTTCCTGTCCTTTTTTGTCTCCTTCTTATCGAGCGGCTTGCCGCCTGAATCTTTATATGCCTTCGAGAGTTTAGAGTCCTCCTTCCCGCCCTCGCCGATGGAATTAATATTAATGGAATTTTCCAGCGATGGATACAGTGCCTGGATGAAGGCATTCCGCAGCAGCTGCCCTATAATATGCCAGACGTTGACGTCGGGGTCTTTGAGATTGCCTTCGAATTCCGCCTTTGTCGCCAGCTGGTCCTTGCCATGATTCTTGAATACCCAGGTGACGGCGCTGATGACGGCCTTATAGGCCAGTTTGAGAGGATGGTCTTTGTCTTCCTTCCAATTGATGACCTTCAGGTCCTTGATGATGGGCTTGGTATAGCCCTTAATAATATTATCCTTCGCAGCGGCCTCGGTATAAATACTGATCTCGCCCTGTTTGACGTCGAAATTGCCGTAGGCCCGCAGAAAATTATTCAGGTGGGTGATGTCCAATTTCACCAGCTCCGCTTTGGCGTCGAAGGTGGGATCTTTGTTGAGGGCGTCCATTTTCATATGCAGACTGGCGCTTCCTCCATACACATCCGCCGTAGCCTCCACCGTAGAAGGAAGTGTTTCTTTCTGGTGTTTGGCATTGGAAAGGTTCTCGGCCAGGATATGGACATTTTTGGTAAAGACGTCCAATTTTGGGTTGCTGTAAAAATCACGGTAATGGATCTCGCCCTCAAAAACTTCGAACCTGTTCAATTTGAAGGGGATCAGGTGATCTACCACCTGCGTCCAACTCTTGTCGATGCCCGTCTGGGAAGTGGCTTCGGTGGGACCTTTGGCGAAATTGAGGACCGGATGCTGTACTTTGATCTTCGCCACAACGGAGCCATGAAGGAGGGCTCCCCATTCTACCGACAGGTCAATGGCCTGCGCGGCGAAAAAAGGGACGGGTATCTTTCCGTCCGTCTTATCCAGCCGGATGTCCTTGATCGTGTAGGCTCCCCGGATCAGGTGTACGTCGATATCCTCCACATGACCGGAGTAGCCTTTTATCAGGGTCAGCTGCCTGTTGACATATTTCAGCAGAATATAGGGCAGGGCGATGCGGAATGCGATCAGCAGGACCAGCAGCGAGCCGAGAACTATGTAGACGATCTTTCTTTTTTTGGTGATCTTTTTTGCCATGCCGAAGAGAAAGCAAAGGGAGGGCCATCCCATCCGGCAACGATTCAGGTAAGCCGCATGGGCGCGCGGCGGTCTTTAAAATCCTTCCAGGTAAAAATGATGGGCAGGGCTTTTTGCAGGAAGGAAAAGGCGTTGATGAGGTAGACCTGGAAGTAAGCCCCATAATAAATACAGGCCCCCGAATCCAGCAGGATCCAGGTCCCGAAGGCCACCATAATGGCGTTGCGGGCCCATTTCTCTTTTTTCCGGAAGGGATACCAGGCGAGAAAGGCCACCAGAATATAACAGCAGGCGATGGTGCCGCCCAGGGGCGCCCACAGGAAGGCGCGGAACTTATCTACTCCCCGCGGTATATCTTGCCCGCCCCAGAAAATATGCGCCAGGGCCCGGTTGTAGGGCAGAAAGAAGGGATTGTTGCCATAAACGGCGAATACGATCCCGAACAAGGCGAAGAGCAGGCTGGTATAAAAAAGCCATCGCTGCCAGAATATAAATCTTTTCATGTCCTGAGCTTGAGTGAAAGCAATGTATCCAGGAAGGCCTCCTGGGCGGGATTGATCTTTTGACGGGCTTTATCGACGGTGAACCAATCCCCTTTATCCACTTCCGGGAAGGTGAGCTTGCGCCCGGAGCGCGGCGGCCATTCCAGGGTAACGGTATTACTGCGGACCAGGGCTGGCACCAGGTCGCCGGCACAGGCCCAGGCATGCACTTCCTTGCCCGCCTTCTGGCGGATGGAAGCCAGGGGAATGAAAGGACCGGCGGGCGTGAAGCCCGTCTCTTCCTTAAACTCCCGTATCGCGGCCTTCAACGCCTCCTCTTCAGCCGCGAACTCTCCTTTCGGGATCGTCCAGCTGGCAGTGTCCTTCTTTTTCCAGAAGGGGCCCCCCGGATGAACCAGGAAGACTTCCAGTCCCGTATCTGTCCGGCGGTAAAGGAGAATGCCCGCGCTTTGCTTTTTCGCCATGCCTCTACCGGAGCAAATTACCGGCCAAACCGCCATCCGAAAATTGGTGGCGTAGTTTTGGATGTCCTGCCCTAAACTCTAGTCATGGAAAAGCAAGCTGGTGTGAAAAAGAACAGTTTTTTTGAAAGATTCGCAGCTAAAGTGACCAAGCTGACGGGGAGCACGGGCGCTTTTATCACCGCCTTTGTCGTCGTGCTGGTATGGGCCGTGTCGGGACCTGTCTTCCATTATTCCGAAACCTGGCAGCTCGTCATCAATACCGGCACCACCATCGTCACCTTCCTCATGGTATTCCTCATCCAGAAGTCCCAGAACAAAGATTCCCTGGCCATTCAATTAAAGCTGAATGAACTGGTGGCGGCGCATCAATATGCCAGCAACCGGCTGGTGAACGTGGAATGCATGACGGAAGACGAACTGAAGGTGATCCAGAAATACTATGCACAGCTGAACAAGATGGCCATGAAGGATGAGAACCTGCAGGAATCCCATTCCATCGACGAAGCGGAGGAATCACATAAGCTGAAAAAGGCGCAGGCGGACGAGCGGGATGCGAAGACCCACGCCAATAAAGGGAAATAAGGCCGTCTATTTTTTACCCCGGGAAGCCAGAAACACGATAAGCCCGATAACAGCCACCACGATCAGAACACCTACCCAGACGCCGGCCTTAAAGATGCCGCCTGCGACGGCACAGCTGTCCAAAAAAACAGAGAGTAAAAGGATCCAGAAGATGTAAATGAATTTTTTCATGGCAAACGTTTTAAAAGGGCCGGCGGGGCCGGCCCTTTTTTGTGTATTTAGTTTTCCTGCGCAGCCTGGTAGTTGATATTCTTTTCGGCCACATCCGTCAGAAGCTGATCGGCCTTTTTTTCTTCATTCAGGGTAACTTCCAGCAACTGGGCGACCTTACCCAGTCCCAGGGTCTTGGCCAGCTGCGCCAATCCGCCGTAGGTGGAGATCTCATAGTGTTCGACCTTCTGTCCTGCCAGGATCAGGCCTACGTCGCGGGTAGCCGTACCTGCTTCCGTATCTTCGATGATGCTGTCACCTTCCTTGGTGATGCCTTCCATCGCGTCACATTTCTTCGCCTGCGGCTTCTTACCCAGGATGCTGAAGACCTCTTCCAGACGGGTCACGTGCTGCTTCGTCGCTTCCAGGTGGTCGCCGAAGGCCTTCTGCAATTCGGGGGCAGTGGCGGCCTTCTTCATTTTCGGAAGGGTCTTCACCAAATGTTTCTCCGCCCAATAGATGTCCTTTATCTCATCATGGAAGAATTCATCGAGCATCGGGTCGTGCTCACCGGCATTCTTCGCCCCGGTGGGGGTCTTCTTCGCATTTGCTGTCTTTGTCGCCATCTTATTAAGGTTTTATATTTTAATACTATCAGTATACAGGAATATAGTGCCAGGGCTAAACAGCGGTACTGTCCATGCTACCTGTCTGGAAAAGAGGAATTAATTACTCAAAGTGAGGTAAGCGTATTCCCTGACAGCCCTGGTTAATATGATGTCAAAGGGAGGTCAAGTCAGGATTATTGGCTACTTTCGCGTTATGAGCTACCGGCATATCCTGCTCATCGAGGATGATGAAGACGACCAGGAGATCTTCCTTACCGCCATAAAAGCCTTGCATACCCCAACGGAATGCATTGTGTTGAGCAATGCCGTTGTGGCCCTGAAAAAGCTGGAAAACAGGCAGATCGAAGCGGACCTTATTTTCCTCGACCTTAATATGCCTGTCATGAACGGACAGCAATTCCTGCAGGCATTCCGAAAGAACGAGCAATTAAACCAAATCCCCGTGATCGTATTTTCTACTTCTTCGCATGCCGACACGATCGAAGAAGCGAAGAGGATGGGAGCGAACGATTTTATCACCAAGCCCGATCAATTCGAAGTTCTTGTCCGCATTCTCGAATCCCGTATCGGGTAAGCGGAACCTGAAGCAGTCTATACCAAATTTTAACTACAACCCTTTGGCGCAAGAAAAAATTGCCGGACAAAAAAGCTATCCCTTCCTACGCGGCGGCGGGGAAATGGGAGAGCTCACCCGCAAGTTGGACTGGAGCAAAACCTCCATCGGCACGCCCGATGAATGGCCGCAAAGCCTGCGAACCATGGTATCGGTGATCCTCCGTACCAAATTTCCCATGTTCATCTGGTGGGGGGAAGACCTGATCCAATTCTATAACGACGCCTATCGGCCCAGCCTGGGCAATGAAGGAAAGCATCCCACCGCCCTGGGGCAAAAGGGAAAAGACTGCTGGCCGGAGATCTGGGAGGTCATTTACCCTCTTATCGACCAGGTGCGCAGCAAGGGCGAATCCACCTGGAGCGAGAACCAGCTGATACCTATCTACCGCAACGGAAAGATGGAAGACGTCTACTGGACCTTCGGCTATAGTCCCATCACCGGCGAATCCGGCAAGGTGGAAGGGGTACTCGTCGTCTGCACGGAAACGACCCATGCCGTCGAGAGCCTGCAGCAGCAGGCGGCCGCCTTAAAAAGGATCGAAGAGAGCGAAAACGAACTCCGGAAAAGCGAAGGCCGGCTACGCAGCGTATTTACCGCCGCCCCGGCGCCCATCGTCCTTTTTACCGGCAAGGACCTTGTCATAGAGATGCCGAACCAGGCCTTCCTGGATGTATTCGGAAAGGGGAACGATATTGCCGGGAAACGGCTGGCCGAAGCCATGCCGGAGCTGCTGACGGAAAATCAGCCTTTTTTACAGATCCTACAGGAGGTATACCGGTCGGGAAAAATGTACCTCGAAAGCGGCGCATTGATCAAGGTCGTCCGCAACGGCGTCCTTACGGAAAATTATTACGACGTCGCCTATACGCCCCTTTTCGACGCCGAAGGGAAGGTATACGCCATCCTGGATATTTCGATCGACGCTACGGACCAGATGCTGGCCCGTCACAAGATCGAAGAGGTCGTGGCGGAAAGGACCAAGGAACTGGGGGCTGTCAACCGACACCTGGAACAGTCCAATGCGGAGCTGCGGCAATTTGCCTATATCGCCTCCCATGACCTGCAGGAGCCGCTGCGAAAGGTGCTCACGTTCGCGGAAATGCTGGAGAAAACCCTTGGGGAGATGGATGACCGCAGCAGAAGTTACCTGAACCGGATCAATACCTCGTCCAAACGCATGCTGAAGCTGATAAGAGACGTCCTCGCGTACTCTCAGCTGGCCAGGGAGAACGATGTCTTCGAAGCCGTCAACCTGCAAGAGGTGGTGGAATCCATCAAAAGCGACCTGGAGCTGCTGATCGAACAAAAAGGGGCGCGCATCGAATGCAAGGACCTTCCCACCCTGGACGCCATTCCCCTGCAAATGTCCCAGCTCTTCAATAATCTCGTCTCCAACGCCCTGAAATATACCCGGGAGGGGGTGAGCCCGGAGCTGTATATTTCCGCCTCCATCCTGCCCGCCGGCGACTCCGTGAATCTCCCGCAGTCAGAGCCTACCATTTATTATAAGATCGAGTTCAAGGATAACGGGATCGGGTTCCAGCAGGAACATTCGGAGCAGATCTTCAATATTTTCCAGCGGCTGCACGGCAGGGCGCAGTATACCGGCACGGGGATCGGCCTGGCCATGTGCAAGAAGATCGCCGACAATCACCGGGGGATCATCTATGCGCAGGGCAGTCCCGGGGAAGGCGCTACCTTCTATGTGATCCTGCCGGCCCGGCAAAGGGAATATGTACCGAAACCCAGGTAGACCGGTCAAGGCCTACCGGCGCGCATCAATTTCCGTCCAAATATTCCGCAGGCCGCGGAACTGCCCGAACACAGGGTCTTTCGCCGGTACCGGCAGCTTCCCGATCGTATTATCGGCGTCCGGCCTTTCTCCCGCCAACCCTCTTTTAATATCGAACGGGCGGCCTTCAGGATAGGCCCCTACGCATTTGACAGCCTGTTCGGCGCCCAGATTTTTATGCGCAACCCCGGCCGGAATGACGATGACATCACCTTTTCGCAGATCCACCGTCTGACCATTGTCGCCGCCCAGCATGAGGGAAGTACGGCCCTGGTAAATGCCCATTACTTCATGAGAGGTGCTGTGATAATGATCATAAGTGAAGATGCCGTCCTTCCATGCGTTCCGCCAGTTGTTCTTTTCGAAGAGGGTCTTTATATAGGCCGCGGGAAGTATGAAAGGCACCCGAAGGACATTTTTATAGAGCAGGACGGGGTATTTGCTATTGGGGAAGACGCCGTCATCTTTGCAGTAGATCCTGATAATCTGTTCATCTTTCATAAGCGGGTTCATTTTTGCGGCCGCCGGCCGGCGTCTTCTAATACTACAAAAGAACTGCCAGCCCCGGGATGCCCATCATTTGGGGATTTTCGGCGGGGTGAGACCCCAAAGGTGAGTGGTGAGTGGTCAGCGGTGAGTTAAGATTGGCAGATAACACGGTCAGGCAGGGGAAGAAATTGCCCCTGGCCCCTGAATTGCAGGTATATACCAAAATAATAATAAGTCAATGCCCAAGGAAAACAAGAAAGAGATACTGATCGTGGACGATGATGAGGACCTGTGTACCATCCTTTCTATTAATTTACGCGCTATTGCGCCCATCCACCATGAACATAGCCTGGAGGGCGCGATGAAGTATATCGAAGCGAACCATCCGTCCCTCGTGCTGCTGGATAACAGCCTGCCCGATGGATACGGCGTTCAGCATATCGCCCGGATCAAGGAATTGAACCGGCAGGGGAAGATCATCCTTATCACTTCCGATACCAATAAGCACCTACGAGAGGAAAGCCTGTCGCAGGGTGCGCAGCATTTCGTCTGCAAGCCTTTCAGCGTAAATTATTTTAAAGACCTCGTAAAAAAGACAATGGGAATACGTTCATGAACCAACTAACGCAGCGCATTATCGAATTCAACCAGGACAGGGTGCCCAAGATCGTCCGGATGAAATACGAGGCCATGTCCGAGAATGTCTACCGGTTCTACCGGGGGACCAACCATATCTTTTACGAAGACCTGGAAAGGTCCGGGTCGATGCCTCTATCCCCTGCCGGCTGGATCTGCGGAGACCTTCACCTGGAAAATTACGGAAGCTATAAGGGCGATAACCGGCTGGTGTATTTCGATCTGAACGACTTCGACGAAGCCATCCTGGCGCCTGTAGGCTGGGAGCTGGCGCGGATGGTGACCAGTATCTTTGTCGCTTTCGAGTCCCTGCGTATCGAACAAAAAAAGGCCGTTAAGATGGCTCAGCTCTTTCTAAAGAGCTATTCTTCCCATTTAGCCGGCGGTAAGCCGGACTATATCGAACCGAAGACCGCAAAGGGAATCGTCTGCGAGTTCCTTACGCACGCCAGCAAGCGTAAGCAAAGGGATATCCTGGAAAAACGCACCATTGTAAAGAAGAATCGCCTGGCCATCCTGATGGAGGATCCGCGCCATCTCGGCTTAAAGAAGGAGCTGCAACAGGAGCTCAGCCAACATCTTAGTGAATGGCTGAAGAATGACGGCAACAGTCCCTATAATTATAAGGTCACCGACGCCGTATTCCGGCTGGCCGGAACGGGCAGTGTCGGCGTCAAACGATATGCCTTCCTTTTGAAGTCCCTGAATAAGGAAGGAGAAAAGTATCTTCTGCTGGACATGAAAGAGTCCAAGCCTTCGTCCCTTCAGCCTTATTGCCCACTGCAACAGCCGGAGTGGGGTTCGGAAGCCGAAAGGATCGTCAGCATCCAGCGAAGGATGCAGAACAGGGCGCCAGCCCTGCTCAGCACGACACATTTCCGGGCAGACTCCTTCGTCATCCAGGAAATGCAACCCACCAAGGACAGCATCGATTTCAAGCTGATAAAGAAACGATACCGAGATATGTACCAGGTAGTCGACGATATGGCCATGCTGACGGCATCTTCGCAGCTGCGCAGCGCCGGCCGGCAGGGGTCCGCCAGTGCGGATGACCTTATCGCCTTCGGACAGGACCCCAGCTGGCAGAAGGACCTGCTGGAATACGCCATCGACTATTCCGTGCAGGTGAAGGAGCAATATGCGCATTTCGTTGCAGAATATGCGAACGGAGCATTCCGGAAACCGTCCCGGGCCAAGGAGCCATCGCCTATACTGGCCGAAGTACAGGAGGCGGGTTAAGCACCACAGGTGGCATGAGATTTTCTGCAATTACATAAAAAGATGCCTGATAAACAGTATTATAGCACTTCTGTCAGTAAAGAGGCCATACTGGAGACCTTCCGGGATATCCGGGAGAACGAACAGGCCGTTCAGGCATTTACCCAGACCCCTTCCACCGGGCAACCGGGCGCCGACGAAAAGGACGGACTTTGCGCCCAGGAGCTTTTCTATTACTATACCGCCCGGATCATGATGGAGAAAACAGTATTTACACGGTGAGTGGTGAGTGGTGAGTAGTGAGTAGTGAGTGGTGAGTGGTGAGTGGTGAGTGGTGAGTTAGGTGCGGGAATGACGGATAGGTCTTTTTACCAGTTATGAAATACCAGTCCGTAGCTTTCCTCGGAGATGATATCCTTCCACTGGCTTATGAGCAATTTGTATGCTTCGCCTACCGGCATGATCTTTCTTTCAAGATCATAAAGCCCTAACTCGTTCACCACTCCTGCATTCTGACGCAATGCCGAATCCCAATCCACCTGGTGCAGGAGACTATACCAGGTGAAGCCCACGATGGGCACGCCATCATATTTCAGACGGTGAACGTTGGCCCACTGCTTTAACAGCCATTCCTTACAGGCGGGCATCCTGATATTGGTCTCGGTGTGCATCACCGGGAGCCTATATCGCTGGTAATATTGGTTGGTGATGACATAGTAGCCGAAGATCTCGCCGGAGGCTTCCGTATGACCGTCCGGATAGACCAGGTGCTCGTTGGTGACATAGTAGTCATTGCCCATGATGCAGTGCGCTTTGACCTGGTTGTTCGTAAACCAATAGTATTCTGCCTGTGACATGCCATTTCCCAGAAGATATTCATACATGGCCACGCTGACGGGATATCCGTAAGTCAGGTCAAGGGAAAGAAATCTTTTCTGGTTGAGAAAACGGGACAGGGGTACTGCGGCAGGTTCCATAGCATGAAAATACTCGGAGGACTCGCTTTGTATAAAGCTGGCATCCGGCTGAACCTTCAGGATGGCTTTCATGGCGAGGACATTCGCCTTGCAAAGATGTTTGAGGGCCGTAACGAAAGCCCTGTCGGAACTGAGACATTCGTTCCACCAACCATATTGGGCCGAGAACATGGCGGTAATAAACAGTTCGTTGACCGGGGTATATAAGTGAAGATGCGGATAACGTTGTGCAAAGGCGCCTGCATATTCCGCGAACAGCTCCGGAAAATCCGGATTTTGAAAGTTCCCTATCCAGTCCGGTACGCCGAAATGGCAGAGGTCGACGAGAGGAATGATCCCCAGGTCTGTCATCCTTGCGAAGGTAGCGTCGGTAAATTCCCAGTCATACCTGCCCGGGCCGAGATGTGTCCGGTAATATGGCGCCCCATAGCGCAGATAATCTATTCCCAGTTCTTTGACGAGTTCGAAGTCCCGCTGCCAGTGTTTATAATGTCCTGTCTTTTCCATCTCATCGACCCGGTGGATCTGCCCGTCGGGCAGACGGATGGTAGGATAGCTGTTTTCGATGCCGGTGGCGAACATGAATTTATTTCCTGTCATAAGCTGGTGGGAACTGATGTTACATATTTCCTTAGTGTGTCATACCCTTGAAATCCTTCTAAGGACAGGGCTGTCCTGCCCGGGAATCTAAAAACGATCGTAGGGAGCCTGTGTATGTTGAGATATTTGCATTCCTGCAAGTCCTTGCGAAAGGCGGAGGCGCCTTCTTCATCTAAAAGATCGCTTTCGAAACGGCCGGGGTCAAAAGCAGGATGCAGGCGCGAAAAGCCGAGCGCCAGCTCCAATAATACATTCTTTCTCGCTATATTCAGGTTATCGGCCATAACGGCCCGTTGAAGCGTTTCGAAGAACGGAATTTCAAGATCGGCTGCCTGGAGCGCAGCGCATTTGACGGCTATACAAGCAGGATAGGAGGAAGCAGGAGGATCGGTGACCCAGATCCTCTCATTAATTTCCACCCCCGTCACTTTTTGAGCGTGCATCCATTCAGGACCCATTTGAGCCGGTCTCCGGATCGAATTTACATTATCCTCAAAATGACGCCAGGACGGCAGCAGTCCGCCCATTTTATATTTAATCCGGCCTTCAAAACCGAAGTCATCTTTGAGTTTTTTCCATTCCGGCGTCATAGCCCAGCTCCAGCAACAGAGGGGATCGGTGTAGAAAATAATTTCTACACCGTCCGTCCGTGGGAAAGCGCGGAGATCCATTCCGGGCTCCTTATTCTTTTGTGGACTTCTTACGTTTTTTTGATCCATTGGCAGATTTTTCCGTTTTACCGAATCCATTTCCATTTTCTTTGGCGAGGGGATTGTTCCATTGCAGGATGCCTTCCGGGGTAGCATTTTTCACTTCGGCGCTTTTGATCTCACTCAGCTGCCGATCGGCCTTTCGTACTGCCTGTTCCGTCCGGTCCGTGCCTGCTGCCTCATGTTTCAAAAGACCATTGGTCTCCAATACATAGTTGACCGGGTCATCGACATATTGTATCGTTTCGCCCAGTTGGGTCGTTGTTCCTTCATTCCAGGGACCGGTGAAATTGTTGCCGCTGGACATGTTGAAATAAACATTGCTGAACTTAGGGTCACTTTGCAAAACTCCCGGAGGGAAGTTCGGCCGGATCGTTGCCAGGGCAGCTTCGAACATCTGGTAATGTGCGACCTCGCGCGCCATCAGAAAGTGCAGGGTCTCCTTTACATAGGGGTCGTTCGTAAATTGCAGCAGGTACTCATAGACCATTTTGGCCCGGGTTTCGGCGGCGATGTCGGAGCGCAGGTCGGCAGTCAAATCTCCCTGGCAGTCCCCATTGATATAAGCGGCGGACCAGGGTACGCCCTGGCTATTGGTATAAGCGGGCGTTCCGGCGCTGCCAACAAAGAACTGGGGGGCCGTCATGCCCTGATGGATAACGTCCTCTTTGGCGGCCTTTCCGTCCAACAGTTTCATGATCTCCGAACTGTCGGCGGCATTTTTCAGTTCCCCGTTGATACCGGTGAGGAGCATCTGGATGGTAGCGCCGACAATTTCCAGGTGACTGAATTCTTCCGTGGCGATATCCATTAAGAGGTCGTATTTATCCGGGTAAGGATTTTTGGCGCCAAAGGCCTGTCCGAAGTAACGTAGCGCGGCCGCTAATTCTCCGTTAGCGCCGCCGAACTGTTCTAATAATAAGGTTGCGAACGCCGGGTCGGGTTTAGACACCCGGGCATTGAACTGAAGGTCCTTTACGTGATAAAACATAAAAATAAATTTGAGGGTGAACCTGTATACCTAAAAAAATCATACCGCCCTTACTGTTACCCACTATCCATTCCACCATCAGCGCTAAAAGCCAACCGAAGGCCCGTAGGCGGCAAATTAAGGGCGGAAATGGGGTGGCATCTCTCCCTTATTGCGTGGCTTAGTAATTGCGCAGCTTACTGTGATCGGTTTCATGCGATCCTATTCCCACCTTATATAAAATTCCCGATGCGGCGTCAGCGCCTGTTCGAGGGTAAGTTTCACATTGAATACAACATCTATGACATACGATATTATTTGCTTTTCGCATCTACGCTGGAAATTTGTCTTTCAACGACCGCAGCACCTCATGACGAGGCTGGCAGCCGGACACCGGGTATTTTATTTCGAAGAACCTGTATTCGACGAGGGAGGCCATTCCTGTTTCGAGGCCTACAAGGACGAGCTCCATGAAGTATATGTGATCACGCCGCGTCTCCCGGAAGGCCTGAGCGCCAGCGAAGCACAAGATCAGCAGGCGCTCATCTTAGGATCCGTGCTTCAATTTTATGCTATCCGTGACTATGTCGCCTGGCATTATTCGCCCATGACCTATGCCCTATCTCAACATTTGAATCCCCTGTGCCGCGTGTACGACTGCATGGACGAGCTTTCGAACTTTTTGTTCGCGCCTCCCGCGCTGAAAGAAAATGAGGCGGCCCTTCTACAAAAGTCCGATGTCGTATTTACAGGAGGCAATAGTCTTTACCAGGCGAAAAAGAAATTCCATAACAATATTCATTGTTTTCCCAGCAGCATCGATAAGGCTCATTTCAAGAGAGCAAGGGAGATACGCCTGTCGGCCGCAAAGGAGCCGGAGGACCAGGCGTCCATCCAGCGTCCCCGGATCGGATTTTTCGGTGTAATCGACGAAAGGCTCCATATCGAGATGTTGAGGGAGCTCGCCGCACAGCGCCCGTCCTGGCAATTCATCCTCATCGGGCCCGTGGTGAAGATCGATCCCCGATCCTTGCCGCGGCAGGATAATATTCATTATTTAGGCGCCAAGCCTTATACGGAGCTGCCGCAGTACCTGGCCGGATGGGACATCGCCATGATGCCCTTCGTCCTTAATGCCAGCACAGAGTTCATAAGTCCTACGAAGACGCCGGAGTACCTGGCGGGTGGGGTTCCGGTGATCGCGCCTTCCATCCGGGATGTAGTCAATCCCTATTTCGGGCTTGGCCTTATATCCATTGCCGATACGACCCGGCAGTTCATCAAAGCCGCCGAAAACATCCTGGGGAATGGGATGCCCAAAAAGTGGCTGGAACAGGTCGACCAATTCCTCGCCGACCTATCCTGGGACCGTACGGTCGCTGAAATGGCCAGGCTAATCGAAGAAGCTATTCAACAAAAATCAATTTTATCGGATAAAAAAACTACCTCTTATGTTTGATTATTTAATAGTCGGAGCGGGCTTTGCGGGCTCCGTCCTTGCGGAACGCCTGGCCTCGGTGGGAAATAAAGTGCTGATCACCGACAAGAGAAGCCATATCGGGGGCAATACTTATGATTTTTACAATAAGGATGGCATCCTCGTTCATAAATATGGCCCTCATATCTTTCATACCAATTCCAGGGAGGTATATGATTATCTGGGCCGATTCACAGCCTGGAGACCTTATGAGCATCGTGTGCTGGCGAGCGTGGATGGCATGCTGGTGCCTATACCCATAAATTTAAACACTATCAATGCCTTGTACGGGCTTCAGCTAAACTCCCAGGAAGTAGACAGTTTCCTGGCCGCCCGGGCAGAAAAAAAAGAGCAGATCCGTACCTCTGAAGACGTTGTCGTCAATAAGATAGGCCGGGACCTGTACGAGAAATTCTTCAGGGGCTATACTAAAAAACAGTGGGGGCTCGATCCATCGGAACTCGACGCCTCGGTAGCAGCCAGGATCCCAACCCGCAGCAATCGCGATAACCGCTATTTTACGGATGTCTACCAGGCGATGCCTTTACACGGCTATACGCAACTGTTCGACAACATGCTATGCCATCCCAATATCAAGATCCTGTTGAACACGGATTATAAAGAGATCGAGGAGGTGATACCGTATAAAAACCTGATCTATACCGGACCGGTCGATCAATACTTCGGGTATTGCTATGGAAAGCTGCCGTACCGCTCGATCGACTTCGCTTTCGAGACGCATGAGAAGGAAACTTTCCAATCCACGGGCACCGTCAATTACCCGAATGAACAACCCTATACCCGGGTAACGGAATTCAAATATCTCACCGGCCAGCAGCATGCGAAGACCACCGTCGTATATGAATTTCCAAAGGCGGACGGAGACCCGTATTATCCCGTACCCCGTAAGGAGAACGCCGAATTGTATAACAAATACCGGCACCTGACGAAGGAAGTACCGAACGTCTATTTTACCGGCCGCCTGGGGACCTATAAATATTACAATATGGACCAGGTGGTGGCGCAGTCCCTGACCCTGTTCAAGCACCTGGAATCATTAAACCAAACAGACCGGCATGTCGCAGAAGAATTCAGCCAGTTGTCGTCCTGAAGTCTGGGGGGGCATCGAATGCACCATCAACCGCGTGGGCGATACCTTTTACGATCAATTAGAGGCGGCGGGATATTATGGCCGCGAGACGGACCTGGACCGGATGGCGGAATTGGGAATAAAGGCCCTGCGGTTTCCCATTCTCTGGGAACGTCATCAACCGAACGCCGACCAGCCTATCGATTGGACCAGGACCGATGAGCAGCTAGGGCAACTGCGGGAAAGAGGCATCCTCCCCATTGCAGGACTGGTGCATCATGGAAGCGGCCCCGCGTACACGGACCTTTCCAGTCCGGATTTTGCAGAGGGTCTGGCCGCTTATGCAGGGCTCGTTGCGGCGCGTTATCCCTGGCTGGATCATTATACGCCGGTGAACGAGCCTTTAACTACTGCAAGGTTCAGCGGGCTATATGGCATCTGGTATCCCCATCATTCCAGCGCGCTGCAATTTATGACCCTGTTACTGAACCAAGTGAAGGGGATCGTCCTTTCCATGAAAGCGATCAGGAGGGTAAACCCTGCGGCACGCCTGGTACAAACGGAAGACCTCTCCTTCGTACACAGCACCCCCGCGCTGGCTTACCAGGCAGATTTTGAAAATGAACGGCGCTGGCTGACCTATGACCTGTTGTGCGGTAAGGTGGACAAGGGGCATCCGCTGTGGGATTATCTTCTTTATATCGGGGTCAAAGCCTCCGAACTGAACTTCTTTACCGACCATCCCTGCATACCCGATCTGCTGGGCCTGAATTATTATGTTACGTCGGAGCGTTATCTCGACGAAGCCGTAGAACGCTATCCGGCGACGGCCCGGGGCGGTAATGGCAAAGACCCCTATGCCGACGTCGATGCCGTCCGGGCCGTTAAGCCGGCTGGCCTTTACCAGCTGCTGGAGCAGGCCTGGCAACGTTACCAGCTGCCCCTCGCCATCACCGAAACACATATCAACTGTACGCGCGAACAGCAGCTGCGCTGGCTGAACGAAACCTGGGAAACGGCCCGCGATGCGTTGCGGTCGGGCATCGATGTGCGGGCCGTCACCTTCTGGGCGCTGTTAGGCTCTTATGATTGGGATAGCCTGCTTACGCGCAGGGAAGGCCATTACGAATCCGGGGCCTATGCAGTAAATGACGGCAGGCTAAGACTGACGGCCATCGGCGCCCTGGTAAAAAAACTGGCCAGCGAAGGAGATTGCCATCATCCGCTGCTGGACGCGCCCGGCTGGTGGCATTTCCGAAATGACGCTCCCGGACCTTCCTATGGGACCAACCATCCCCTGTTGATCGCCGGAAGCGCGGCATCCTGCAAGCTCTGGTTTAAGATCTGTCTTGGCCGCGGAATTCTATGCAGGCTTGTTCTGTCCCAGGATCAGTCGCTGCCGGAGAGGCACTGGCAGCGACTGATCCAACGTTATCAACCCTGGGGCGTTATTATCCTATCGGACTCCGGGACCGGAAACCGGGCAGTCCTGGCGGAGATCTGCCGGCGGCGGGGACTACCTTGTCTATTATGGCAGGCATCGATGTGCGGGGGAGAAGGGTCCGTCCAAGATGCTCTGGACCTTTTTATCGATGAGGTCCTCGTAACAAAATGGGTTGACTGCCGGCAAGCGCTTAGCGCGAAAATTGCGTGATTAGAAAAGAACGAAGCTTTTACACTGTAATACTTTTTTTATGCGGATCCTCTCTACAAAATTTCATGGCGCCCTGGACTATCTCGTCGGGGTGGTCCTGCTGGTCCTTCCCTGGCTTTCAGGTTTTGCCGGGCTAAATGCCGCTACCTATGTGCCCGTCACATCGGGCATCGTTATTATACTTTACAGCTTTTTTACAAACTATGAAATGGGGGTGGTGAAAATCCTACCCATGCGCATGCACCTGATGCTGGACCTATGGGCGGGGATCGTCCTCGCGGCTTCGCCCTGGCTGTGGGGGTTTTCCAGCTATGTGTATATGCCGCACCTGCTGCTGGGCATTCTTTCCCTATTTGTATCCCTGATGACGGAGACGAAGCCTTTTGAAGGAAAGCGGAGTGTTGACCGGGGCAAATATCCGTACTACCATTACCATTCCGGTGACGTGCTACGGAAAGACAAGTAGGCGGCTGCTGCCCGTGAACTGTTATGCCCCGTCCGGAGAGAGATCATTGGGGTTTACCGGCGACAACAAGCCCCTGTTCAAAGACTCCCATTGCAATTCTGAAAAACTGGCCAGTGCGCCCGCGGCGACCACCGCATTCCGTACATTGTCCAGGGTCTTGTCCGTAGAAGTATTGGGGACCTCATTCCTTCCGTGATAAAAGGCGGTGACCTTCATTCCTTCCCGCTTAATGATAAAAGTGGAGCTAGCTTCCTGTTTAAAAAAATGTGCCGGATAACTCTCCATTTTTCCAGGTTCAGGGCAGGGACGTACTTTCAGTCCTATCCATTCTTCTTCTTTTAAAGGGTCCAGATGGTCCTCCAGTATTTCCACCTTCACCCAGTCATATCCATTCCCTGCACGTGGACCAGGGCCGGGGATATCGATCCTTAAAAAATCGCCTTTGCGGACTAATCCTTGCAGTTTTTTTCCTTTTTCATCCGTTGGAAGGAATTTGGCGCTGGCCCAGCCTGCCAGGGTATGCCAGGTAACGGGAGACAGAAGCCTGGTCACCGCCAGGGCAAATCGCAGATCGGCGGCTTCGCGGGATGGAAGATCCACTGAAAAGTCCAGGTCGGTAGACTTACCCATTCGGTTGATCGGAATAAGATCGCTGTCCATAGAAGTTAGTTCAGATAGGCAGACCAATTCTTATGCCTCCCGGGTGCAACAAGAGAACTATCAGCTCCATTTCTCGCCCAATACGAAGGAAAGCATGTAGTAGACATCGTCAGGGGATACGGGCTTGCTCATAAAATGCACGGCGCCCAGGTCCTTTAATTCCTTTGACTCTTTTAGTTCCCGGGAAGTGGTGTATACGATCACGGGGACCGGCGCCAGGCGGGGGTCCTTAACTATGGCTTCCAGGGTCTGCCGGCCGCTGAGCCCCGGCATCCGGAGGTCCAGGAAGATATATTGCGGGAGCAGGTTGGCCGCGTCCTTTAAATAAAGCAAGGCGTCCTGCCCATTAGCGACCGGAATACAGGTGATGGTCTTATCCACCTCTTTTAACGCCTCCAAAAATAGGGACCGGTCGTCCTCATCGTCTTCCACCAGTAATATAGTCATGGTATAAGATTCAATTGTTAATTCCTATGTTATTGCTCCAGGGGGAGGAGAATACGGAACTGCGTCCCTTTCTCCTTTTCCGAATCCGCCGTGATCTGTCCCTGGTGGTTGGTAACGATCCGCTGGCATAAGGCAAGGCCGATGCCTGTTCCTTCGAAATGCTCTCTCGCGTTCAGGCGCTGAAAGACGAGAAAGATCTGTTTGGAGAACTGCTGGTCGAACCCGATGCCATTATCCCGGAAGATAATTTCCGTATAAGCCTTTTTATCGCTCAGCGCAGGATCGGCGATCACTTCCTGCGCGCCCATGATCCTCGAAGAAATAGTGATCACCGGCGGGGTGTCCTGCCGGGTAAATTTGAGGGCGTTGCCGAGGAGATTGTAAAACAACTGATTCATCTGCAAAGGCACCGCAGCGATGACCGGAAGGTGTTCGTGACGGATCGTGGCCTTCTTCTCTCCGATGAGCAGTTCAAAATCTTCCAGGACCCTGGCCAGGACCGTATTGAGGTCCGTATTTTCAAACAGGCTGGCGTCCAGGACCTTTGACAAATTCAGCACATCCTGGATCAGCACCGACATCCGCTCCGCCGACTTGTCGATCTTATGCAGGAGGTCCTGCGCGCCGACGGCTATTTCGATGCTGTGCCGCTTATTCAGGATGGTGGCGAAGGTCCTTATTTTACGTAAAGGTTCCTGCAGGTCGTGGGAGGCGATGGTGGCGAACTGCTCGAGATTGTCATTGGATTGCTTCAGCGCCTTGTTGGATTCCCGGAGAGAAGCCGTCCGCTCGTCCACTTTCTTTTCCAGCTCGCGGGAGAAAAGCTGCAGGCCGTCTTCGCGCTTCCTTGCCTCCGTCACATCTTCAATGGCCAGCAGGATCAATAATTCGGCATTGTCTTCCCGGAAGATGCGGCAGGCATTCAGGAGCAGGACTCTTTCCCCCGCCCCCATAACCGATACCCTGATCTCGAAGTCCATGATCCTGTCATCGGCCGAGCGGACGTTCTCCAGCAGGATATGCAGCTCGGGGATATTCCATTGTCCTTTCGACAAGGCGAAAAAGGGCATCCCTTCCGTGTCTTTCTCCGAAGTGTTGAACTTATTATAATAGGAGCGGTTGGCCGTCCGAACTTTCATATCCCTGTCAAGGACCATGAGAGGCTCACGGATCGTCTCTACGATGGATTCGGCATAGAGGCGGGACAGGTTCAGCTGTTCGTTGCGATCGAAGAGCTCCTGGTTGAGGGTGGTCAGCTCTTCGTTGGTGCTTTGGATCTCTTCTTTGGAAGTTTCCAATTCCTCGTTCAGGCTTTGCAGCTCTTCGCTACCGGAAAGCAATTCTTCATTGGCGCTCTGTAATTCCTCGTTAGCGGATTCCTGGTCTTCCGTAACGCGCTGGATATCCTGGCGGAGATCGGTAAGCTCCTGCTTCAAGTGCCCGATCTGCAGGGCCGCCTTATTCTCCTGCCGATCCGGTGCGTCCGTCAGGCTATCCGCCCTATCCTCTTTCGTCAAGTCCATGACCGGGACCTCTCTGAAGAGGACCAGGTAATAGCGGTCGACGGTATCGGGCAGCGGGATCACTTCGATCGTCACCATGCGTTGACTACCGGGGGCCTGGAAGGAAATATTTTCTTTACGCTGAGGTTTGTTCGTCTCCCTGGCCTTGTGCAGGGTGCTCCTCAGTTCGAAGGCCAGTCCTTCCCTGGCCATTTTCAGCAGCTGGAGACTGGGCTTTCCCGGCGAAGGTTCCAGCCAAGCGCCCGTAGAGCCCCTGTACTGGACGATGTCCATCTGCGCGTTGACGATAACGCCGGGGGGAGTAAAATTCAGCAGCAGCACCGCGTCCGCGCTGGATTTAAAATCATCCCGGAGAGGCTGTAGCCTCGCAGGGAAGGTATTGGCCTTAAAAGCGGATTCGCGGGCGGTGTCCGGTTGAATGAACCGGCCCGTGACGGACTTGCGGATAAATAATTTTTCGTGCCGGCCCGCCGCAGTGAACAGGTCGGCGGCGGGAGCCGCCGACTCGGACCTGCCCAGCAGCAGGTATCCATTTTCTTTCAAAGCGTAGTGGAAGGTGGTGAGGGCCTTTTTTTGCAGAAAGGTCTCCATATAGATCAGGACATTCCTGCAGCTAACCATGTCCATCCTGGCGAAGGGCGGGTCTTTCAGGAAATTATGACTGGCGAATACGCACATATCCCGGATGAATTTCGTCACCTGGAACCCGCCATTGACCTTCGTAAAGAATTGCTGCCGCCGGGCTTCGCTGAGGCCCAGCATCTCCCTTTTCGTATAGATCCCCGTCCTGGCTTTGGCAATGGACGGCTCGGAGATATCCGAAGCAAAGACCTGGACCTTATAGTCCGCAGCCTTTTCGCCCAGGTTTTCGTACAGACACATGGCCATGGAATAGGGTTCTTCTCCCGTAGAGCAGCCCGCCACCCAGATGCGCAAGGGGTTCCTATAATCCCTGGCTTCCAGCATCCGGGGGAAGATGGAATCACATAGGAGCTCATAGGTCTTCGGATCGCGGAAGAAACTGGTGACGGGGATCAGCAGGTCCTGGTAGAGGAGATCCTGTTCGGCCGGGTTGTCCCTAAAATAGGCCAGGTAAACGTCCAGGTCATTCCTTTTCGTGAGTCCCATCCTGCGGGTGATGCGCCGGCGGATCGTAGATTGTTTGTAATGGATAAAGTCGTTCCCCTTTCGTGCGCGAAGGATCTGCAGCAACTCTTTAAACGTCTCTTCTCTGCCCTGCGGGCCATCCGGCGTTTTGTCCTCCCGGCTCGTCCTGAAATTGCTTTCCCATTGAAGCAGGGTCAGGGGGATGGCTTCGGGCGCCAGGATATAGTCCACGACGCCGGAGTCGATGGCGCTCTGCGGCATTCCCGGGAAGGCCGCAGAGCCGGGCGCCTGGGCGAAGGTAACGCCGCCGTGCGCCCTGATCTCTTTCAAGCCCAGGGTCCCATCCGTCGCCGTACCGGAGAGGACCACCCCGATGGCATGCTCCTGGTGGACTTCCGCGAGGGAAGCAAAGAAGACGTCGATGGGCATGTGCTTTTCCGTTTTCGGAAGGCGCGGGCTCAGCTGCAGGCGGCCGTCATTAGCCGTCAGCAGCTTATTGGAAGGGATAATATAGATACGATCGGGTTCAACGTGTACGTTGTTCGTGATCTCCTGTACAGGGATGCGGGTAATTTTTTGCAGAAGGTCCGTCAGCATGCTCTCATGAGTGGGCTCCATATGCTGCACGAGGATGAAGGCGATGCCGGAATGTTCGGGTATGGCCTGCACCAGGCGTTTAAATGCCTCCAATCCCCCGGCGGACGCACCGACCCCTACTACCGGGAAAAGGTCGGAAGAACGCTCTTTGACTAGATCTTTATTCTCGACCTGGGGCATGATTTCTTATTAGTGATGACAGATGGCAACCTTGGTCTAAGGTACAGCTATCGAGGCTATTTGCGGATAATGAATGTGAACGGAGAACTTACCCTCCTTCCTTGGATTATCGGATAAATTTTCCTACCTTTTTCAGGCCCCCACAAAAAACTGAGACACTGAAGCTCTATATAGGACATATGGTCAGCGTGAACTGCAAGATAGTCGTATCGGAAGAGCTGGTGAAACTTGGACTCCACCCGGTCAAGGTAGGCTTTGGGGAGGCCGAGATCGAGGAGACGCTTTCGGACGTCCAGCAGCACCAGCTGAAAAACGCCCTGTCCAGGTCCGGGTACGAATTACTGGAAGAAAGAAAGGATATTCTCGTGCAAATGACCAAAAATGCCCTGATGGAGCTGATCTACTCTTACGACGAGCCCATGATGCTTAATATGTCCGTACAGCTTAGCCAAAAACTCCATCTCGACTATACCTACCTGTCCAACCTATTTTCCGAGGCAACCGGCGGCACCATCGAACGATTCTATATCTGCCAGAAGATCGAACGAACCAAAGAACTGATGATCCGCGAAGGCCTTACGCTTACCAACATCGCCTTCAAGCTGAATTACAGCAGCGTAGCGCATCTGTCCAACCAGTTCAAGAAAGTCACGGGTGTGACTCCCTCCCAATTCAAGCTGATGAAGAAGGACCAACGCGGCTCTCTAAAAAGCTGTTGAGGACCTCCCCATCGTAGAAAAAATTCCACAAAAAAAGCCGCAGGAACAGCGTAGCAAAACTGGCAATTATTTTGTAAAAGGGTAGGTAGGTACTATTCTAAAAGACAGGAATCATTGCAAGTTATAAGTATATGGAACCCTTCAAGATTATTTTCGACATGAGCCTTGAGCCTTCCATAAAAGCGCTTCGCCTGGAGGGAGAGGTCGAACTAAAACATTCTGTTCCGCATTACCAGATCCGAAAGATCAACCGGCAGGGACAGAACGGCGGGCCGGACCTGCTGCCCGATTCGGACATCCAATGCATCCTCGTAGACGGGGAAAAGAAATGGGTACATACCGACAGCGGCAGGGAATCCAATCTCAGCAAGGCCGCCGGCCAGGCGATCGAACAGGCCTTACCGGAAGTGGAGATCGCCGAGATCAAGTCCGAACCGGATGATGACGATGATTAGTTGATAAAATGCCGGCGTGGCAATTGCATTATACATGAAAACTATTATTGATGAAGAAGCAGCGAAGGAAAGAAATCCTGATCGTGGATGATGACAAGGACCTATGTACGATCCTCTCTATGAACCTGAAGCATATCGCCCCTATCCACAAGGTGCATAGCCTCGACGGAGCCTTCCGCTATCTCGAAGAGAACGAGCCCGCCGTGATCCTGCTGGATAACAGCCTGCCCGACGGCTACGGGATCAAGCATGTCAAAAAGATCAAAGAGCTGACCCGGGAAGTCAAGATCATCGTTATCACTTCCGATACGGAACATAGCCTCCAGGAGGAAAGCCTGTCAGAAGGAGCGACGCATTTTATGTGCAAGCCCTTCAGCGCCTCGGCCTTCCGAAACGTCGTACAGCAGATGCTGGGGGCCTGAGCCAACGAAAAAAATGACCCCTGTAAAGACAGGGGCCGTTAACCAAAATCTAACTGCATAAAACGATGGCAGCCTTAGCGGTGCACTGCATCGGATAATTTAACCTGAACGATATAGGTCCCTTCCAGCTTGACCTGGAAGGTGACATAAGGATTGGCCGAATAGCCCGTCGGCGGAAAGCCATCGATAGAAACGAACTGGCTGGGAATCCTGTAATACATTAAAAATCCCCAATCATAGCCTGTACCATCTACAAAATGCGCCAGCGGAAAAGGGGCCACTTCAAAATCACAGATCATGGCCGTATCCGTAAATTCGATCGGATGGAACCGGGTATAATCCGTAAAGGAAGGCCGTCCTCCCCGTATGATGATCTCTCCTGCCTTGGGATTCCAGGGAGTACCGTTCTTATCCACATATTTTAAAATGATGCGGGCCCCATCGGTGGAAACCTTGGTGCAAGTGACGAGGGGAACCTTGGCGCCGGTAGCGACGCCGGTCGCATCGCTGAAACCGCTGGTGGCCGTACCATTCAGGGTAAATAAGTCGTCCGCCGTCGGGTCGCTTATTTTGATCACCCCGGCGGAATCGAGGGTCCTGGACCCGTGCACATTGACGGCCGAGAGATCGAAGGCAAAGGAGCCCAGGGGAAGATGCCCGGAAGCCTGGTTGAAGGTGAACTGACCCGTGGATTCGTTGAACAGGAAGGGGGTCGTCTTGGTCGTCTCCCGTTTTTTATTCAGGAGCTCCACCGTCGTGTCCAGCTTGGGATCGAAGACCATACCGGCCTTGAACTGCGTCACGTCATAGGTCTGGAAGAATTCCGCAGGCGCTTTGCCGCCGTTGGGGTCGCGTATTTCCAGCAATTTAAATTTTATGGGTGAGGTAGACCCGTCAAAGTTGATCTTTTGAGATTGTACGAACGTCAATCCCCGTTTGCACACGATGGTCTTATCGGTGTAGCCCAGGGTCGGGCTTAAAAAGCCGGGGATTATTTTGGAACAGGCAAAGACCAGTACCGTTGCCGCCAAAAAAAGGAATATTTTTTTCATGCCTTCTGAATTATAGAATTAAGAATTATGATCAAAGCGTGATAGGCTCCGTGTTAAAGAACAGGCGGTGAAAGCCATCCAACACGTGCACCACGCCGGTGGTGGTGATGATGCCGGAGGTCTGGCAATCATAGGATTTATCCTGCTCCGCCGTGGGAATGGTCGTAGGGTCCAGCACCTGGTCATCCCGCTGGGCGATGACCTTCGTATAGTTGATGTAGTCCACATGATCCAGGTAGGAAGTGTATTGATTGGTAACACGCCTTAATTTGATCAGGTAGCTGACGTTGGGTTCGGCTCCCAATTTATTATCATAGATCTTTCCCGACAGCGAAAGGTTATCCCGGGTGATTTTACCATCGTACATATAGGTCAGCAGGGAATCCCTGAAGGTGTTGACCGGGATGCTGTCGATCGTGTAGACGATGTTCTCATCATTCGTCTGGATCACTTTGCGAATCCTCCTGGCCGTCACCCATTCATCGACCCCGTAATTGGTCACGGCAAAGAAGGTGATATTGCCATTCACCAGGTCCTTCACGCCTGCCCTGTCGATGAGGTGGACCAGGGAAGAAAAGCTGGGATTGGACTTGAGGTAATCGTAGGTGGTCATGTTTACATTTGGATTGGAAACGCCTCCGTCGGTCAGGTAGGACTTCTTGCAGGCTCCCAGCAGGAGCAGCAGCGCGACGCAGATCGTCCCTTTTATAATCGATTGGTTCATGTTGAATAGTTTAATGCGTTAGAGTTTACCGCCCCAATAGGGTGTTTGCCGGAGATTCAGGTTATTCTGGAAGAGCATCGGATACACCGGCCAATAGAACCCTTCCTGTGCAAAGCGCTGCACGGAGAGCCAGCTCATGAAATCCCCATAGGTCCGGGTCCGCAGCAGATCCCAGAAGATGTGGCCTTCCAGGAACAGCTCCCTGCCTCTTTCCACGATGTATTGATGCATGACCATGTCCCTGGTGGCGGAAGCCGCCAGGATATTCGCGGAGTCCTGGCTGCCGCCACGGCTTTTCCTCCAGTCGTTGATCCGGGTGATCGCCGAAGTCAGATCATTCTGATAGATGTTGATCTCGGCTTTCAGGAGCAGCATATCGCTGAGCCGGAACAGGATCATATTGTTGCTCAGGTATGGCTCCGTCTGTCCCACGCCGCGATAGACGACATTGCTGTATTTCAGACAGATGGGCTTGGTCGAGGTCAGCGCGGTGAAATTATTCCTGCTGCGGATATCTCCGGAGTCCTGGAGCTGGAAGCCCGGGTTCGCGCGGTCGGGGAATTTATAGTTGTTCGCGAAGTAGGTCGGGGGGACGAAGAACCGGGGGGTGGTGTTGGCCGTCGCCAGGTATTTAGTAGGCAGGAAAGGAAGGCCGATGCCGGTGGTGGTCCCTTCCTTATCGTCCTCGCTCATATTGAGCTCAAAGATGCTCTCCGCGGATTTGCCGATGAACATTTTACCATAGTGGGCCGTATCGGTAAGGATATATCCTCCGTTCGTCACCAGCGCGTTGATCGCCGTGTCGGCACTGGCAACATCCGTCGCATTCGGGGTGGTGGAATTCACGTCCAGCATGGTAGCGCGCCAGAGGTACAAATGCGCCAGCAGCGCATAGACCGATCCTTTGGTGGCAGTCACCGCCACGTCACCCGGATCCTGGTATCCCCAGTTCAGCATGGCCGCGGCCTGGTGGCAATCCGACTCGATGAGCTTCATGATATCCGCCTTGGGGCTCCTGCCCCGCTGCGGCGCGTCGATGGGATTGTCATAGGAGATCGTATCCAATGGAACGTCGCCCCATATGCGGGTGAGCATGAAATAAGCATAGGCCCGGATGAACAAGGCCTGTCCGAGGATCCCGTTCTTAAAGACCTGGGGATCTACCTTGGCATCCGCCAGGGCTTCGTCCTTCAACGGGGTTACCTGTTTGAGGATGGTATTGCTCATCGCGATCACTTTATAGAACCGCGTCCAGTCGCCCAGGGAGTTCACGTTATAAGCCCCGGTGAAATCGCCTGTCTGGATCGGCTCCAGGCCATCGCCGTTATACTGGATGGTAAAATAATTCTGGGCGACCGCATCCCCGTACATATAGTAGCTGTTCTGCTTGTACGCAAGAGCAGCCCTCAGCAGGCTGTAGTTGCCGGCCAGTGCGGATTTGCAATCCGCCGCGCTTTTCCAGAAGGCCTGCAGGTAGGTCGAGTCCTTCGGCTGCTGCTCCAGCACCTTCTTACAGGCAGGAAGGATGCTGCCGATCAGCAAGGCCGCAAGTAAATACTTATTCGTTGTTCTACGCATAAAATGAGTTTGGCATTAAAAATTAACTTCCAGTCCCAGGGTGAATTTTTTCGGTATCGGGTAGCCGTCGCCATTGTATTCCCCATATCCATTGACAGCTTCCGCATCCGGCAGGTCCTTGGAGCGCTGCCATCTCAGCAGGTTGTCCACTACGCCAAATACTCTGAACCGGTCGATCTTTATTTTCTGCAGCGCTTTGGCCGGCAGCTCATAGGAGAGGCTCGTGCTCTTCAACCGTACATAGTCGCCGGGGGTGAGGAAGAAGGTCTGATCCGAACGGTAGTAATACCGGTAGCTGCCGAGATCGAGCTTCGCATAGTCTGCATTATCACCCGGCTTCCTCCAGATGTTAAGCTTGCTCAGGTCGGGAAGGGCATATTGCGCCAGGTCGCCCGGAGAACCGGATCCCGAACCCGCGAAGTTGTTGAACTGATCGGCCTTGTACAGGTCCAGCACATCCCTTTTAAAAGTGAAGGTGAAGAAGAGGCCCAGCGTGAATCGCTTATAGGTGATATTGTTCGTCCAGCCGCCCGTGATCGTGGGATTGGGGTCGCCCGTCGCCAGCTTATCGGAGCTGATCCCTTCCTGGAAGGGATCGATCAGGTAGTCCCCGTCCAGGTCCAGGAACCGGAAATCCCCGGCCTTGAAGGTGTTCGTTCCACCGCCATACATGGGTATGCCCGTCAGCGGGTTCGCAGGGACATCCGCGTCCGTAGCATAAACACCCAGGGTCTTCAGGAGGTAGAAGGAGTTTACCGGGCTGCCAACCGTCTCGATATGCGACCTGTTAAAGCGGTCCCCGCTCATGACCAGGTCCCGTCCGCCATTGGGAAGGTGCATGATCTTGTTCTTGTTATAAGTAATGTTCAGGCGGGTGAACCATTTAATGGGACTCCGGTCGGATAATGGATTGCCGGCCAGGGTAAGGTCGACGCCATAGTTCCGCACACCCATGGCATTGGTCTGGGCGTAATCATAGCCTGAATTCACAGGTAGATTGACGTTGAAGAGCTGGTCGGTGTTCTCTTTATTATACAGGTCCAGGGCCATGGAGAATTTCCCGTTCAGCACTTCGGCGTCCAGTCCGAGATTCCACTGGGTGGATTTTTCCCAGCTCAGATTGGGCTGTGCGGCGCCGCCTGCGAAGTTGGGCGTGATCGCGTTCACACCGTTATACGCCGTCGCGGCATTGTTGCCTTCGTAGGTGCCCGCGCCTGTATTATATAAATTGTACTGCAAGTAGTTGGAGGAAGGAAGACTGCCGGACTTACCCACGCTGGCCCTTAGTTTCAGCAGGGAGAAGATGGATTTGTCCTTTTTCATAAAGTCTTCTTCGCTCAACAGCCAGCCCAGGGAGACCGAAGGGAAGGTGCCCCATTTTTTATTCTTTCCGAAACGGGAAGAGCCGTCGCCGCGTACGCTGGCGCTCAACAGGTATCTGCCCATGTAGTCATAGGAGATCCTTGAGTAATAGGAAAGAAGCCCGTATGCCTGGTAGTCGGAGGATGCGCCCAGGTAACGCTGGTCGAAGCCCTGTACGGCCTGGATCACATCGGAGGAACCGTGGCTGCCCGATGCCTGGGTATTCTGGTATTGGTCGTATTGAATGTCCTGGCCGGCGAGGATGCTGAAATTGTGCTGACCGAAGGATTTATTGAAGCTGAAATAGTTGGAGCTTAAAATATTGATCTCGTTGTCGCCGTAGGCGCTGGCCAGGTTGCCCTGGCCGCTGTTGAGTTCGCTGGTGCGGCTGTAATCCCTTCTGGAGGTATTGTACAGGTAAGAGTTCTGGGAGGTGAATTTGAAATTGCGGGAGAACTCATAGCCCAGGTTCAGGTTGAAGCTGAATTGCGTATTCGTATTCCGGTCGAAATTCTCGTTGTATTCACCCAGGAGCGCCGCCCTTTTATTCACATCCATTACGAACAGGGATGAAGGCATGGAACCTGCGGCTACGCTGATGGGATTACCGGTATTGCCGCTGCCCCTGGACCTGTCCATCCGAGTAAAGTTAACGACGGGGTTGATGGTGAGCTTACCACCGAGGCCTTTGGACAGCAGGTTGAGTCGCATGGTGTATCTTTTGAATCCCGTAGCGCTGATGATGCCCTGTTCGTCATAATAGCCCGAGCTGAAGCGGTAGCTCGTTCCTCCTTCTCCACCGCCGGAAAGGCTCAGGTCCACATCCTTAATGACGCCTGTCCTGTAAAAAAGGTCCTGCCAGTCCGTATGTCCGTTGAAGGCAGGGTTGAGGCTATCGGTGAGCATATAGGGTAGCTGCCGCTGCTGATCGGGGGTCAGGCTTTGCTGCAGGATCGACATTTTATTCCGGCGTTCCGTGGCGCCTGTCTCTACTGTCCGGAGCTGTGGCCGCTGTGTGGCGCCCACATACCCGGAGACGGTCGTCTTGGGGATCCCCGATCTTCCTTTTTTAGTGGTGATCAGGATGACGCCATTGGCGGCGCGGGAGCCATAGATGGCCGCGGCCGATGCATCCTTCAGTACGTCGATGGATTCAATATCGTTGGGGTTCACGCCGCCCAGGTAGTTGGTGCCGGTGCCTACATCGAGGCCCACATAGGTCTCCGTAGGCTGGGGAACGCCGTCCACGACATAGAGCGGTGTGCTCACCACGTTGAACTGGTCATAGCTGGTGCTGATCCTGGAATTACCGCGAACGGTAACGGAAGGCGCGGAGCCCGGTTCTCCTGAATAGTTCTGTACGCTGACGCCGGACAGACGTCCCTGCATCAGCTGATCGAAGCTGGAGCTGGGCAGGTTAGCGATCTCTTTGCCGGAGATGCTGGAAATGGCGGCCGTCGTCTTCTTACGGGTTACGCTCTGGTAACCGATGACGACCACATCGTCCAGCTTGCTGTCCCTGCCGATCATCGTGATCCGCAGCTGGCCGGTGCTATCTTTCGGATTGATCTCCACTTCGTTGAAGGAGATGTGTGAAATAATAAGGCCCGCATTCCTGGAAGGGAGGCTGATGCGGAAGGCGCCGGAAGAGTCCGTGAGCGCATGCGCCTTACTGTTCTTCACGCGGATGGAGGCGCCGACGACGGGGAGGCCTTTTGCATCGCGGATAACCCCCGATAGGGGAACGACGGGTGTTTGCTGTGCATCTGCCGCAAGGGGCATGGAGGCAAGAAAATAAAAGAGCAGGCATGGCAGTAGCCACAGGAGTTGTTTTCCCATATTTGTTGTTTTGGTGTAATGTGTAAACGCAATAAAATTATGGCAGTATCGGGCCCGTATTCAGGCCAGTGGTGAGATCATGCAGGTTAGGCAATAAAATTAACCAGCATTAACTGTCAACTGTACATCTTATTTAACAAATGATAACTAAATTTTAACAGGAATGTCGCGGCGTTAACCTCCGGGTTAACCGTCCTTTATTTTGTGTATAAAGGGGAAGGCAGCCTGTGGTTGTATGCCTTCATCATGATCGCGGCGAATCTGTTCGCTCCTATGGGTCTTGTCGTTATTCTGTATTCGCGAATAAAAGGATATATCCGGATCTCCAATAAAGTGATCCTTTATCTCGTGCAGGTGCTGCTGTGTCCGTGTATTTACTGCCCCTGGTGTATTTTTGGGTAGAGCGCGCAATGAATAAAACCGTCGAAAGCGCCAGGAAATAAAGCATTCCGATAGTTTATACTGCCTGCCAGGCATTATTTTACTCTATAGGCAATGACACGGTTCGTGCCAAATGAGGGAACGTAAAGGGTTCTTGTCTTGCTGTTGTAGCTGATATCGTTGGACATTATCCGATCCGGGCGCGTATCCAACAAGAGTTGTTTTGTTCCATCAGCTTTTATGTACCAAAGCATACCTTTGTAGTTACTAATAATAAATTCGTTGTCTGCGACCATCACGATGCCATCGAGCCCGCTTTCGAAGCCGTCTGCAATTTGTGTGATCACTTTATTGGCATTTACCTTCAGGAAACTTGTTGCCGTCAACACGTACAGATCTGCATTTACCGTTAGCAGGCCATTTGCCCCTGGCATGTTTTCGAGATAAACGGTGGGCTTGTCCCCCTCGATCCTATAAACCCTGGCCGCCCGCGTGTCGCTTACATAAATAACTCCCCTGGGATCCATTGCCACGTCATTCAACATTTTAGCGCTGTCAACCGGAATACGTTTTACAATTGACCCCTTACCGGCATCGATGACGGCAATCCCTGATGTTTCGGCTGTATAAAACAGACCGTTGAACAAAGCCGACCCCTTGTTCGAATTAAGGCCCGTTACCCAATCTTTCCTGATCACCTTTCCATCGAGATCCATCCGGACTACCGAGCCTGAACCCATGCTGGAAACGTAAAGCGAGTTCGATTGTGCATCGAAGAGCACCGACTCAGGCCCTTCCAATGTAAGCGAATCGGATTCCCATAATTTCTCCAAACTGTGTTGCGCTAACAAGGTCGAGCAGGCCAATAGGATGATGGCCGACAGTACTATTTTTTTCATAGCAATAAATTTATTTTTTTATCCCTTAGCTGGCGCTTCTACGTCGGAGAAATTCAAAACAGCTTGTGGCAGTCTCAAACCCTTAATCGAAATGCCTGATAATTCCTGATCGAACTTTTTTATCTCATCTTCCGTAAATTTTACTTCATCCCCGCCAATATTCTCCAGCATGTGCGCCATCTGGGTCGTACCCGGGATCGGCACGATCCATGGCTTTTGCGCCAAAAGCCATGCCAATGAGATCTGGGAGGGAGTAGCTTGTTTATGTGCAGCCCAACTTTTTAGCAATTTCAGGAGTGCCAGGTTGTTCGGTAGATTCTCAGGCAGGAACCGGCCTTCAACGCCGCGAATATCACCGGGAGCAAACCGGGTATTTTCGTCGATGGCCCCGGTCAGAAAACCGACACCCAGCGGGCTCCAGCACACGAAGCCAATACCGAGTTCCTGACAGAGCGGAAGGATCGCATCTTCCGGTCCGCGCCATAGCAGGGAATATTCATTCTGAATGGCCGTAACCGGGTGAATGGCATGCGCCCGCCTTACAGTTTGCCGTCCGGGTTCGGAAAGTCCGTAATGCAGCACTTTCCCCTGGGCAATGAGATCTTTTATTGCTCCGACAACGTCTTCGATCGGGACAGCCGGATCTACACGATGCTGATACAGCAGGTCAATGCGGTCCGTGCGGAGACGTTTAAGCATTCCGTCCACTACCACTTTTATGTGTTCGGGTCGGCTGTTCAAGCCAGGGAGACGCTGGCCGGTATTTTGGTCGATGTTCCAGCCAAATTTCGTTTCGATCACCACTTTGTTTCGAAACGGCGCGATGCTTTCGCCGAGTATCCGCTCACACTCAAAGGGCCCGTATGCCTCTGCTGTATCGAACAAGGTCACGCCCTTGTCGAACGCCGCCCTGATGATCCTGATCATTTCCGGCCGGGAGGGGATCGTGGTTTGATAAGTACGCCCCATATTCTGTACGCCCAGGCCAATACTTGAAACTTCCAGTTGCCCGCCGAGCTTGCGGCGACCAGATAAAGTTATTGTCGAAGCATTATTGCCCTGTATCAGTGTTTTGCCGCTGGCGCCCGAAGCCAGTAAGGTTCCTCCAGCCAGGCTTAAGCCGGATCTTAAAAGGTTGCGTCTATTCATAATTGCTAGTGTTGTTTAGTGCTGTGGGCTATCACTATTCATTTTAACCGGCCTGAGAAGATGGGAGAATGTGAGTGAACCCATCCGCCATTTGCCGTTCTCATTTATATATACCTCCGTCACCATAAACGGATTGGTAACTTCTCTTCCGCCGACCACCGCCACCAGGTCGATGTCATTTAACAGGATGGCCGTATTGCCGAAGAAGTTTACTGAAGCCGAGTAGACCTGCGCTTTCTTATACCAAATGTTACCGCTTTTGATAACATCCAGTTCCCTGGTTTTTCCCCAGCTTCCGCCCATATGAACAAAAACGGCTTTGTCGTCGAACAAGGCGGCCAGTGTATCTACTTTTTTATCCGCCATCCAGTCCCATTTCTTCTTAGAGAGGGTGATGAGTTCCTGGTCCTGAGGGGAAGATGCTGTCATTGGTTTATTGTTATGGTATTCTTCATCGGTGACTCTCTGCAGCCAGATCGTTTTCCCTTTTTGTGCCGGAGTAGTGGCAAGGTAGGCAAAGGAGCTGTTAAGCGCAGCTCCGTGCCAGTGTGCAATCCCCGGTGCGCACTTGATCACGTCACCTTTGTGTACAATCTGTATGGGCTTGTCTTTTTCCTGGTAATATCCTGTCCCTTCAGAGATAAGAAGGATCTGTCCGGCGGGATGGATATGCCAGTCTAATTTTGCGCCAGGGGCATACGTCGCCACCGCTATGCTGTAATTGAATACGCTGTCAGGCATACTTAGCTCGTTCAGCCAAATGGTCCCCGTGTGATTGTTGGTAGTCGATATTTCACCCTTTGGAAAGATCGAGGCATCTTGAGCCGCTACACGGAAAGACAGCGCTGCAGACATCAAGACTGTCAAATACATTACTTTCTTCATATTTTTATTTTATCGGTTTACCATTTTTTGTATCTGTTCAGGATACCGGGCGCCCTGCACCTCGATCTTCCCGACCGCGTCCTGTATCGCTGTGAGATCATCTTCGCCAAGGGTGATGTCTGCTGATCCCAGGTTTTCCTCCAGGCGGTGCAGCTTAGTAGTCCCCGGGATCGGCACGATCCACGGCTTTTGCGCTAACAGCCATGCAAGCGCTATCTGCGCTGCGGTCGCATTCCTTTCCTTTGCCATCTTCCCCAGCAAGTTGACCAGCGCCTGGTTGGCCTTCCGGTTTTCTTCAGAAAAACGCGGAACGATACTGCGGAAATCGTCTTTGCCAAAGCTGGTGTTTTCATCAATTTTGCCCGTAAGGAAACCCTTGCCCAAGGGGCTAAATGGGACAAAGCCGATCCCCAACTCTTCCAGTGTTGGCAGTACCTCCTGCTCAGGCTCCCGCCACCACAGGGAGTACTCGCTCTGCAGCGCGGTCACCGGTTGGACAGCATGCGCCCGCCTGATGTTCTGCACACCTGCCTCCGACATGCCAAAATGCTTAACCTTTCCCTCGCGGATCAAATCTTTTACAGCGCCGGCCACCTCCTCGATGGGCACATGGGGATCTACGCGATGCTGATAAAGCAAGTCGATCACATCTGTTCCCAGCCTTTTGAGCGAGGCTTCCGCAACCGCACGGATATTCTCCGGCCGGCTATCCATCCCCAGGGGCGGTTTGCCCTCCTTGAAACCAAATTTTGTTGCTATGATCACATCCTTTCGGAAAGGCCCTATCGCTTCGCCCAGCAACTCCTCATTTGCAAAAGGCCCGTAGGCTTCAGCCGAATCGAAAAAGGTAACACCCCGCTCAAAAGCCGTCCGGATCAATCGGATAGCATCCTGTTTGTCGGTGGCAGGGCCGTAACCAAAACTAAGCCCCATACAACCAAGGCCTAGTGCTGAGACCTCCAAACCGCTCTTGCCTAATATTCTTTTTTGCATAGTCCGTCTTTTTTTTGCACAAAGGTCTTGCTATCGGTCGGTCATACTGGTAGATGGATTGCGGTAATAGCTACCAATATTGCTGAATCGGGTCTGTCACATTCCCAGTCCAGCGAATAAACCACTAATTTTGAACCGGATAAATTCCCTAGTGATATGGACAGCATGAGACGGTTCAATACGATCAGCGACTACAACGCCTTCAACAACAACGAAACCTTACACCCCCTGGTGAGCGTGGTCGATTTGTCGAAGGCAAGCCCACGACAAGGATCGAAGATGTATTTTGGTTTCTACACTGTATTCTTAAAGGAGGTAAAATGCGGTGATTTGATATATGGGCGGCATACCTACGACTATCAGGAAGGAACATTGGTCTTTTTTGCCCCCGGACAGGTAGCAGGCATGAACAGCAACGGAGAAACCTACCAGCCAAAGGGGTATGCCCTGGTTTTCCATCCCGACCTGATCCATGGTCCAGCACTCGGACGCCATATCCAGGATTATACTTTCTTTAGCTATCAATCGCATGAAGCGCTCCATTTATCAGAGCGGGAAAGAAAGATCGTCCACGACTGCTTTTCAAAAATTCAATATGAGCTGGAGCATTCGATCGATCAACACAGCAAAAGGCTTATCGTATCCAATATAGAACTGTTCCTGAACTATTGCATCCGGTTCTATGACCGGCAATTCATCACCCGTGAAAAACCCCACAAGGGAATTTTAGAACGATTTGAAGATCTGCTGAACGACTATTTTCAAGCAGACAAACCGCAAACGCTGGGGCTTCCCTCGGTAGCTTATTTCGCCCGAGAGTTGAACTTGTCTGCCAGCTATTTTGGCGACCTGATAAAAAAGGAAACCGGAAAAACGGCGCAGGAATACATACAAGGGAAGCTGATCGACGTGGCGAAAGAAAAAATTTTCGACCAAACCAAATCGGTCAGCCAAATTGCCTATGATCTGGGATTTAAGTATCCCCAACATTTTATCCGTGTCTTCAAACAACGAGTCGGACATACCCCCAGCGAGTACAGAAACCTGAATTGATTGCCGGATTACCTTAGAAGCCATCCCGGGAAGACCAGGCAGACGTATTGATACGAAGAAAAAATAATTATAAATGTTTAATGTTATTCAGGGCATTGTCCTCCTATATTTGGGTGGTGAAGAATTAAATTCGATCTGCCTTGAAATTGATAATCATACTATTAGCGACCTTGCTCAACGCGGCATTAACCTCCGGGCTGACGGTGCTTTATTTCTTGTATAAAGGGGAAGGTAGCTTGTGGTTGTATGCCTTCATCATGATCGCGGCGAATCTCTTTGCTCCCCTGGGACTTGTCGTCATTCTGTATTCGCAAATAAAAGGTCATATCCGGATCTCCAATAAGGTGATCCTTTATCTTGCGCAGGTGCTGCTGGCCGGTGCTCTTACGGCCGCAGCATTCTACTTTGCAGAGTGGCTCGATCCCGGGACATATAGAGGTTATATCCGGGATATATTGGTGTCTGTGTATTTACTGCCGCTGGTGTATTTTTGGGTAGAGCGCACCATGAATAAAGCCGTCGAAACCACCAGTAAATAAAGCATTCTAATAAGTTAAACAACTGGCTATCCAGCTATTGACTAATTTTTATACCCTTTTAGGTACGTGCCATTCCAATTTGATACTAATTGAGACCACTCACCCATTAGTGAAATACATGCACAACAAAATCTGTTTAAAGTGACTACACAAGAACAACGGCAACAATTCCTCTCAAAAACCCCTTCTGAATTTATGCAGTTTTGCTTGGATCAGCAAAGCTCGAACCCTGGACCACTGCCAATCTGCACTTTTATAAAAATCATATGTCGAGAAGAAGTTGGAGTTGAGCTAACTAAAGACGATTTAATATTTAAAGAGAAATATTACGATGATTTCAAAGATTTGAACCTCGTTGGTTTTATACCTTCCTCTTACCAGAATAAATTGACCATTAAATCGGACCGTTCCTGGACTAAGAACATCATATCCGATCTAAGGGTAGATATGATTGAATTAAATGAACAGAATGCAAAAAATATTTCAGGCATAACCGAATTGCTAAAGGCCCTCTGTGAAAATTTAGATTTCGCAAAAAAAGATATCCCAGCCAAGGGCCATAAGCATAATAGGGATAGGTTAAGTGAACTATTAGATTGCATCTATACCTTTGTAGGGAAAACATATGAGCTCCGAAATAATATTAAAATCAGACTTACCACCAAAACCTTTACTCATATCGTTATAGGGCATATCTCTGATTATAAAATTCCACGAAAAGGATATCAAGTATTATTTGAAAGAATTCATACCGGTAAGGATCTTCTTGATTTTATTGAACGGGTTATTAAAACTTGTGAAGCAGACATTGCTGAACATTTTTCAAATAACAAAAGCGAGTTCAACAAAACTGATATCATCATTGATGGTATTGAATTTGGCATTCATATTAGCACAAGTGGCGATATAAAAACGTTCTATGAAAAAGTAAAATTCTAATCGGGAAAGTTCTTTATCTAAGGATTCATGTTTTTGACTTTTTAGGCCATTGGTATTTAAAAGTAAAAATGTTATTTATAGCCCACTTAGTAGTCAATTCAAATGCTGAAAGCTTCCTCCAGAAAAAGTGCCTTAGAGCGCCAGGTCAAATCGTTACCTTAAGGCGAAGTCCTGCCTATTCGGTTGGAAGGCCAAAGCGAACTGGCCTATTTCAAAGCCCTAAGCCGCTTGGCCCAATCCGGCAAGTTAGTCCGCCTCGAAAAAGGAAAGTTTTACAAATCTAAAACCACCCGTTTCGGCCCAATCCGACCTACCGAATCCGAGATCATTAAAGCACTCACCCAAAAAGGCGACAAGATCACCGGATACCTTACAGGCAACGCCTTATACAATCGTTTGGGTCTAACAACCCAAGTCCCCAACACATTAACCATTGCCAGACGAACCCGCCTACCAGAAAAAGACCTCAGCGGATATAAGATCAGATTTACTGTCCGACCATTTCCGTTTAAGGAAACAGATGTTCCTTTGATGCAGCTTTTGGATGCCTTCACCGACATCCAAAAAATCCCCGACACATCTCCTGAAAAAGTTGTCCCATTTTTGGTAGAAAAGATCAGTAATTTGCAGCCACTACAGATTTCCCGGATGATGAAGTTGGCGTTAAAATATCCACCATCTACCCGGGCCTTATTAGGAGCCTTGCTGGAAGCTTATTTACCCAGCCAACCAACGGACATTTTGCGCAAATCGCTTAATCCTTTGACCAAATATAAACTCAAAGGGATAGAGACAGTATTACCCAATAATACTAAATGGAATTTTTATGATAGCTAAAGGAAGGCATCAGGCTTGTCCAACATAGAATTTTATACCAAGTTCCCGGATCATCTGGAAGTCGTCGATCCATGGAACACCCATTTTTTCACAGACATTAGGAATCCTCACCCGTTTAAGGCTTTGCGTCTCTTTAAATTCCTTTGTCACCACGCAGGCCTTTTGTGATATGGCATGGGCGATTACCCAAGGGTCCGCCAGTGATCGTCCTTTTACATTATCTACCAGTTGTACGTGACGAGGGTCGGCATGGTAAATCTGACTTACAATTTCGGTGATTGGGCCGTCGCTTTCGTAAACTGACAACCCGCTTTGTTTAACCCAGTCCGCCAAGGCGTCATCCTGCCGTTCGATCTCCTTTTTTACCTCATCGGCCAGGAAGATTCGACCCTGATGGGCCAACGTCTTTAGTTCTTTCCAATAAGCTTCGCAAAAGTCCTTATGGTAATATTGGTTCCATGCATTGATTAGCACATTGGCATCGAGGCAATATCGTTGACCGTTTGGGCTCATGCATATACAAACTTTTCCAGTTTGGTGAACTCATTGATCTTCGTTCCGAGGAGATGGCTAGCCTCACCCGGCTGTATCAATCCGCCATGATAGGCGTCTAGTACCATCCGGCTAAAGAGTTGTCCATTTCGGTAGACTTGCATCCGGTGAGCATCAGGGCCACCGGTACTTTTTTTGGCTGCCGTTTTCCTGGACTTCTCCTTAGCCTCAAATGCCTGGAAAGCCCTTTCCGCTTCTGATTTTAAGCTATTGTATTTCGATTGCGAAAGAAGCTCCAGGTTTCTGGCCCTTACCAGGAGGGCAAAACTACTGACGCCGAAACGTTTTGCCTCCCGAAACACTTCATCCGGGGAAGTAAAGGTGGATGACGGAAGGTTCGTGACATAAGCATCCGGCATCAGCGCAATGGCCGCGACCTGATTACAAAAGCGTTCTACCCGGTCGATGTCTGGGTCTGGCTTAACATCCGGTTTCACTTCATTGGAAATCCCGGTCTCGCCGATCCAGATATGCGCCAGCTCATGGACTAGCGTAAAAAGCTGGGCTGTGCTCCAGTCCTCGGTATTGATGAAGATTAGAGGGGCCATCGGATCGGCAATAGCGAATCCCTGGAATTCATCGCTATTGAGGGTGAGGTGGGAGTTGAGGTAGCTGGTCCTGGAAATATAAATCCCTCTTGCTTCCGCCTTTACAAGCCATTCTTTCATGGGGTCATCGTAGTTCGGCGGATCGATGTCCAATTCCTTGAGAATATCCTCGGCCACTGCAGCCGCGTTCGCCCGGAGGGTGAATCGCCCTACAAAGGGCAGATTTTCTTCTCCTTGTTCCTTGTTCCATTCGTGCGCCCAGGCTTGCTTCGAGCGCAGGTCTCTTATCAAAAACTCTGTCGCACTGGTAAAGGGGATTGCATTTCTTTTTCTGAAGTCTTTTAAGGGTGTCCAATCTTTGGGCGGCGTCGGCAGCATAAACAAGGCAAAGGGTCGTCTGTAGGCTTCCGCCAGTAGTCTTGCCTGGCGAACGGTCGGACGGTCCGTCCCCGACTCCCAGGCAATGATCTGTCGCTCCGTCACCCCTGCCTTGCCGGCAGCTTGCTCCACTGTCATTAGGGCGGTCTGACGGGACCATTTCAGCACAGAAGGTGTTACAAATGCCTTATCTCCCATAGCCCCATAAAGATATGCATCCTGTCAGGAATAAGCAATCAGAATTTACTTACAACGTCGCTTCGCAGGCGAGCACCAAATTCATCACGACCTGGCAGCACAAACTGGTCGATGCATCTTTTCTTCTTCCATCATATCTTCTTTTTTGCATAAACCTAGAACCCATCCCCGTCCAGCAGATTGCCCAGGCCACCCAGGATGCTGCCTTCTTCGCGGCGCTTCCCGAACTGGGGGCTGTATTGGATGATGCGGCTCGCCAGGCGGCTGATGGGTAGGGACTGCAGCCATACTTTTCCGGGACCTCTCATCTTCGCGAAGAAGAGGCCTTCTCCACCGAACATCCAGTTGCGGATGCCTTTGATAAATTCAATATCGAAATCCACGGAGGGCTGGTAGGCGACCACGCAGCCGGTGTCCACTTTAAGGATCTCGCCGGGCTGTAATTGTTTTTCAATGATATAACCACCGGCGTGTACGAAGGCCATCCCATCTCCTTCCAGCTTTTCCATGATGAAGCCTTCTCCGCCGAAGATGCCGGTACCCAGACGACGCTGGAACTCGATGCCGATGCTGACGCCTTTGGCGGCGCATAAGAAGGCGTCCTTCTGGGCGATGATGCGGCCTCCCAGCTGCTGCAGGTCGAGGGCTATGATCTTACCGGTATAGGGCGCCCCGAAACTGACCCTTTTCTTTCCCTGCCCGATGTTTGTAAAGGCCGTCATGAATAAGTTCTCACCTACCAATACCCTTTTGCCGGCATTCATCAACTTGCTCAACAGGCCGCCCTGCTGGGAGCTGGCGGAGCCGTCCCCGAAAAGGGTCGCCATTTCAATGCCGTCGTCCATCATCATGAAGCCTCCGGGCTCGCCGATGACCGTCTCACCGGGGTCGAGCTCTACTTCTACGAACTGCAATTCTTCACCGTATATCTTGTAGTCTATTTCGTGATTGTTCCTCATGGTAGTGTGTTTTTTTT
>Ga0307517_10001257_pt1 | contig 42590 bp, 49 predicted proteins | sample 23_EM_MG_FD_194515 | JGI IMG/M metagenome (GOLD analysis project Ga0307517, IMG submission 194515) | Populus trichocarpa ectomycorrhiza microbial communities from riparian zone in the Pacific Northwest, United States - 23_EM | ecosystem: Host-associated > Plants > Roots > Unclassified | place...
ATGCGGTCAATGGCGCGGCGATGACGGCTATGAAGTTGCTTGTCAAATCCAAGTTGGGAGGTAGTCCAGCCGTAGGTGGAAGTAATTCCGGAGGTCTTGGTAGTCTCCTTTCACTTGTGAGTAACTTGTCTTTTGTGCCATAACAGTACTACTGCAACGAATCAGGTTACCAAATGAATTTCGGGACGCGTTAATTGGGTAACATGCCTATGAATAAATGAATTTAAGCAATTTTTCACATTGATTCGGAAGGGATACATATGCATCAAGCTGTGAGTGATATCATACATAATGTCATTGCATCCTCGGAAGTCCAAGTCTTTTTCCCTCGCAAGTCACATTTCATTTTACAGTTGGTAGAAACTCCACGAAAAAAACCTGTTGCACAATCCAAGTTTGTATTCTGACCTTGTAGTTCTTATTTACCCCTTTTATAAATGGGAGAACGACAAGGTGCCTGTCCTCTGGATGGCTCTTGTGGAAATGCCTTTGAGTCACCTTCCAACTTGATATTCCATCAAGTAGTAAATTTACCTGAGTCTGTTATAACTCAGGTGAGAACAAGTGTGCGAGAAATTATGTGGTAATTGAATATTGGGGAGTTAGGGAGTCAACAAAAGAAAATTTGTCTAAAAGGATTAAATCGTCACACAAAGGAGGCGGTTTGAGAAACGTGCCAAAGTTTGGCGGAAACCGGCTTATATAGTTGCAAATGTTGGGGAAAAGGTTGTCCAGAATCGGGCAATCCTGCTCCGTAGATATGATAGATAGAGGGCCCATCAAAGGAGATAATGGTGGTGTTGAAGGTTCAATGGATGAGAGACTAGATGAAGAGGAAAATCTACTTTGGGATAACACCTGTCTCTTAGATGGTGGGTCATATACAGGGCTTTGCGAAACGAAAGAGACATCTCCGAATGCTACGGGTGGGTGTGCAGGTATCCGCCTCGGTAGCTGAGGTGCTTTGCATATTCTTTCGTACAATGAGGAAGGTGGGGATGAACGGATCGTAGACCTCTCCTCCCACGGTGATTGAGTCAAACTTCGGTTTGGCTTGCGTAACAAAGCTGGATGAGGCGCAACTTGCACAGCAGTGACGAGGGACGAAAACCAGGGTTGCCTTCGGTCACCACACACTTTTTTCGGTTTTGCATGCCTTGGACCTTGTCGAATATTGAGTTTCAAAGAAAACATGGCGGCCAAGTCATCTATACCGGGATTCGCGTGACAAGGAGGTGACGAAGCTGGTTTTCTCGCCCACTGTACTGGTGCGAAATTGAAAATGCCGTTTGTGCATGGAAATGGGTCATCAACATTGCGTGGGGGATATCGGGTTGGGAAAGCGTGTGCAGGAGCGGAACAAGTGAAATTGTGATGCTGACTCTCTTGGAAGTTGCACTAAGTGGTAAGGTGGTCAACGACAAGCCTGATATATTAAGGGGCAACCTACAACATCGTCAACATCGTCAACCTCTGAATATTCGTCTTCAATTTCTCCATGTCGTTCGCTTGCGTCATGTTCATCGTTTAGGGTGTCAATGGCGCGCTGAAGAACAAGGGTGTCTGTAGAACGCCTCAATTCCTTTCCGTCCTTTTTGGCTCTACTACGATGATTCTGAAACTAAAAATAATCAGAAAAGGAAACCGGATAAGTGCGCTCCCGTACCCAAACTTCAATTTGGCGACAGCTCATTTGTGTTTTGCGTGCAAGGGCTGTACGATCGGCGGAGGATGGGTAAGCGTTGAAGTGAAAATATCTTTCCAAAACCGAAGAATATTCCTGGGATAAAAAAGTAAGACTAGCAAATCCAAATGTTGCCACAAAGTCGTACATGTCTGAAAGCCAAACGGCTCTTTGATTCACCACCACAAGTTCTGTTTGAACTTTGATGCGTCCTTTTCGCGCTCTTGGCTTGGTTCAAGAGTTGATTCAAGTTTCGGTCGTATAGGGTTTCGAATGTGGATCGAACGTTGCGGAATATATCCTCCAGCGACGATGGCCTTCTTGGTAAACCTTCCAGTCTGCCGCATGCTTGTTCGAAGGATGTGCAGTAGACTTTTTCAAGCTCATGTGCTTTCGAAAGTGTCAAGGCACATATCTGGGGTAGAAGTCCACTCTTTAAAATATCTTGACGGAATTGCGAGGTACGCTTTGTAAGGGATAGTGGGGGAATCACAGTGAGGGTATTTGGAGTGGAAGGTAAAGGGCAGGGCAGTTTTGTGAGAAAAGATTTAGTGGAGTTTCGAAGGTTCTCCAACAGCGCACGTCGCGATGAGTGGGTCATATTATACTGAGACAGAAAGGGTTTCTCTCTGCAGTCTTCAAGTTGTTGTGCTTGATTCCATTGTCCATGCCGTTCCATTGTTCCTCTTCGGCATGCCCGTAACACGTCACACTCAAAACTTGTGACAATCACTTCTTCACTCACAAACCACACCTCCATGTCGAATAATCTACGAACAGATTTCCTTCAAGCTGAAGATACTTTACTGGCACTTCTAAACGAAGATCCCAGCGGCCTCGAAAAATTTTCTGAAGTCTGGACCACTCTTGCTGGCAGGTTGTCTCTTGCAGGCCAAGAAGTCGACGAGGAAACCATCATTGTGGCTCACCGTGTCTCTTCACGGATCGAATTCATCGCGAAACAATTTTTGGAGCTGCATGAGAAGACAGATGTCTACTCCCTTGCCTTGCAGGACGACTTGAACGAGCTGGTAACGAAAATTAGCCTCGCCGATGAAGATGTTTCTGCACACGAATGTATGACCCGTCCTATTTTCTCTTGTTTTTCTTCTTATTATGTTGCAAGTGCAAAATCCACGGACTCGTCTGCCTTCTTTTATTCGACCCGCCTATGCGTGGCTGTTGCATAACCTCCATAACCCTTACCCGTCGAAAGAGACGAAGTGCCAAATTTCTCGAGCGGCTGGGTCTCCCTTGAAGGATGTTGAAAATTGGTTCATCTGCGTTCGTAAACGCATTGGGTGGAACAGACTCCGAATGCAACTGTTTTCAAACAAGCGCAGTTTGATTGTTGAAGCTGCGACGCGATTTTTCCTACCAAACTCTCAGAGAACAACTTCAAATTTGCCAACCCAAAGTGGCTGTGAAGCCGATTTTATGGCAATCAAGATCAATGCGGAAACTCTATATCCACGAGAACGACCTTCTCGAGACGAATTCCCGGAACTTTTCGCTACTGGAACAAATGCACCGACTGGTCGGGTATCTTCTGAACGTTTGCATGCCAAACGCCGAGCAAGGGCAGCGCTCGCATATCCATCACCAGAACAGTCACCGGAACCACATTTTCTAGACAATGCAAATACACTCAAGCGGAAACATTCCTTCAATGAGTTTTCGTCGGACTCAGAATTCGACGATCTCCGCCAACATTGCAAGCGAAAGAGGTGAAGCTTCCGTACCTTAAACGTGCTTATGACTGAAATTTCTTTCAGGATTGTTGAAGTCGACTCTGAAGTATCTTCACTCCCAGACTTTTCTGGTCCTCCATCTCCGGCTGCCTCTCTTCCGGAGTTGAGCAGTGATTCGGAAACACTTACCGATTCTTCCTCCTTGGAACCGACGGTTGCTTTACCTGTCATTTCTTCTCCACCTTTGTCGAAGAAACGAAAACGATCATCGTCTCTCGGGGTGACTTCCCTACCTCCCAAGCGCACGTGTCCCGCCTCACAACGCCTTCATATAGTCTCTAATTCTCATCCCTCTGATCATGAAGATCAGTCCCCCAATGACCTTTTCAATCACGATCTTCCACCAGCAATCACAACCGTGGATCTTGCATCTCTCGATCCTTCTCTGGAAGTAGATGTTTTTGAGTGGAATGCGTCATCACCAGAGTCATTTTGGACAGCAGCAATCGGGCAAATATGTGAGCTTGCATTGTTTGACAGAGAGTGTGCTGAATTGTTGTTCTAGTGCCTCCCTCCCCCCAAGTGAATGCTCTGTCACTCGAGCGAATTATGGCAAATAGTGATTTCTCCTTCCAGACCGGGAGCATTTCAGGTGAGTTCGTTCTTTTGAAACGTTGTAATTAATAATGTCTTCTTTCAGAATTTATTTTACCCATGAATTCACTATCATATCACACGCTAGAATCTTCCCTTCCATCAAGTGACCTTTCTTTCCTTGGCTTATATCAAGACCCGGATGCCTCGCCTTTTGGTGTTTCCATTTCAGATACAGACTGGTTGCAATCGCCCTTCAGTTGGAAGGGTTTAAATTCTCAACCATCAGTTCCTTGCGCGGCTTTCGCGGATGAACTCAGCAATTGGAATTCTGAAATCAACTTCTCCATTGACGTAGCTAGCAATGTATCTAAACACCAGCGGATGCAGCTGTTACGTGATGAGTTAGTACGATTGGAGGCAACTCTATGACAGTTACTCAAGTTCTACATCATGTTACTGTAAATTTTTATTCATATGATTATTCTTGTCCAATTTTTTAAAATTACATTAATGTCGGCCTACTTTCGCTGACTGAGCTTATGGGGCTCGCGACGTGCCAAATGTCGTATTCATTAACGCATCAAGAGAATTATCGTAGGACAAGTCAAAAGAAAGTCGAACAAGGGTCAAAGCCACCTACATGGCGTCTTTGCCATCTTATCGCCTAATGACATATGAGCATATAAACTTTCTTTGCCAACAAGGCGGCCAAGTTTTCGCTGGTCTACAACTTCTAGGTTTGCCATACCTGCCTGGTGAGGAGTCGGCTGGCTGGAGGGATAAAGGATTTTACGTCGACACCATTTCCTTGGATGAAATAAAGTCGCTTCGTCGTGGTTGACGCCGATTCGACCTCCTTCATCAGTTGGTAATATAATATGCCATGGTATTTCAAATGAGGGGGGGGGACTTGTGGTTGGGTGTAGACGTTGAAGGTTTTTGAGATTTATTTTTCATTGCTATTTATCATTCGTTAATGACGACCTGACTGGACAACGTCATCTTCCAATCTCCACCTTCCTACTTCACGCATTGCATCCAAGTCGCCCTTTTCTAAGAGAGGCGAGTTGAGGACAATGCTCACCATTGTCCACGGATCTTTTCCACCTCCGAAGCGCAGCAACTCACTCTTAAATTTTTCTCCAGTGGTTCGGTTTAAGGGGTTCTCAAGAAAAATCTCCTGCCATATTCGCGAAGCGATAGCCCTGTCGAATAAATACGAGTAATAAGTAGCGCCATAACCAAAGAGATGACCAAACTGAGTCTGGAAGGATGTTCCAGAGACATGAGGAATCAATCCACGGGCGTCATGCACATTGGCTAATTCAACCGTCGAATCAAATGTGGGTTCGGAAACGGCGTCAGAATGGTACACTTGGTCAATCGCCGCAAGTAAAATTTGGGAATATGTATCAATTGCGCGGCATGGATCGTCGTGGTGGTTGCCTATTTGTCGCATCTTCGAGGAACCTTCGATGCTGAATAGACTTAGTACGATCGGAGATTTCAGGAAATGTTCCATAAGGATAGATGGTAGTTCAACGAAATCTGTGGCACATCGAGTCCCTGCGACGTTCTGGTATTCTGTTCGACCAATCATAGCTGAAAATATCCATCAGCCATGAATTTAGTAAACACCGAACAAGGCTTACAATGCATTGCATGACCCATTTCGTGGAAGAGCGTTAAGACATCATGCCATTCGAGTAGTGTCGGCCCCCGAGAAATCGAGGGTCGAAGAAATTCACAGAGTAGAACAACCAATGGCAGCTGGTATACCCTATCATGGTTCCAGAGCCGATGTCTTTTAACAGCCTCAAACTCTTCAGACTCCCGTGCTTGCAACTCCATTCCTGGGATTGTCCCGTCCCTCTTCTCATCGTCATCGTCAGTACGCCGAGAGCAACGAATGGTATAGTGAGCCGCTCCATTCGGCTTCCCTCTCCGCGCAAATAAATCGGCATAGATCCAACCAATAATTCCTTGATCTTGATCAACAACTTCTAGCTTATGTACATCGGGATGCCAGACTTCCCCTGGTACGCAATCGGCCGGACGGAGAGAAATGCCATAAAGATGTTGAAAGAGACGAGACAGACCCATAAATACAGTGCCGAGAGTGAGAGGCGGTAGCGGTATTGGCGGAGCAGGCGGTTCGGGGGGACAATAAAAGTCTCTATCCCATGCTTGGATAACGGGGATTGAGGATAGACCGTGATGAACTTTCTTCCTCTGACCGAGCGTGTGGAGCGCGCGACGTGCAAATGGTCGTGTGTGTTTCATTAGGGCGTCAAGAAAATTGTTAACATTACCTGTAGGTCAAATCAACAGGAAAGTCGAACATGGATTAAGCCACATACCCGGCGTCTTTGCCATCTTATCGCCTAATGTCATCTGAGCATAGCTTTCTTTGCCAACGAGGCGGGCAAGGTCGGCGCGTTTTCGCAGGAGAGTTTCCAGGACCTCTATTTGTTCAGGAGTACTCGAGTTTGCTGCAATATAAACGCGTTTGCGAGGTTCTTCTTCGGGCGCTGACCGCATGATCATTTGAGCCTGCAGAGACCCTGGATAGACAAGGAGATCACGACCCGTAAATCGTGCTTGAAGCGACATTTTTATGCCCATGCCTTTGTCTTTAAGGCCTTTGAGCTCGGAGGATTTGATTGAGGCTGGAGGCCGAGGAGCGTTCGTTCCTTCCAGAAATTGGCGACCAAGGACCAAAATATCAGAGGATAGAGAAACAAATTTCTGACGCTCTGCTGGGGGAAGATTGATACCTGATTTCTCGAAGTCGCGCCAGAATATCATAGCAGTTTGGTATGCTTCTTCGCTGAGAGTTTTCACGATGGAGGGGTCCGATAGCACAACTTTCAAAACCTAAAAACAACATTTAGGAAATAAGACGAGGTGATTTTAATACCTGATATACCTCGTACAGACCAACATGTGTGTTCAGAACATTCATGAATTCGCAAAGTGTCTCATATGCCTGATTTGCAGCATCTATCCACGTACGATCGGGATGGGCATTCCGAACTAGTTCTGCAAGATCTATAACAGCGCAAAGCATGTCGCTGAGTCGATCAAGGTTCTTTACAACCTTTAGAAGCTCGTCTCTGGATTCCCTAGCACGCAGAATGCGATCGGTTAGCAGTCGGGCGCGTACGACAGTCGCTTCAGCAAGCGAAATCAGCGCGCCAGGGTGTGTGAGACTTGGGTGACCAAAAAGGCCCGTTGCAGAGAATGGGGAGCTCCTAAAGCTTCCGCTGGGATTGTCGAAGAGGGTTATTAGAGCCTTGTCATCGACGGAGGCAGGTATTTGGTGTTGGACCTGTGTAGCGAGGCCACGCTGGTGTAGACATCTTCGGAAGCGGAGGAACGATGATAGAGAGCGGATGTGTGAAGCCCGCTTCACATGGGCGAGCATGTAGGACGTAGGATGTCGCGAAATTCAAGGAGTCGTATGCTTTCCAAATTTGATTTTTGACAGGCCGTCACGTGGTATCGTGTTTCGATCAAATTCAGGATGTTAAGTTGTAGTCTGAACGAAATACAAATATCATTAAATGCCACAACTGAAGATGGCGGATGCTAAGTGGCGGAAGGAATCCATTTCAAATATCCCTATCCCAGTCATCTGCATCGACATCCATGCCGTTCAGATGACCATTGGCAGGAGGTGCCCTGTCGCTTCCAGATGGTGACGGATGTTTCTCTGCCTCCGAAGTCGGCTCAACAGCGTACACCCAGAATTTAGATTTCTTTCTCCCAGCTATCTGCTCCATTGCCACCTCTGACGGTTTGAGTGCGGCAGCACCAGATGTCTTTACACGCACACCGCCAATATTTTCGATGACTGGTCGGTCAGTAGACTGCGCACTGGTTTGGCTTTCTTCTGTGCGTGCCCGTTTCTGTGGAGGGTCCTCATCAAACGGTGCGTCTGTCCCCGCTAACCGGGAGGAACGACGTTCACCGCGCCATAGTGCCGAGTCCGATGAACCTGCGCGTTTGCTATTCGTATTGCGAGCTGAGCGTCTTGTGCCCTTTCCTGTGCTTTGTCGCCCACGCCTTGTTCCATAGCCGTCGTTCATAGAGTCTTGTTCATATTCATCGTCTTGTTCGTCATCCTGATAAGTGTACTCATCCGCACCTTCATCCTGTGCCAAAAATAGGTCAATGGACGAGATGAGTTTGGAAACTTCCTGACCTCGCTAAAATCGTTGTTATACACATAATCGGGTTTCTGAGCTCGTGCTCTAGTTCTCGTCCGCGTCTCTCTAATCTCGGCTTGTGCAAGTAATAGCTTCCTTTGCTCGATTCTCCTACGTATTTTTTGAACGCGCTGTAAAAATCATGAGCACGGAAAATAAGCACGGGATCCGCAGACCAGAAAGAGACGATCATGGAACTCGTGCCAATGATGACAGTTTCCCAGCGAGAACAGCTGCTTACCACCAATTCGGCGTCTATTGCGTCGATGCGGTCTTCAAGGGCTTTAACCAAGGCAAAGTGTAAAATTTCTGGTCTCAATCGTTTTTGACCCTTTTTGGCTTCGGATGGTGATGTAGCCTTCAAATGTTCGATGACTGACAAGTATTCCTCCCGAGTCGTGGATATTGTTTGAAAAGTTGCCGAGATCTTCCAGGGATTAGTAGATACGTAGATACGTGGTGAATCTGCGCAGATAATGTTAGCTTCCGAACAACAAATCTTTTAAGGGCGAAAAACTAGAGAAAAAAAGGCGTTGAAGCGATTCAAGGTGCAAATACAAATAAACAGGGAAATGTGAAGGAGAGGGATTGCAGAAGAACGACTGTGCACGGACCATCTGCCACCCAATAACGTTTTCGTTGAGAATCTTGTCCGATGGGCAGCAAAGCCAGTCTCTCCCGACTCATTGGGTCTTCTGGGTCCAGAGGAGGTAACGGAACCTGATTTTTCTTATGTTTATTGTGCTGAACGCCCCATGCACGATCTATAGCGGCCTTTATCTCAGGAGAGTAGGCCAGTTGTAGTTCGACAAGTTGCCGCAATATTTTGAGCTGGAAGACCAAGGACATGTGACATGAGCTCGTAGCACAACGATTCCAAAATCATCATACTTTGAAATCCCAATCCGTTGCAAAGAAACCCCCTTCGAGGTTTTCGAAGGGGTCAACGTTTGCCCTCAGTTCCTCGTCCCAGAAAACAGTCCGTTCAGAAGTTTTGAAGACTTCAGCCATATAGTTCGCCAGTGTAGTCGAAATTTGATCCGTGCTGAATCCAAACATACGTTCAATAATTGAAATGACCCATGCCCAAGCGATTAGACACGTTCCTACCTCAAGTTACGCGTCTGTGGTTTGAGGTTGATAATGAATGCGGCAAGGACTTGTGACAGAATGGTATTAGGCTCCCTAGACATCAGGGCCTCTTCAAGACTACACAGATGCAATGAATGACATTAAGCCAGAAGACTCCATGCAGATGATTCTTAGAAACCCACTCCATCGTAGATTCCAGACCTTCAATCTTGTGTCGAAGGTTCGTAAACTTGCAAATGAACGAATACACGAATAGCGACTCCCATCGGTCCGAAGGATGTACCGCGTTAGACGGTGGGCATATGTGAGGCCTTGTCTCTTTAAGTAAAGAATCCATCAAGGAAGTCAACAGAAACGCGACCAGGTTGGGTGGGGTGGATGGTGGCGGAGGAAGAAGGGGCATGACACTCAGTGATCTGATTCATTTATGGCTTATTTTTCAGCGGAACGTGGAACAAATATATTACAATAGCTCGCCATCAAGAGGTACAGGATTCGCTTGTCTGGACACCAATCCTTAGATTCATAGTCAAAAACTAAGCACACCTCCTTCAAATCGAGCAATACAAGAACAAGTGAATAAGCCAGCTCTCCAGCAATGAATGAACAAGAGACTGGAGCGAGTAACGAAAAGATACTTCAGCCTGGTCCAACCTAGTTTGAGATGTTAGGAGATCGAAAAGTGGATTAACATCGTCCAATACCTTTGGAATGTCGTGATGTTCACTCAAGGATTCCAGCTGAGCATTGAACTCATTAACGCGATCTTTATGCGTCTTGTGGGCAAGCTTTTCTACACGCTGGGCACGCTGTACAAATCCCCAATCAATCACAAGAAAAAAAATAAAGTTGTGAAACATACGTGTTTCTTCTGAGCCTCTTCAAAGCGCTCCTCTGCTTTGGTTTTACGTGTGGAGCTGGAACTGGCAGACAACGCAGGAGAGTTTTGATCGTTATTTGAAGTACCCTCCCCCTTGTCACCAGACTTCGAAATCAAGTCTTCGACGCCACTCAAATCCTGCTCCTTCAAAGATTTAACGTTGGATTTCTTTTTTTTCCTGGAGGTGGGTTAGGCCCATACCATTTTTATATGTAAGCGCACTCACTTCTTGACGATGCCGCCCTTAGCAACTCCTCCTTTCAACTTGAGGGAGCCACCAGGGCGAATATCATAATCGGACATGGGGGATTGGAATCAAGAATGAATAGGAACAAATAAAGGCCTAGAAAAGAAGTCACCCGTGCGAATTTCTGGACTTTGATGGTCACGGTCTTCCCAACTCGTCTACCAACTCCTCCAACTTGCCCTTGCTTGTAACGACAGTCTAGCTCCCAAAGGATGGCTTTTCCATCTCCAGTAGCATTGATACAATCAGTACCACCAGTCACACGCGTTTTTACTGCCCTCACTCTTGTATCATCCGCTGTCTATGCGTCTCTTTGGTGGAGAAATTTAGGACTAGAAGCCACACTCTACATGACGTTAGTACCAGGAGCTGCCCTGTACTCTCCATGGACACTTGTTACTTCATCTTTTGTTGAAACAACAGTGTTCGAAGTAGGTGGTCATTCCATGCCTGACAGATCCCCATCTTATCAATCTCAGTTCATAGCATCGCTAATATTTGTACCGGCCGCGCTCAAATATTTAGAACGGCTTTGGGGCAGCGTCGAAGTCGCCAAATTTATTGCGGTGGTGGTTGTTACTTCAAATATCCTCGCCTTCGGATTGAATTGGCTTGAATTCATCGTACTGCGCAATGCAGACTTGTTCCTGTATGTGTTTTCATCCGTCCCGAATGAAGAGAGAACGTTGACATCCTCACCACAGGTACGGCATGCACTATCATGGTCAAATGGCGTTGCAAGTTGCCCTGTTGGTGGCATTCACGCAACTTATTCCTGAACACCAAGTGCAAATCATAGGCGTCATCAAGGCGCGAGTGAAGGTATGTCACAAGTGCCTCCAGGATATGACCGTTCATGCAAGTTTCAGAGCCTGCCAGTTTTATATCTCACGGTCTCTTTCGTTCTCTGTATCGTTGGATTCCAATCTCCATGGATGCTGGTCCAGTTCGGCTGGTTTGTCGGTTGGGTGTACTTGAGGTTTTACAAAAAGAACACAAGCGAATCTTTTGGTGGTCAGGATACATACGGTGACAGAAGCGAGACTTTCTCCCTCGTGTCGTGGTTCCCTCCATTCGTACAGTATGTTCTTACCTTCTCGGCTATTTTTCTGCCGATTCACCTGCACCCAGTTACCCTCTTTCAATTCTTGGAAATTTCGTCTTCACGTGGGCCAGCCGCCTGCATCTTATTCCCTCCGCGGGACCAGATGTTGAACTGGGAGGATATGGGCAACTTCCTGCGGGAACAGCACGCGCAGAAGCAGAGCGACGAAGGTGCGCAATGCTCAATCCAGATATGATTGATCACAACTGATGCACTTCGTGTGCAGAGCCATGGCCCTCAAGGCATTGGACCAACGGCTGGCCAATAACTCTTCTCCCGTTGGTTCCAGTTCTACGAATAGCCCGCAGCAACGGGCAGCTCCGACAATAAACCCGGGGCGGGATCAATCGTCCTCCTCTCCAAATCTTCCGCTGTTGGTTGGCAGCAGCGAAACTGAAGAAGTGAAGGATATTCAATAGACGTTGGAACTATTATGTTTCTATCCTACTCAGAAAAGATATCGTCCATGGCTGCGACACTGCTTTCATGGATTGATTACATAAGCTGAACTTCGTTTACCGAAACTCTTCATGTCATTGCGGTTGGCGAGGTCTGTCCTATCTCCAAATGCAAACGGGAATGTTGCAACGGACTTTCAGTCGTTTGATTTAAGCCTGCCTACGCATTCGAAGACCCACGCTTTCTCCAAATTGCACAATGACAGTATGAGTACGACTCCGGACGAACTTTTCACCAAATTCACCGTCGTGGAAGTGAAAGCATTTCAAACACGTCTGAAGTGAAGTCGTTTCTATTTGCAAATCAATCTGATGTTAATCCAGAGGACGGTTAGAGCTGATGCAGAGGCGAAGCAGGAGGAATTACGACTCATGGTTGGGTAAGTAATTCCTATATTCATATTTGTGAATGAATAAATCATTGAAAGTGCAGCGAGCGTTACCGGGATCTCTTACAGGCTTCATCTGCCATTATTTCAATATCGAAGTCATCCAAGCGCGTGCTGGAAGCAATCGAAGACAGCAAAGAAGCTATTTTATCTCAGGATGATCTCCCCTTGCCACCAAAATCCACTGCAATTGCCGGCATCAACGGTAACCCTCATTTCATATTGACGAGCTCTTTGCAGCCCTGAATGCAGCCTAGATAAACACTTAACCAATCTCCAAGTATTGTCAACTCATATCAAGCTCTTGCTCGACACGCCTGAACACTTATGGCGCCTTATTGAACGGAAGAACTATTTGCACGCGGCCTGGCTCTTCTTACTATCACGCGTAGCCCACAGGACACTCACTACACATGACGAAGACGAATTATCTTGGGCCGAAGAAGGTTTAGAGGTAGAAGTAAGTCAAATAGCTCTAATATCGTGACTTATGATACTACTCGCCCTAGACGGACTTTCCACTAGTGCAACGGCAGTGGGAAGTCGTGGCACAGTTTAGATCGCAGATAATTCACAAATCCACCTTGTCGTTACGAGACACATCCATGTCCACCGAGGTAAATTCACCTGACTTCAAATTTATCTACTTTAATCGTCCGTATGCAGGACATCTGCGCAGCGCTTGTCAGTTTATACCTCCTCGATTCTCGGCCATTGAATGAAGTCTTGAGCACGTTTTTGCTGCAGCGCTCGAAGAGATTGCATGCAGTGCTTTCATCGCAGCTGCATATCAAACCAACCGACAAAGAGAGCATTTCTCCTTCAACTTCCACTTATCCCGGAGCCTCCGGGACTGTTCCAGTTAGAGAAGTAACGCAGGTGATGAAGGATGCATTGAATGCAATAGTGCAAACCGTGTGCACTTCAAGAGCAATATTCCATGCTCAACCTGATGTTCCATCCTTGTTGCTCCGGGTCTTAGAATCAACCCAACCAGAATCTGACGAAAATAGCCTTCCAGCCAATCTTCGCGTATCCACACCGACGATCCTTGGCCTTCTCACCTCTTCTGCTAGTTTCCAGTTACTTCCACAAGATGTCAGGTCGTATCGACCTTATGTCGACCTCGACGCATGCTCAGCTTCTTTGACGCAAAATGTGTTCTTTCAGAAACTGCAAGAGTGGTTCCGCGACTCATGTGAAAGATGGGAAACCTCGTCGTCGAAGTGGTTGTCTGGACTCAATGGTGTCAAAGAAGTTTGGATACTACGGACCTCTATTAAACGGCTCATCACGACATCATATCTGAGGGAAGAAGAGAAGGGGTACCTATCTTTTAACATGGACACCCTTTGTCATGATCAGATTGTTGACATCTGGAAGAAAAGACTCTCGCACGCCAAAGACGAATTCAAGCATTGGCTACGTTCGCAAGTGTTGGAGGATGCAGGCACCAACCAAAGTGACTTGTTCCTATTCGTTCTGACCGATCTTTAGCTGATCGAGATGCAGCAGGACATTCGATATCAGATTTTTTATTCACACCTACTCCGATTCCACCACTTTCGCAGAACAGGTCATCTGCTGATACAGCATTCCAAAAATACCAGCTTGCTTTGAAACGACAATTAGTTGGGCGCTCACCACAGCTCGAATCCGTGTCATCAATCCTGGAAGAGTGTGCTCGAACAATTCAGCATGACTTCTTAATTATTAAAGGCTTCGAGGAGGAAAATATAAGGTCTGTTGTTTCCTGCCGGATCACTCCTCAAACATTGACAGAAGAGACACAGATCGTTTGTTGAGAAGTTAGATAAGACTTATCAACCCACCGCAAACGATCTTTCTTGCAAAGTTGCCGATTTCGTTGAAGAGCTGACCACCGACCTCATAAAACCTCCTGGTTTGTCAATTTTCATTATCTAAGCATTTTCACCAACTCCGTTAGCGCAGATTCCAATTCGCATGGCTTAGTCTTTTTAAGTCGAGTCGTGGACAACCTGGTTTCGTCATCTTCCTTTATCCATCGTATTCGTTGTAGCGGTGAAGCTATCAAGGGTAGGTTATTTACCTGTGACCACAGATTGTCGGCTGAACAACGTATACAGACTTTAAAGAAAGGATGAGCTCCATTGGCAACAAGGTGCTTAAAGAATGGCGTAATGTCGTAGTGAAGCGAATAGTGGATCAAGCCAAATATCAACCTAGCAGCCAAATTTTCCGTGCCAATGGTAATCCATCCTGTTGTGATCCTGTTCCTCTCCACTAATTCTGTTTGATGCCAGGGCCATCGCACGCGCTCCTCCACTCGCTGCTTGCTCTTGCCGAGGGGGTTAGGAGTCTTGGTATCGTTTACCACCCCGTAAGGCACCGTGCCATCGTCGAGGACGTCTTCCGACTCTTTTTCAGTTCCTTGTTGGATGGTAACTTGGACAAAATGGATGAAACCACATTGCACGATCTAGCATTCTTGCAGGTACTAAGCGGATTATATGGCCCGTCATGGAGCGACATTTCCTTTCAAATCCACCAGAGGTTGAAATCCGTTGTAAGTGCCACTATTTCGAAATATGTTTTCGAGCCTCATGCTCTCCAGCCTTCTGACAAGCTCAACGATGTCGTATCGCTCGCTTCCGATCACCTTGTTCGTAGTCAGACCCTACTTTCCATCCTACTACCCTCGCCCACCATTCCAAACTTCGATGCACCACTTCTCCAATTTGGCATTCCATCTGCGGGACAAAATTACACTTCCACAGCCGATCTTGCAAAACCAAGCTCTCGCTTTGGCATGCTCTTGGTTGGTAAAACGGAGACATGAAGACTGGCAGAATCCCAAGTTAGACTTCTAAACCGTACCAGGGAACAAACTTTTTTTTTGACAACGTTAGACCAGTAGAATAATGATATGAGAATTTACAATATTGTATGTAATTCACCATTAAGTGGCGCTTTCTGTCACGCCTTCGTCTACCATCTCGGTGACCCAACTCATCAAAGCCTCATCACGGATCCTAACACCCTCCAAGGATTTCCTAATACTCACAAATGCTTTACGACCCCGTCTTTCTCCTTCTTTCTCGTCCCCTTCCGCACCACGATCGGCCAAGTCAGCATTTTCGGGGTCTTCCGTTTCTTCTACAACCCCTGGAAAACCGAAATGGTCGGCATCTACTCTGGGTGCTGCATCAGCAGAAGCGAAAGACGTTCGGAACAGGATACGGATGATAAGTAGGGCGGTCAGAGATATCGAGGGAGGGTCAAGGACCGGAATTTCGTATGAAATCGTTGTATTGCGAGATGGTGGTGGTGAGCGGCTGGTAGGGTCACTAATGGGAAAAGGGTGGGTTGCTGTTGGTAAAGTAATAGTGTCGCTCTGCGTCGCGTGTTTTGTCGTAGGATGAGTGCTAGAGACGTGGGTCAACACATGGGACGTTAGAGCAAGCTTGGATTGGGCTGGTCGTGGACAGGTTGACCAGAGGCAAGGTACCTCCGGAAAGTCCGCAGATGACAGGTGTTGCAGAACGTGGTCATACAATTCACCCAAGGAAGCAAATGGTTGAGCTTCACACTGGGAACGATCCCAATGGCACCGATATCGGTCATTTGCGAGGACGTCTTTACGTCTATCCACACCCCGAACAACAAATCGTTGAATCGGTCCCGCAACAACCATAGCCTGAGCTTGTGGAAACACGTTGTTTACGTTTTTAATGACGTCCGAAGCAACGAGAAGCTGATATTGGTCAGAAAAAGGAGCAAAGGCGTCCTTATACATATTCCAGAAATCCACCTGTGTGACCTCGCCTTCTGGGTTTGCAATAAACATGGTTTTCATCCTGTAGTTGAAAGATTATTCTTAACACACTAATGGGAGACTTGGGTGATAAAAATTATACCAGTCATAACAGCGTTGGGGCTCAGGCTTCGAGACCAAACTGTCCATTTCTTCTTGGGTGAGTTCGTGGTCCCGAGTAAGGTGCGAATCCGAGGGCACCGTATGAACAGTGCCAGTAATATCCAAAGTATACATTTTTTCGAGACCTAGTTGTTCATGGATAAGGAGGTTGGCGAGGACCTTCAAAACCCGAGGCATGTCGGGATGAAAGAGAAAAGCCCGAGCCATGGACGGGTGAGTAACGTGCGCATAGAGGTAGTTGACGCATGTGTCAATTAGAGGTTTGTCATTAAACAGAGGAAGGTAGCGTATTGATGTCGTCAAAGCAAGCGAGTCTGACTTGAGATGGACGCCATTTACGGGATTCGAGAACAACGCAGTCAATGCGTTCATCGCAACAATGATTGTTGTCCTGTTAGAAGAAGCGGAAACGATATGGAATAATGGAGGGAAAGGATTCATGACGGGGTTGTGATGAGGCACGACGTAGTAGGTTGCGGCAACGATATTGAAAATGTCGAGGGTATGCTGCAAGAATTCCGTGTTTTCGTCTCTGGAAGGATCAAGGTCATGTAGAGTATTCATGATGAATGACAAGGTACGCGAGTGGGTCGCTAGTTCTTTTGCATTTTCTTCCACAGGAACAGCATTTCGGATTACGAAGAGAGACTCGAGGGCAAATCTGTGCTGACGTGCCACTTGCGGTGATGTCGAAAAGATTATGTTTTTATCTTCAAAAAGTTTGTGGCCTTCCTTGATATACCACTCCGGCCAGTCGAACAATGAATCAATGAGACCCGGCATCGCGGCAAAGTGGAAATTCTCATTCAAAGACAAGTGACAGAGACGATTGAGTGCCCAGCTAATCTCTGAATGAATCCCAGACCGGACGGAGAGTGTCATCCGGTTGCCAGGAAGTAGTTCGCTGAACCATCCTTCTGAATTTGGATGAAATATGTAAGGACGGTCAGTGTACCACCCTGGAGAAGTCGGTTGAGTTAGCGTACTGTCAACAATTATTTCATGGGTACGAACGCTCGTAATCATCAGTTATAGCTGGCCGGGCAGGAATTTGAGCAGTTCGAGGCTGCGTCGATTGTTGAACATAGCCCTGTGCTGTGCGGTAATATGTCGAAGGTGGTGGCACACCGCGGGTGTTGATGAAGACCGTGTTCATCGCCAGTGAAGGTCGCGTCGTGTGACAGATATTATGTGACCAATCATGAATGTCACGCGACCTTCGTCACTTCAAGTTGTCCGCAATGAACATTCAAACTGTCCCTCCTCATATTACTTCAAAGCTTGTCAGTACATACAACAAACTGTTCCAAGGCATTCCTCCTAGTGCGATTGTACCAGGGCAAGATACCGATCGATTCTACTCCGATCTACTTAATTTGAAGGTGGATAGGCTTTATCTCGAAGGAGAACTCAAAAGAATCCCCAAAGATGTCTGTCGTGAAAACCTGAAGGTCCATCGTAACCTGAAGATTTGCTTGTTATTCTCATTTGAATTTTTTTTCAGTAGCCTTTTCTGAGTTCACTCTTCAAAGCTTGCTTCAAACAGATCCCGTTAGTGACGCATGGAGATATTAAGAAGCAGCATGCACTCGAGACCCTGTCCTGTCTGGTTTTATGTATCCTTGCAAAGAATATGACTGGTTGGGAAGTCATGGATCTTTTAGCGGGTTCCGTCGGTCAAAGCGACGAGGTTTTCATGGTAAATATCTTTCCTGGATTGGTGCTGTGACATTTAAGTCAGCAAACCCTAGGAGTTTACTGGAGTAATAGATGGCCTAATGGCCGATACAACGGCACCTGGTTTGATGATTTTAATCGCTTTTGTTAATTACTAACACACTCCCAGCTCACCTCCGACATCAGGCCCTTCAACTTGCATTGGCCTTCATGTGCAGCATTGGGCAGTTAAGCACAGGAGCATACTTCCTGAGACGCGATTTCTTTCCCTCTATAGTTTCTGTGCGTTTTTTCAATGAAATATGTATACCTTTGATAATCATAAATACCTTTAAAGCTGGTGAAGTCGTCTGAAACGGAGCCGTTTACTGTTCAAGCCACCCTATTCCTGACTATTCTTGCCAACTACCACAAGTCCGACGCAGCAAAGATGAACCCTTATTTGAAACGTATCAGAAATTCATCCGATGGCGATCTTATGCGTCGACTCGCCTGGGCTTCAAATTCTGCTCTTCAAACTGCCATCCGGTATGTAGATCTAATGACCATTCCATTCTCAGCTTAATTCAATATAGCGCCTATCAGGATATTTCAGACGACTCGGCCTCAACGATGTCGAAGTTTTCTTTGGAGTCGGTTGTCACCCAGTTTCGTGCAGATCGTGTTCTTGGTATGATGCCACTGTCTGATTCTACCAGAGATAAATTCAAAGGCCAGTGAGTAGTACATCTTACGACCAGACTCAAATTCTAAATGAACACCAATCCACAGGCCTGTTGAATCCGGTGTGGTGCTATTACCAGTCTACGAATTCTTGCGTGGAAATCCACTGTTTACAACAATTCTGCTAGAAGACCTGGCATCTCCAGAAGATACAGGTCAAACGAACCCGTTCCCCTGCACGTTGATTACATTTTCATCTTATTTGTGTACCCATGCATCAACCGTCTATACCGCGAGGTCCATCGCATATGCAAACCTAGCCCTCAATATGCTCCTTATCTTAGTTGAAAACGGGGTTGTTATGGAATTTGTGACACAGACTAGGTTTCCTTCCATCCACATCTGTCGTCAGGTGAGTCGTTTCTCTTCCCTGTCGGTTGGTTTGCTAAACATGTTCCCAGAAATTGCCTTTACTCCCACTTCCACAAAGACACCAACCACTCATAAACTCGATACTTGATTGCTGTGTACTGTGGTTGCGACACAATCTCCACAAAAGATTAGAAGTTAATGCTTACACGTTGAGTTCTTTTTTTCCAAGGCGTTGGACCTGACCATCTGAGGTCGAAGGACCAGATAGTAATTCCATTTGGATTTGCTATCGCGTAATATGGTTCCTGCAACATCGTCGTATACGACTGGGTAACTCGCATCTTACTGTTCCCTGTGTGTGTCACTAATCCAATTCTAGACTACAATTGGGCTGAGCTGTGGACCTCGGTCATCAATCTCTTAAGCTTCATATCATCAAGAACGGGCGAGTTGGTCTCTACCGAAGGAGTGGGACGACTTACCTCTGAGGTAAGCCCTTAATCTTGGCAGTTGCCTGTTACTGATCAAGTGTTCCAGGCGATTCACTTGCTTGATTTTGCCCTTTCGACATCAGAATCGTATTTGCCGTCACCAGAGGCACTTCACGGGTTCATAGTAGGCTTTGTGTTTATTCCGTGTTCCTCTCTCTGAAATTTGCTGACAGTACGAACTTGTCCGCTCATCGTCTGTTCTGAGAAAGCAACCCGAACTGCTTACAGGTCTGAATGTAGCTTCCATACAATCAAATGGAAGTCAGGATGTAAAGGGTGCTCTTGACCATCTAATAATTGTCACCGACTTTTATGCGACGATGATAGAAGAGAAAGGACGTGGAAGCACACAGCATGTGATGAAACAAATCGCAGATGAAATCGAAGCAAATGGGATGCATGGAACGACGGGTGTGCGTCACGGTGTAGTATCTCCAATGCAAGTAGAACGTTGCTGGACTGGATATGACCAATGCTGACTGCTGTATGATTGCAGAATACGCTCACAAGACGTTCTCGACTTTGCCCAAGTTGCTTGTGCAGATGTTTTGGCCATGATTCCATAAAAGGCAGGAGACGGCACTCCGAGCCATCAAAAAAAGTTTTTGTCAGTCAATGAGGTTGTGAAACGAGCACACGTTTGTTCTTTCAAGTCGTTACCTTCAAAAACCATTATCGAGAACATTATGACTTTGACCCGTAAGAACGCTGTGTTCGCCATCCTCGAGCAGATATTATTATTTGCAACCCGACATCGACCGATTTTCGATCAGGGGCAGTCACGTCTATCCCCGTACTCGGTGAATTAATTGTACCTTATCTTGCGCTCTTGCTCGCCCTTCCTCCGTGGGTGTCAGCCATGACAGTGGTCTCTCGATGTGTCCTCTCTCTCGGACGGTCTACCACGCGCCTTGCGGGGTCTCGAAGGGTTCTATCTCGCAGCTTGGCAAGTTTGAAATCGCCAGCATCACTTTTCTCTCCCCTTGATACCTTCCATGAACGCCACATAGGCCCTGATGATGCAGAAACCGCAAAGATGCTGAGGCGCTTGGGGTATATGAAGATGAACACGTTTATCGGGGATACCGTTCCTCCTAATGTCACCGTACAGGCACACCACGTCGACATGCCAGCGTTGAGCGAGTCTCAGCTCCATGAAAGGGTTAAAGAGCTGGCTGCTATGAATAAGCCATTCAAGAGCTACATTGGTATGGGCTACCACAATGCAGTTGTCCCTCCCGTTATTCTCCGTAATGTAAGTTCTGTAGCTCTTATCGCATTTTCATTTTTCAATACATTTGCACAACAGGTGATGGAAAACCCTGCATGGTACACACCTTATACTCCCTACCAGCCGGAAATCGCTCAGGGTATATCCATTATATTCCTCAGGCCACAACTTGAATAACCATTAATTTCCAGGCCGGCTAGAGTCTTTGGTCAACTTCCAGACTATGGTCACGTCATTAACCTCCATGGATATTGCAAACTCCTCGCTTTTAGATGAGGCCACTGCTGCTGCAGAAGGAATGGTCATGTCTTTTGTATTGGCTCCCAAAAAGAAGACCTTCATCATCGATTCTGGTGTTACTCCGCAAACAGTTTCTGTTCTCTTCACTCGGGCTAAAGGTTTTGGGATCAACGTTGTCGTCGGAGATGCCGTTTCATTATTGGAGGACCCTTCTATCCGTGGAAATGTCTGCGGTGTTCTCCTACAGTACCCGGATCAAAATGGTTCTGTCAGGGATTTCGGCGCCTTTGCGGAGGCTGTCCATTCTTCAGGAGGTCTCGTCGTCTGTGCGACCGACTTGTTGGCACTAACACAAATCAAGCCCCCTGGTGAATGGGGCGCCGACATCGTCCTCGGAAATTCTGCCAGGTTTGGTGTTCCTAGTGGATATGGAGGCCCCCATGCCGCTTTCTTCGCAGTCAAAGATAAGTTAAAACGCAAGATGCCTGGACGGCTTGTAGGTCGAAGTCGCGACGCGCAAGGCAACTTGGCATACAGGTTATCTTTGCAGAGTGAGCATACGTCCTCGAATGATTTTTACGTAGTCTGACTCGTGAAAAAAAGCACGCGAGCAACATATTCGTCGCGAAAAGGCTACTAGCAACATCTGTACCAGCCAGGCTCTTTTGGCAAATATGGCTGCAATGTATGCAGTTTATCACGGTTCTGCTGGCCTCCAACGTATCGCACACAAGGTCCACAAGTTCACGCAGGTCTTTAAATCAGCTGTGGAGGCAATGGGGTACAAGTCGATGCATGACTCCTTCTTTGACACTGTCACCCTTGATGTCTCCGAGGTCAGTTCAGCTGAAGCAGTTCACGGTCATGCATCCCAAGCTTTCGTGAATCTTCGTCGGATCGATGACAAGCATGTGGGGGTGAGTTTCGATGAGAGTGTCTCCGCAAATGATCTCGTCAAACTTCTTGGTGTCTTCTCTGCTGCTGCATCCACCGAGACACTTTCTCTCACTGATCTTTCCGAACCAACGATGCCTTCCATCCCAGTCAACATGCGACGCACTTCTGACTTCCTGCCGCATCCGGTGTTCAACAAACACCATTCGGAAACAGAAATGCTGAGATACATTACCCACCTCGCATCTAAGGATCTCGGCCTTGTACACAGCATGATCCCTCTCGGAAGCTGTACCATGAAGTTGAATAGCACCAGCAGCATGATACCCCTTACTTGGCCAGAATTTAGTTCCGTCCATCCTTTTGCACCTCCTGATCAAGTAAAAGGCTACCATCAGATTATCAGGGTATATTTTCCTCTATCCAATAAATGTTTGTATCTAACTATTAATTGAAGGAATTGGAAGATGATCTTTGCAAGATAACCGGTTTTGCTGCTGCATCTCTTCAACCTAACTCTGGAGCTGCTGGCGAGTACACAGGTCTTTGTATCATTCGCGCCTACCACGAATCTCGCGGAGAGGGACATCGTGATATCTGTCTCATTCCTCTCAGTGCTCATGGAACCAATCCTGCTGTGGGAAACAATTTCTCTCCATTGCGACTTTTATTAATTTCATGAATTCCCCTAGTCTGCTGCCATGGCTGGCATGAAGGTTGTATCTGTGGAAGTCCACCCGGACGGAAACTTGAATTTGCAAGATTTGCGAATGAAGGCAGAGAAGCACAAAGATAACCTAGCTGCTTACATGGTCAGCATGACTGTCCTGCCTTCCACTTCTTTGCTCATGAGAGCCACAGATCACGTATCCTTCGACTTTTGGTGTCTTTGAAGATGGAGTTCAGGATGTAAGTATTCTTACAAAAAGTGTCGCTGGCGCTTATTTGTGATCAGGCTTGCAAGATTATACACGAACTTGGTGGTCAGGTCTACCTCGATGGTCTGTGCCGTAATTATATCAAACATTTAGAAAATTGATGATAGCCTCAGGTGCCAATCTCAATGCCCAAATCGGTATCTCCAACCCGGCGACTTGTGGTGGAGACGTGTGTCACTTGAATCTTCATAAAACGTTTGCAATGTGAGCAACTTGTCTGCTGATCGTCATGTTCTGCCACTCAGAAACTCTTTTTTAGTCCCCATGGTGGTGGGGGTCCCGGCGTTGGGTACGTTTATTCCGTGTTACAACTTCTTTTTTTTCGCTGACATTAAAAATCAGTCCTGTTTGCGTCGCAGCGCACTTGGCTCCTTTCCTTCCTAGTCATCCAATCCTGGCAACTGGTGGCAAAAATGCTATCGATGCCGTCTCTGCCGCTCCATTTGGAAGTGCTTCCATTCTCTTGATTTCATGGGCCTACATAAGAATGCTTGGAGGCAAAGGACTGGTCGACTCTTCCAGAATCGCCCTTTTGAATGCTAACTACATGGCCAGCCGATTGGAAGGACATTACAATTTGCGCTTCAAGAATGATCATGGACGTGTGGCCCATGAGCTTCTCATCGACCTGGCCGAGTTTGACAAAGCGGCTGGATTGAAGGTCTCAGATTTTGCCAAGCGCTTGCAGGATTATGGATTTCACCCACCTACGTGCTCATGGCCGATTCAAACTTGCATGCTTATTGAACCTACAGAATCCGAAACTTTGGATGAACTTGATAGGTACGGATTTAGTCATTCTGGCCGAGTAACTTGTCATTCAACAGGTGTAGGTTTTGCGACGCTATGATCTCAATCCGTAAAGAGGTGGAAAGTATAATCATCGGTAATCAGCCACGAATCAACAACCTTCTGAAGAATGCTCCCCACCCTATGTCTGTCATTGCATCAACCGAATGGGACAGGTTTGAACCTTATTCATGTCGTCACTAGAAGTAAACTCACAAAAACATAGACCCTATTCCCGAGAGCAAGCTGCTTACCCCTTACCTTGGTTGCGAGAGAAGAAGTTCTGGCCGACCATATCGCGAATTGATGATGGTACGATCTTTTTTTGAATTCTCTTGAACAAATGCTGAAATCCCCCATCTATGATCAGCTTACGGGGATCTCAATTTGATTGTACGTTGCGTTCATTTTCCGAGAAAAGCTTTTACTGACAAATGCCGTGTAGTGCGATTGTCCTTCAGTAGAAGAATTATCCCAATAGACTTGCATTCGTATTTAGATTTTTTTCTTCTCTGGGCTTTCTATTCCTCTAGAGGCACTTCAGCCATTCACTGGAATTATATAGTGCTCAACCACTCCCTCCAATGTATTATAATGCAGATTGTTCAAGTGGTACCAGTTTTTTTTTTGCACAATATAGATCATGTTTCTTTTAACCGGTCTGGAAGGGAATTCCAGAGTTCAGGGAGAGCATTCGCTATACTAGGTTTGTAAAGATTCCAGACCCCATACTTCCTTCCAAACTTTCGGAATATTCGAATCGTTTCGACTTGTGGTTCTAGATTATTATTCTTCATCTCCACGCACATGACTTCTAATGCTTCACCAAAATGTTGATTTCGACAGAGTGTCTCAACCAGTGTATCCCAATTCCGCTTATCCAGACTGTGGCCCGCTTTCAACAATTTTGCAATAAAGGATCGAACAAAACGTAAGTTGCCCGAGTACCCACATGCATCAATCATGATGTTGACCGTGATCTGGTCAAAACGCCCTGATAGATACATCATTTGCCATAGTTGCTCCATGTCACGGTAAAGACCCAATCGTTGATAGGTATTCATGAGTTGATTCCACAGTATAGCGTCAGGTGAAATTGAAGCATCGAGGGTGAGGAATTGGTGGGTACGACGCGTCGTGTCGACAAGGCGTTGATAGATACCACTCCTTGTAAGGTTGGGACCCAGAACAGAATATCGAAGCTTTGTGGCTAGAAGTCCAACTTGATGTAGGATGATAGTATAAACCTTCGGTGTCAATGGGACATTATGCATCCGCATGTGGTTGATGATGCTGAAATACTCGGTAATAAGTGGTACTTCAAGGTCTCCTGAAAAAGAAAGGCGACAATATTCTTGAAGAATTTGAATAAAACCCTGTTGATCGAGCTGTCCACGAAGTTCAACGTAGAAAGGCATCACCTTCGAAAAGCTGCCAGCTTTCCGCATCTCGACAATAATTTGGGTTGCCGCAATGAAACTGGAATTGTCCGTGAAGCCGCGCAATTCCATGTCAGAAACGAGCGTCTCCAATATTGAAAGATACTTCGTGGTGTTTGGGGATGATATAGCCATTCGGATGAGAGCATAATAAAGTTTTGGTTTGGGTCCATCCCCTTTCCCTGGGGGCCGGGCATCCGCCAAATGCTGAAAAACTTCCAAGGCTCTATCGATCGCCTCGTCTGACGAATCCAGATAATGACCGTCGTACAGTGACTTGATTAACGGAGAAATCATCATGGCAGTTGGAGTGACACCTGATTGCATCGACTTCGCATAAATATCGAAGGCATCCTCAACCTTCCCGGAATTGATAAAATTGGAAATGAGGACTTCATAGTGCTGCGACTGACACGAAAAATGCAGAGAGTCGGACACGGTAAGAATGTCGGCATATGACGTCGCGTTCGCCAACATATCCAATGCTTGGGCAGAGGTAGAGGCAGGGGATGAGGATGAGGATGAGGATGAGGCTTTAGATGGAAGTTTCGAGCCACCATCAAAATCCGGCCGTGATGCCGATTCGTAGACGAAGATTATATGATTGGCACTGTCGAAATCACCAGCTTCAGCGAAGGCTTGATATAAGCTGCTGGAAATAACAGGATCCGATGTCATTCCTTTGCCAATGCACCATCGTACAAGAGTAGACACTTCGTTGAAGTCTAGAGGGGTATCTTCGCGTGCGGCGGCTGTAAAACACGCATTAAGGAGGATCAGGAAGGTTTCGTTCGGCAAGTTGGGGTTGACATCGTAAAATGCTCCCACAGAACGTTGAAGGATGCTGAGTGAAGCGACTTTACCCCATCCCTCCAAAAGCTTATTGAAATGCTTTGGCTCCGGAGTCAGGTTCCCGGGAGGTTTCTTCATCGCGAGCAGGACGGCCAGTGCCTGCTGATAGTAACCACGGTCCAATAGTCGTTGAAAAACGAACATATAATCCGGTCGATTGGACGAGAGTCCGAGTATTGGATAGATGTCCCGGAGTACTGTTTCTATATGCCGCATATCTTCCTCCTGGCCCGACTCAGTCAAGGATGCAAGCACCAGTCGGATTCGCTGAAGACTAGTTGAACTGTTGGATAGCGACTTCAGATCGCCATTCTTGGGTCTGTCCGCCAACGCCGAGCAGGAAGCACGTATGGAATCAAGACTTTTTGAAGACCATAAATTTGAAATTAATGTCGCTGTGGCTGATGTAGAATAGGCAGCCGTCGGGGGGAACAAGAAAGTTCTACTAGTACATCGCGTTCTTCGGCAAAGGGCATTTGAGGATCGGCCCAGAGCTTTGCGCACAACAAGCATGCGCGAATACTAAAGTATGGTCAGCTTTTACTTTACCAGGTAATTAAACCTGAACTCACTGGCTGAAATGAACTTGAACAATGAATGTCGGCCGTGGGAATTGTCAAATATAGATTGGCCAGCACATTGCATTGACGCAACAACTACTTATCCTCCACCATGTCTGAAAAATTCCAAGAATTTATCGAGGTTCCACAACAATTCATTCGTGATGGAAGACAGGCATGTCTGAACATATTTTATGTTGTCTTTTATGAACATTACCTGTTTGCAGTTCATGACTCGTTGCACTAAGCCAACAGAAAAAGGTCTGCTGTATCCGACTTGTTGAACTACTACCATGTCCTCATTTCCAACAGAATTTCTTCAAATTTGCAAGGCAGTTGCGGTCGGTTTCGCAGTAATGGGTTTCATTGGCTACTTCGTCAAGCTTATCCACATTCCAATGTATGTATTCTTCCCAATGGTTTGTGTGCGGTTTGACCATAGAATTCTCAGAAACAATATTCTTGTGTATGTCTTTCCTGCTTTACTTAGGAGAAGTCTTACCGATTCTAACTACAGCGGAGGTGCATGATCTTCGGCCACATAATCAATTCTTCCCGTGTTCCATTAATCATTCGACCTAATATACAATTCTTGCCACCCTCCTGGGAGAAATCCGTACTAGGGGGATTGTATTACTGTAAAAGTGCCGGAAATTTATCTCTCTAAGCCTTTTAAATTGGGACGGTTTTTGGGAAATATAACCAGGGTTCCATCTATTGACTTCAAGCATTGGATTGACACTATACAGAGGATAACCACCGAATCAGACAAAGCGAAGTCGAGAGAATACGGAAGAGTCCAAACAACTACGTTTCCTCAGGATCATCATAATTCTCCTTCCAAAAGACATACATCTTTCGCCGACTGGATTCTTTGGTGGTTGGTTCGCTAGCAATCTCGAAAATTCTCCGTAGCAACATCCTTCTCAATTCCAAACCATCAACCTTTCCTTCTCTCGCACTTGCAAAGCAGGCATTCTTGGAGAGATTTGTTTCCTCACAGACTCTTCGCCTTTTCGATTTCGGAGGTTCACTTCCATCTATTGAGGGTGATTCGGGACCTAAGCTTGACAGGAGAGGCCCAATTACCGCCGAATATACTCGCTTGTAAGTCGTTGAATTTGGTGTTTGTGCAGCAAGGGTGAGGAATGGACCAAGCAACACTGCCAATGGAGCTGGTAACGGGTCTTGCGTGTTGCCAAGTGCTTTGTCGAGTTCTTCCACATATATATCCGCTACGTGGTAAGCTAAACTTGTCGGTACGCGGATATCACTAGGACTGTTAAAACAATGAATTGATCTGGGAGGTCAAGAATAATACAGTCTCCTTACCACAATGGACCTCCTTCTTTCGTAAGAATGTCAGAATATTCCGCACAAGCACTGTCACTCCATTCCGCGCGGATGAGAAGGCGAAAACTCGAATTAACGAAGCGACGGATAAGCATGTAGTACTTGTCAATCCTGCCCTTGAGATTAGAAAGCGTAAAACTGAGTAGAATGGCACCATACCGTAAGCGGTCGATTCCGTTCCACTCGCGTACTGTACATTCCCAAAAGCCTCGTAGAAATGCCAACGAAGCATCAGTTGATGAGATTGTCATGAGGAGTTCTGCTAGCTCCGTTGCCAACATTTGTTGGACAAGTGGTTTGTCGGACATCCAAAAGCCTTTGAGGTGCAACTAAATCATGAGTTTTCAATGTAAGAATATAAAAACATACAGTAGAAGATCCCTTTCCACAGTTTATTCATCTCGGATTTCGGAAGGGCATCTTCACTCTCTGAAAGAAAAAGTGACAGTTTCTCAATTGCTTTATCGCGAGTTTTTTTGTCTTTTTGCTATTCGGTTCAACTCAGTACACCGATATAAGAAAAATGATTGACATACCAGTAGATGCAAGATATTTTCCCAAGGGGGGTGTTGAAGCCATGGTTGTTGAAAAGAAAAGATTTCCTGCTTTTGTTCGGGCCGGTTTCATGAAATCTCCCATAACTTGCCACGGTCAATATAAACTCTTGTTTCTTTATCCTTTCACTGGACATTTCTTTCAGTTCTAGACTCCTCCACTGGAAAACCTGCAGAGGGTGTGTCGATCAGACTCCAACAGCTGGAAACAGCGGAACATGGGATTGATATTTTCCGTCCACTCGCTGAAGGGTTCGATCCTGACATATCCCCGTCTGTGTAATGCTGCTAATCGATGGCGTTCAGCGTAACGAATAGTGATGGCCGTTGCTTAAATCTCCTCCCTCCTTGCCATTCTCGTACAGCCAAGGAGGAAAAGACCGATCTAGTTGCCGGAATGCAATGTAAAATTATATTCAAAACGAGGGACTATTTTGGCCGCACAAACCGAAAAACATTCTATCCTTGTGTAGAGGTAAACTCGACATGTTTTTATCCCGCAGGGACTGACATCGGATCCCCAGATACAGTTCATCATTGAGAATCCAGACGAACATTACCACATTCCACTTCTAATCAGCCCATTCTCTTATACAACTTACAGAGGGAGCTGAGAGGTGATATTGCCACAAAGAAATGTATAGAATTGCAATGCCCAACTATAAATTGAAAAGGATGATGGAATCTAAGATTTGTCGCCCTTGAAATGGGAAGGGAATACAAATGTATAAGATGTATGAGAAACCGACTACAAAGGACAAAATTCATCGGACGAGAACGTTGTCGTACTGTGAGGAGTTGATGTAGGACCCGGTCATGGACGTCTTGACGTTGCGCATAAACTTATCTCTATTCTCCCTCATCTCCTGGGCTGCTTCTAGAATGGGATCGATGTTAACAGTGGAAATACAGATTTGACAATGGACTAACCCTTGTTTAAAGGATCATCCGCGTTAGGCTCAAGGAAAAGATATTGCAATCCGACCATAACAGAGTTGAGGTTGAGAACCGGCTTCCAATCCTCCCGAAGGATGTTCAAGCATACGTTGCCCTCAAGGTCGACATTTGGATGGTAGATCTGGGTGGTGACGGGAAGTTATTCTCTTTGTCGGAAAAACTGGCATGTGCTACTTACTTTCTGAGTGCACTTGACCTTTGGGGGATCATGAGGATAATTGGTGTTGATAGTAAAGGAGAATTTGAATGCACCACCCTTGTACATGCCTATACCACGTGGTGAGCATTTATAATCATGGAACCTCAACATTTACCCTCGTCCGGTGTAATGGTCAAAGTGAAGTTAAGAAGATCGCTGGGATCGGAGAAATGTGTCTGCATGGTTGATGGCAGGTCTAGTTCGGTCAAATCTAGGAAAGGAATCGTCAATAAAATAGATTAAATGTATTAGGAGAACGTATGCGCACCTTTCTGCACACGGATCTGAGCAGCACTTGTCTTGGGTTTCTTCTTCGCCGACAAGTCCTCGCTTTTCTTCATGGTCCATATCTGGAGGGGAATAAAGTCAGGAATCCAATAGTTTCGAAACTCAGATACATGCCTTGATCATCGTGGTTATTCGCAAAGTGCGCAAGTCGCGTGTGAGTCAATGTGGTGGTTCAGTGTCAACCTCCAGTCAGCCCAAGTCACAGATTTCTATGGTGGCTGTGCTTGAGTGCTCAACTGCCACGGTCATGTCAGATATTTCGAAAGACCTGCCCGTCATTGACCTCGATATCCTCCTCTCTCATGATCGGGGCTCGGAGGCAGTAATCAAGGAGTGCAGGAAAGTGAGCAGTTGGCCGTCCGAATATTGATATATTTTCACGTTGTAAGCAAGGCTGCGGAGGCATTGATAATTTATGGAGCCCTTGTCCTTCATGACTCCAGAGTGTCGGAACAAGACAATATCAGCTTCCTGGATCTCATGGAAGACTACTTCAGCCAGCCTGAGACAGACCTCGAGAAGGACACTCGACCTGAGCTCAGTTATCAAGTTGGGGTGACCCTCGAGAACACAGAAAGACCCAAGTGTGCCGTTGATGAACCTTGTCTGAGGATCATCGAATCATTGGAACCTTCTGAACGGCCCCTCGATATTTCCGCTCATTCGCCAGATCCTAAATGCCGTTTCTTTTGGAAAATGGGAGATAAACCCCCATATGAAACCCAATTCCCTGCTTTGAACGCCCCAAATGTCGTTCCCTCCACTGACCTCCTGAAAGACCGTTGGGAACATACTATGAATCTGTGGGGAAATGCGATGAAGACTGCGTAAGTGATCCTTATTCAAATTCTGCAATATTGACGTTGACATACAAAGGGTCGCCGATCTTGGGAATATGGTTGCTATTGGCCTTGATTTACCAACCGAGACTTTCAGACAAGCTGGACGCTATGGGTTCGTGAGGTTTCATTTAGCTGTATGCTTCCGCTAATCTTGTCAAAAGCCCTCATATTCTCGCTCCCACTGCTTCAGACTTGGTCAAATACGGAAAGAAAGACACGATACTGGCGGGATTTCACTCTGATCTTAATTTCCTCACCATCCATGGTCGTTCACGATATCCTGGACTCCATATCTGGGCACGAAATACTGGAAAACGTATTCCGGTTAGAATCCCTGATGGCAATAACCTTTTGGTTCAGGCTGGGAAGCAGCTTGAGTATATCAGTGGTGGGCTGATCAAGGCCGGCTTCCACGAAGTTGTTGTCAACGAGCAAACGTTGGCTGTAAGTTGTAAATCTGGTCTTTTTTATGCGTGGCTAAAGGCCATTCACAGACGATCGAGAAGCGAAAGATTGGATTTCCGCATAGACCGCTGATTCGTATTTCATCCACGTTCTTCTGGCATTTGTCATCTGATTATGACCTTCATCCCATACCAAGTTTGATGAACAAAGCGCGACAACTTCGAGCAGGCTATCTCCAGGCTGGCAAGCCTGACGGAGATGAAGTAGAATACCTGCCGATGAAGGTTGGGCAGCAGGTGGCCAAGTGAGTTACATGCCGTTCAAACCTCCTTAGTGTGCTCAAGAATTCGTAGCGAATTAAAACATATTGCGTTAATGGCTTAAATACTTATGTGGATCAAATTAAATAAAACAGTTTCTTCACTTCTTAAGCGCATCAGTTTAGTCAAAATCATTTCTTCAGAAGTCAGTCCATCTGACCAGAGCAGGATAGGACACGAAAAAGTTGTTTAATTATCTAATCCCTATTGATTAGATGAAGAAATATAGAGATTGAAAAGGTTTAGTTTAAGTGAGGAAATGCACTGAATTAAAAAGCACGGAGGACACTGTTCAACTTCGTCAACATTTCTTCCCATTCAGCTTCTGGATTCGAAAGCGCAGTAATTGCGCCTCCTGCACCAATTATCCACTCTTCCGATTGCGGTCTCTGCTGCCTAACCTTCTCATCTATTTGTGGCTCGAATTTGAAGCAACTTCGGATGGTGACTGACCAGTCCCCTGAGCCGCTGACACACCAGTACCCAAAGATACCCGAGTAGATACTTCGATCTTGATCTTCGAGCGTTTGAAGGATCTCAACACTGCGTTTCTTCGGCGCACCGGTCATGCTTCCTGTCTGTAATGAGAAGTGGCTTCAACAAGAAATGTAGAATGCACACCAGGTGGGAGACATCGTTGCAGCACTTCCCATCCCAGCTGATCTTCCAATTCTGGAGTAGTATTATCACCCAGTTTGCCTTCAATAACACTGACAAGCTGCCAAACAGTCTCATACTCTTCGACTGAACAGAATTGTTTTACTTGCACATCTTGACCAATAAAACCATGCAAGTCATGTCGAATAAGATCCACGATCATGAGGTTTTCAGCCACTTCCTTCGGGCTGCCAATTAGGAGCTCCTCTGCCATAGCACGAGTGATATGAGGCCTCTTGCGAACTGTCCCTTTGATCGGCCTTAACTGACAGACTGTTCCCGGACGGCGCGAATACGAAAGAAAGCGTTCGGGAGACGACGTTAATAGTGTACTTGGGTGCAAGCGAAGATAGGCTGAATGCGGAGCGGGATTAATCTTTCTCAGCTGCTTATAATGTTCCCAGGACGATGACACCCCCTTGTTGGAACACGAGAAAGGCAGTGACACCTGTGTCTGAGCTGTGAGGCAGAGTTCATACGAATCCCCAGCCGCAAGATGTTGCTTCGCTTGGTGGATTTGAGAAATATATCGTGTCTTATCTGGGAGATCGACAACAGGTTCTCCTCGCGATGACCATGTTTCGGTAGGAGGACTCGGACCAAGTTCTTCTAACCGGTTTGCCATTGTGTTTACCCAGCAATGATCCCTGGGTAAAATTGACTGTACAATGGTGGAACCGGTTTTTGAATCCATAACAATGCTTCGCTCAACGAAAACAAGGTTGACATCAGGGTGTGAGCGATCGGAATATTTCTTCGCCTCTCGTTTCAAAGAGACTTTGAGAGTGTCAACACCGAGCTCGTAGCTCAAGTACCCAACTAGCCCACCCCAAAACGGAATTTCGGGATCTCCATTGATAACATTCCTGTTCTTCATAAAATCCGCCAGCCAGGACCAGATATCTGAGGGGTCCAAATTCTCATGGGAGGTTTGGCCACACTTTCTGACCTCGACGTATGTATTACCAATCCGATACTGAATTCGCAGAGACGAGGGTGACAGAGACCCTATGACAGAAAATTGACCTGGTTGTGATGCAGATTCGAGAAGGACGAAGTCGGATGATTCAGAAGAGACACCGAGGGCCTCACAGATGTCGATGATAGAGAGGTCAGAGCGTCGGAGTTTGACAGAATGTGCTGTTATGGGTTTGCTGTTCTTGGCATTGGATTGAATCGAACAAGCGTAAGGCCATAAGCGGCCAAGCTTACACCCCCGGGCCAATTCTGAGGGCCACGACAGCGTTCGCCGACCTGTTTGAGAGCACCACTCCCTGGACAACCGCCAGAAATTACACAGGACATCCAACCCGCCCCGATCCGTGCAAATGGATTCTGGATGATACTGAACACCCCAGAACGGCCGACTACGATGTCGTACGCCCATCACAACTCTGCCATTTTCTGCGTCATTCGTCCATGCAAGCTCTTCGATGGGACCGTCTTGCTTCAACTCGACATGAAGTGAATGGTAACGGACCGCGGACGTTGTTCCGACATTCTCGAAAATGTCTTTAGAAACATGGATGATGGGCGATATCTGACCGTGTTTGACTGCAGTCAACCTCTGCAAGGTGGCCCCATGTTCGATAGCCAAGCTTTGAAGCCCGAGGCAGACGCCAAAAATGGGAAGCAAATCTTTATCTGGTAATTTCCATAGGTCTTTCACGATACCAACATCTTGGGGGTTTTCAGGAGAACCAGGTCCAGGTCCAACGATGACGGCATCATAGTATGGGAGATATAATCGAAGGGTCTCTATATCAACCTCATCGTTCTTGATGATTGTGGTAATAGCATTGGGGATTCCCTGCTGGCATAAAGCTGCCAAACTAGACAAGATGTTGATTATATTATGGGACTGAAAATATCTCAACTCACTTATGGGTAAATGAATCGTAGGAATCGATCAGGAGCAATCTGTGCTTCTCGATGGACATTGTGTTTCTATCACCTATGTCTTCCAGAATATAAAGTAGAGGGACCGACGGAGGGACAAACAGAGTGGACCCGTAAGATTTTATCGGAGAATTTTCATGGCGGTCATTGACCAAGTTCAGAGCCCTTGTCGAACCAATGTTCCTTAAATTTATTCCTGCTGCATACGAACGTATTTGGAGATGCCACTCAAAAATTTTGAAGACGCTAAATTTAGACCAACGGCCCGGCGCCGCGGTCGATATCAGATCTGAAACGATGTGGCCGTTCACAAATGCCTGGTCCTCATTTCTCTGACAAGGGGGAATTAATTAATTTTTTTCACATTGGAATACTCAGTGACCAATGAACATGGAACCTAACACTCAGGTTTATTTCGTCAGGGTAAATTTCAAAGAATGTATATCAAATTTGTACTAAATATCTACATAGCTGAAAGCTGTATGCGTGCCTCTCATGAGTGCATCACTTATGACTCCCGCAACATTCAAGACAAACGTTGATCTCCTCAATCATCTCATTCAAGTTATGCGAGAAATACCGCCGGAGTCACTATCCGCCAACTTGATATCTTACATCTTTCTGCCGCTCTCTACCATCCTTCAACGCAACTCGTCAGATGAGATCCCGAATCAGATTCTGGAAAAGATCTTAATTATCCTAGGTCTCCTGGTAGAGAGTTGGTGGTGGACTTGTGATGTGAAGGTCTGGGAACAGATTTTCATGCTATGTGGCGCCGTGATAGCAGGGGTTGAAAGTAAAGGTGACAAGGGAAAGGTCCGCGACGATGAAACAAAGGAAGCGGCTGTATCCTGTCTGAAATCACTTATACGCACTCGGACTGCAGAAGAAGCTTTAAGGCGATCTCTTCCCGCAATGGAGGTCGAAAACAGGTTGTCTGAGTTACGGCTTCATGCTTTATCTCCTACGTTCGTGCCAATCGTCGGTCGGACGATGGAATCAGTCTTACAATCGTCAATGTCACCTCATCTTGCTTTGCAACACACTTCCTTGGATGTTATTGCGTGTCTGGTTGAACTCTATCTGCCAGATCCACTTATTCCATCTGTGCTGCCAGGCGTGGTAAGCACCATGGCTAAAATTTGTCTTGGACTTACCAGAAGCAAAGGGTGGTCCAACGGCGACACCGTTGCTGGCGCACTGCAGGTAATCCAAGTCGTGACGATCAAGGCCGTGAACGACGAAGTTTGCATAGAACACGGGGCTTTGCGACGCGTTCTGGATCTCGACGACCTCGTCAGAATGAGTGAGCCACTTCAATCAGGCAAGTCACCGTCATTTGGTACGGCCAGGACAGACTCTTGGCTCCGGGGCACGGCGTCCCAGCTGCATATCGCTTTCAACTCGTTAACTCCTCTATTATCGCACCCAAATCCTTCGGCACTCCGTGCACTGTTGAATCTATCTGCAAAAGTCATACGAGCAACCCCACTTTCCCTTCATCAAAGCCACCCGCTTCTCCTATCGTTCCTCTTATCGCTGTCATTGTCTGATTATTTGTCCGTGTCTTCGACTGCTCGCCAGTCATTGTTGGACCTTTTATCCCGGTCGGAAGGGCGTTCTTCACTTCAACAAATTCTCGTGAATCAATTAGGAAAAAACCTTTCCGCTCTCCCTCATCTTATTTCAACTCAGACCGATGCAAAGATTGTGCATACTGCTGGTTTGGTGGAATCTATTTGCCGACTTGCCGCAAAAGTCGGTTCCCATCCGGGGGTTACCCTTGTTGGAAAAGGAGTAGGGAAGTTGCTGGGACCGTCTGGAGGCATCGAAAAGTGGGGTTGGAGTTTACTGGCGGTACTCGAACTCGTCGAACCACCAGTGGTGGTTACACATCATTCAAGTGCACAGTTGGCACTTGAGGCTGATACCCAGTTACAACACAACATTCTTTTTCCTGAATTATTCTTCAGAAGTTTGTCCACTCACGAGGCAAAGAATTCTCTGATCAACATGTTTCACGCTTTGGGCGCAGCCAGTGGTGAAGCCGGCCTCTACGCTGTGGGATGGTTTTTCAGGATAGGATGTTCGGCAACGTCTTCTGATTCTGTGGCCGCCCTCTGGTGCGCTTGCAGGTTATTGGAGGGTATTGGGTCAGTGTCGTTATCTGAAATGCGGCTAGGAGTCCCCCCTACCAAACGCCTTGAGAAAGAATGCAAACTTCTGGCCAGGAGTATAGCAGAAATCTGGGACCAACCAGATCCAACACCGAAGAAGCAAGGAGAAACCACAGAGAATTACAACGAACCTGTTCTAGTCCAACATCAAAAGGGCCTCGTTCCACTACACGAAACACTAAAAATCATCCACCCAACAAGGCCAAATCCAACGGTCCTCGATCACCAGCCAAACGTTCATCGGGTACTTTGTCTACAACTTCTTGCCATTTCAGCCGCCATCTGCCAAGAACGCTTCAGCCCTCTGTTCATCCACACACTCTATCCGGTTCTCCATTCCCTTGTCTCGTCTGCGTCGTTACTCTCGGCTACGGCGCTTGCCACATTGGACTTCATTACATCTGCAACATCCTACGCCTCGCCCGCGAACCTCCTCTTATCAAACTTCGATTATGTCCTGGATTCAGTTTCTCGGAGGTTGTCACAGCGATGGCTCGATATTGATGCAACTAAAGTCCTCTGTGTTATGATTCGGCTGGTTGGTCCCGACATTGTTGAAAAAGCCGGAGATGTTGTGGAGGAATGTTTCGACCGTCTAGACGAGTTCCACGGCTATGGCGTAATTGTGGATGGACTCATCGAAGTGCTTTACGAAGTGCTTAAAGTTATTGAGACGGAGACGAAGTTAAATCTACCTAAGAAGGAAAAGACTCCCCCACCAGCGACTGAAACCAGAAAGGCAAACTTGGATGATTTTTTTGCGTTTCTCCAGAACAGATTCGACGATTCTGACGAATCTGATCATAGTGTCCCTCAAGAACCCTGGGGGAAAGCAAAGGCAAAAGATGATGGTACGAAAACCTGTGAAGACGACATAAAGTCTACGCCACTGTCAGATGATCTTCCTCCAACTGTCATACAATCCCTAACAAAGCAAATCATCGCTCGATCCATGTATTTCTTGACCCACGATTCTCCCGTTGTCCGCTCGAAAATCCTGCGTTTGCTGTCGTTGGCAGTCCCCGTCCTTCCGGAATCGGTGTTACTTCCATCTATTCACGATGCCTGGCCTTTCATTCTGAACCGAATGGATGATGGTGAGACTTACGTGGTTGGCGCAAATGCGGAACTCATCGAGACTCTCGCTGAACATGTTGGAGACTTCATGTTTAGAAGGATTTGGGACGACGTTTGGCCTAGGTTTCGTGTCATGCTGAGCCTGTTGGAGAGAGGAGAAACTGCGAACGCCATGGTTCGCCGTGGGGGGGTCAGCATCGGGACAGAATCTGCCTACACAGAATCCCACAGACTCTATCGTTCCCTCCTTAAGACGATGACAGCTGCAATGAAAGGTGTCCATCAACACGAATCTTCATTCTGGGAGGTTATTGTGGCTTTTAGGCGTTTCTTGTCGACTCATGCGCATGACGAGCTGCAACAGCATGCACTTGCTCTCTACTTTCAAGCGAGCAGGCAGAACCCTGACGCGGTGTGGCTGCTTTTGACGATGACGATGACTGATGAAGAGCCGTGTTTAGCATTTTTGAAACAACCCAAATGGAAAATCGATAGCAATGCGTTAACTATTCTCCAATCTGCATAGCACGATCTGTACCATCTCTAAACTTGAAAGATAACAAAAGTTGATGTGCCCCATCGCATATAGCTGGGCTAGGGTGTCAGAGAGGTGAAGCTTCCATCCTCTGGGAGCAAACCCAACCTTTTATTGGGGTCAAATCTCCGTAACTCAACCCCAGCCTCTTCGAAAAGTCTAGCAGAGGCATCGTCTCTGCGGTTAGGTCAGTCGACTGCTCTCCGAACAGGGTCCAAAGAAAAGGGAAACTAACACTTTGTATGTTAAATTATAGACGACAGTTTTCACCCCGACCTGTATGATTTTAATGGTGCATTTCAGACATGGACATCTATGCAGTCAATCAAGAAATGCAACAATTTTGAACTGGAGAACGTACGTATTACAATAGAGAACACAATCAATTCCCACTCTTTCCCGACCTGCTTCAAGCAGCGCGTTCTCCTCTGCGTGAAGGCAAAGACATTCGTTGGAGATCAGATTGGATTTGTCGGCAAGATTACAGTGGGAACAACCCCCTTCGTTGCAATTCTTCAAACCACGAGGTGTACCATTGTAACCTGAAGCTAGAACACGGTTCTGTCGAACTATTATTGCACCCACACGCCGCTTCATGCAATTGGAGCGACGGGAAGCCAAAGAGGCTAAAGTCTGAAATCCTTTAGTGACGATGAGTTGGAATGTGACCAAACTAACCATAAAATACGAATCCCAGCTAGGGCGAAGATGTTCAGAATCCAGTAGATCAAGTATATCGAGATAAGCGTGCAATTGTTGGAGAGTTGGGAATGAATTTATGACATTTATGTTGACAAGATCTGCCATGCGATAGAGACATCCTGTCTCGGTTGATTGTAGATTTCTTTCGGGTGTGCCGAACACTGTTCTGTCATCCTCTTCGAGAAAGTCGTCCAAGGAGAAATTACAAGCACTGAAATAGTTGGAGTCATTTTCTGTTATCTTTTTTTAGTAAGAAAAGTTACCTTTGAGACCGCCTAAAGCGCTCTAAGATTGGGGCGTTGCACTGCAAGATCAAGAAGAATGGCCTGCGAGTGAAGGGCTCAATTGACTTCCTACTCAAGAGGTCGCAGGTAACAAAGTTTTTTCTCCAATTCTCTGTCACATAATCGAGTAATGCTTTGGTAGTGGGAAAAGAGATGGGTTGAGATTGTCCTGAAAGATTCATTTAGAGTTGGTTATAGAATCCCCCCGAAGGCATACAAGGAAAGTACCTTCAATACCCATATCCTACAGTTCCTTTCAGTGAGTAATGGGTCATTATGAACTTTCACTATGAACCTTCAACGAAGTCGAGTCTTCCCTAGACAAGTTGTTCGACACCAACCGAACACAGACAAAACCCTTCGAAGACACTAGGTAGTCCTCGATACTTGTTTTCCCAGAAAACCGAGTTCCAATGATGGCGACGAACATCCGCTCTTCAACACACGATGAAGATGAACTTGAACCAATAATCTAATGTGCTTTGACAACAATGACTCGGAAAATATAGAATGAAGAATTGATGAACAAATTGAAGCTTATAGTATTTACATAATAATCTTACGTAAGTGCCGACGAGCGGCAATGCCCACAACCTTTTTTAAATAATTGTTTGTTAATATGAATAAGTTTATTATGAGCAATGAAACTATTGTGCACTATTTAAGTTTTGTACACCACCGGAAACTATTGTACAGTCCTTTTTGAGTTGTAATGAAGCAAACACGAAGGAGGGAAAAAAAACACTTAATTTTGTTTGTCAAAGGAACATGAAACAGGCAGTGAAGACAATGGAAGCCTGCTGGCCGAGAAAATATACGGCGACGGCGAGTTTCGTGGTAGATGTCGTTCTAGCGACATTTCCCGTAGACATTCAGAGATGGGGGATTCAAAGTTGGCGAAGAGTTGTGTCTCGGAACTGTGGCCCGGAAGATGGCGTGGGGAAAAAAACACATTCCGAATTTCCCTGAGTTTTGGTAAAAGTTCCGGAATCCGATTCTCCGCCCCTCCGCCCCAATTATTTGATTATGTCAGCTTTTTTTGAACTCGATCCTTGATCGAGGTCATGATTGTATCGAGCGCAAACGCTCTGCCCACAAATCTCCAAAATGCGGATGGCCTTCTCAAAGTAACCACCTTCCTTATGTACCAGTGGAGGGGCGGAGAATCGGATTCCGGAACTTTTACGACCCACCAACCTAAAGGTTGTGGGAATAAACTCGGGCATAATTATTTACATAATTATTTACATAATTAAATTTATAGTAATCCAAACCCATAAACACTATCTTATAAGTACTACTACGCAATGCGGCCTGCAAAAGCACTGGTCAACGCTGAAATCTGCAACGTGTATCCAGAACTGCATACCTTATGGATATGAAAACTCGCAAACCAATTTCCCAATATACAATATGTTTTCACATCGGAAGCTCATGCAGGCATGTCGTTGAATCCTGGCGTTTGTATACTGATCCGATTATCTTCCGACCCAACCACGGAAGTCATGCCCCATTGTGCCTGCAGGCTATATGAACTTGTCCGAAGCCTCTGGGCCATTTCATCGCGTTTATTTCGCACTTCTTGTCCCCGGTAGCAAGGCAAGTAACTCAACCTACGCACTCACAACGCCCAACCCTTTCATAGAGCCATGCATAACGTTATCCTTTTTGGCGAATCAGGCTCGGGAAAGAGCTCCCTGGTAAATATGATTGTAGGCAAGAATGTCGCCAAAGTGTCGGGCTCCACAAACGGTTGTACCTTCAAGAACGAAGCCTTCCCAGCAGTCATCGACGGCACCCCCTTTATGATTTACGATACAGCTGGCCTCGACGAAGGCGACCAGGGCCGTGTTCCTCACTGGAACGCAATCGAAGAATTGTATACGCTCATTCGCCAGCTCGACGGCGTCAGTTTGCTTATCTATTGCATGCGAGGGAGGGTCAAGGAGAACGCAAAGGCCAATTGGCTTTTGTTCAACAGGATTATCTGTGGGGAGAAGGTCCCAATTATTGCGGTTGTGACAGGTCTGGAAATTTTCGACGATCCAGACGACTGGTGGAAGGATGATGACAACAGGAGGGTGTTGAAAAAGAACCAGATAAGACCCAGGGCCGTTGGGTGTGTCGTTTCGTATCTGGGGAGACAGAATGAATTTGCGGACCTTTACGCAGCGTCGGAAGCCAAGTTGCGGCACCTCATCATGCGGCATTACCTCCGCAAGCCATGGAGCGAGGAGAAGGAAAAATGGTTTGCCAATATCTACTCCGAAACGATCTCCTCTGGACTCTGTTTTACTTCCCGAATCCAATTGGACTACACCGAGAAGATGCAAAACATGATTAACGACCTTATCAAAGAGACGGCCATGAAAAAAGGGGATTCGAAGAGGATGAATGAAACATTAATCAAGTCAGAGAAGAGGTCGTACCAAAAATCACCAGAGAGGGCACATATTGGTTCCAGGCATAACGTCATTCTTTTCGGTGAATCGGGATGTGGAAAGAGCTCCATCGTAAACATGATTGTGGGCGAGGACGTCGCCAAGGTGTCGAGCGGCCTCAAAGGCTGCACATTCCAGAATGACGCGTACGAAGCGATGATCGACGACACACACTTTGTCATTTACGATACGGCTGGTCTGAACGAAGGTGAACGAGGCCGTGTTCCGCATTGGAAGGCAATTCGAGAGCTCTACTTGCTCATTCGACGGCTCGATGGAGTCAGTTTGCTTATCTATTGCATACGTGGAAGGGTCCGGGAGAACGCAAAGGTCAACTGGGATTTGTTTAACAAAGTCATATGTGGAGGGAAGGTTCCGACTATTGCAATCGTGACGGGTCTGGAAAACTATGGGGACCCAGATGAGTTTTTGAAGGATGAGCACAATTCGGATGTGTTTAAGGAGAACGGGATGGAACCCAGGGACGTCGGGTGTATCGTTTCCATTCGGGGGAAACAGGATGTATACGCGGACACATACAACAAGTCGCAAGTCAAAGTGCGAAACCTTGTCACAAGACATTTCCTCCAAAAGTCATGGAGTGAAGAGAAGGAGAAGTGGTTTGCCGCCATCTATTCAGAGGCTTACAATTCCGGCCTCTGCTTCACTACCCAAAGCCGAATGGACTACTCTACACAAATGCGGGAAGCACTCGATGAATTTGTCCAAGAAACGGGGATGAAAAAGGAGGACATCGAAAGACTTCGAGCCACACTGGTGAAGGCGGAGAACCAGCTTCGGAAGAGAGGTTTTTGGATAAGATAATTTTCCAGTAGATAAGTTTCGATAAAATTTTGTACCCAAAATATAAATTATATTCCTAGTTCGAATGGCATTCGTCTCATTTGCTTTGGCTTTCCCGTTCCTCCCTAGGAACAAACCTCGGCTTAAAAGTCTGCGGGACCACCATCGCACTTGTAAGTTGTAATGCCCTCCTTTCCCTTCCACCCCTCGTCACCTTTTTCATCCATTTCTACACCCTCACCCCCATTGTCCTCGATAAACCGGCGATCGCGACTCATCCCCCCCGTGACCGAGGTCCCTTATTTCCCAAGGACCCGCCTAGGAAGGTACAACGGACAATTCAGTCGCCATTTGTCCTGCGCGACAGGTTCAGTAGAGTAATGCTCGAAAACAACTTTCGGTTATTACTCAAGGGTTGCTGTTTAACATGAATCCTCCCTTTCCCTTCAAGTTCAGACACTTTCGTTGCCTGGCTTGAGCTTTCTCCTTACTTCTTTTTTCTTTGGCGGCTCTCATATCCTTCGGAGCTGTCGTGCGAAGTTGCTTGATATGAGTCGGAATGAGGGTATAGCTTGTATGTGCCTGAGAGAGCCATGGAGCAGTGATAATTGGTACTTTGTCCAATAACGACTTCAGTGATGGATCATTCGAGTATAGGGTCTGCAATGACTTTAAAG
>Ga0307517_10001258_pt1 | contig 42588 bp, 43 predicted proteins | sample 23_EM_MG_FD_194515 | JGI IMG/M metagenome (GOLD analysis project Ga0307517, IMG submission 194515) | Populus trichocarpa ectomycorrhiza microbial communities from riparian zone in the Pacific Northwest, United States - 23_EM | ecosystem: Host-associated > Plants > Roots > Unclassified | place...
CGGGGGCCAGCCCTTGTCCCGGGGGAGGAGGCGTGGGGCGATTAATCATTACCGGGACGAACCCGACGTTCTCGAGGTGCAGGGGAAGGGCTTGGCTCCTCCAGGGGGAGAGGACCGCCGAAGCCGTCCTATCTCTTAGTTGGAACCATGCGCCTTATATAGGCATTTTCCACAACCCTAACCTACTCAACCCATCTCCTCGCGTTTCATAACCTTCATGACTCATCATGAGTCATAGTGCGAAATCCATCAGAGGACTCATATGAGTCACTGCACAACATACTGCTAACCGCTCATAACCCCTAACCCAAGTCATGTGTTCAAATGAGTCACATGCGTGAAACCCCTGACTCGTGATTCAAGTCGTGTGCGAAAGTCATTACCTCATATGAAGTCACAATCGTGAGTCATGAAACAATGAACCAATTATAATATAAGGATGACCCGCAAGTGCGTAGTCTTGTGAAAGATTATGAGTCCAGCGACGTCATCACGTAAAACATAAACAGGCGATGACTAATAACTGATTAGTCATGTGAAAACAAATTGGCTATGTCAGAATTTGTGACCCTGACTCTCGTGAGAGTTATCGTTTTACATACCCTGGAGCTCCCAGAGCTTGATGTCAGATTCCTCCGCAACCACTACTCTGATCCTCTGTCTGATTGCGGGCGATTGTTGGGCTCGACGCCATGTACGTGGCGGTATAAAGGACGTCTCTGTCACATCAAAACCCATGACATCGCTGACCCTTGTGGGGGTTGTCTTTATAGATACCCTGGCACTCCCCGATCTTGATGTCAGATCCCTCCACAGCCACTGGGCCGATTCTGGATCTGATTGCGGGATGTTGTTGGGCCCGACGCCAGCCTCACACTGGTGTATGGTCCATCTCTCCGTGAACTCTTTTCATGAGGTTGCAGGGCTAAATAGAGTCCTGGCGATCCCAGAACTCGATGACAGATGCCTTCACACCCATCTCTCCGATCCTGGACCTTATTGCGGGGGATTGTTGCGCTCGACGCCAGCTACGCAGCGGTATAAAGAATGTCTCTGTCGCATCTGAACTCATGCAATCGCTGACCATTATGGTGGGGGTTGTCTTTATAGGTCCCCTGGAGCTCCCAGACCTTGGTGTGGGATTCCTTCACAACCATGCAGCCTATTCTGGATCTGATTGCAGGAGGTTCTGTGCGTCGATGCCAGCTTCACACTGATATAAGATCCTCTCCCCTGCGAATTTGATACATGAAGTTACTGGGTAGCGGGCAGGAGTTGAGTTAGTTGTAGGTGATGAGTCCCGCGTAAATGTCAAGTACCAGGTAGGGCAGAGGAAGCATATGAGTATCATGATCGGTCCTGTATATTAGAACAATAGAATACTAGTAGTAGTAAATTTAATACACTGACTTGGAAAGGAGGAAATCTATTGTGACCCAGGCCAGGACAAGGCAAAGGGTGGACCAATCAAGTTCGCTTATTTAAGGAAGATGAGTAGTGAATGCTCTGTATCCGGAAGAGGTAGTCTGACGTCAGTTTTCATCCTGAGTATTAGGTGCTGCATCTGGTGCGTCCTCAGGCTTAGGTGCTGCGTCAGGTTGCGTCAGGTACTTTGGGTGGTAGGGGGGTTGGGTCCTGATTCGAGATTAGCGTTTGGGCGTCAGGTGCTTCAGACCCACAGGACCCACAGGACGCAGGGTATTATTTTTGCTGATGGACGGGGTCTATTTTCTGACTCTTGTCCGTCCGATCACACGTGCACACCCCTAACTAAACGTAAGAGTGAGTCAAACGATTCTATGTTTGCAGAGGCGGAAATTCAAGCAGTCTGGATACATTGTCTATTTATTTGAGTTCTTACCATAAGCAACAGGAAGAGGAGCATCGTTATGAATATCATATGCACAGAAAGATCATACGCACACAAATCATACGCACAGAAGAATCATACACACACAAATCAATCCCTCAGAAAAAATCATATGCCCAGAAAGATAATACCCACACAAATCATACGCACACAAAATCATACGCTCAGAAAAATAATAGGCCCAAAATAATACACTGGTTATGGTGTCGTAGATAATATGCACTAGTGCAAAGGGTAGTTGCATCGGCTCTAGTTAGTCATGTTTGTCCGGTCAAAGCGTGATTTGTCTGCCCCTAGATTCTGTCTGTTGCCTCTGTTCTCTCATAGACACAGAAACCATTCACCATGCCGCCTTCTGAATCTATGTCCCATACTGCACACTCTTGAACCCAAGTTCCTCCTTGCCCGAGTTCCTTCCCACCCAAGTCTCTCCTTACCCGTCATCCCGTCAAGCTCAACTGGATACCTTTATCGTTGGGCTATAACAACCGCACTTTGTTCTATCCTGCTTTGAGCGAATTTGTGTGGCTGCGGAAGATTACGAGAGGGCGATCAACAATGAAGAAGAGGGATGGTGAGAAGCCCAAGCGGCAGCGCAAACGAAGAAAAGCTGTGAATCACCTCCACAACTCTGAACACAGGTGTGAAGATATTGCAAATTCTACCATGAATGCCAAAGGTTTGTTTTTCTCTGCTATTTAACTGATCACTCTGCATGGGATTGAAATTAGCGATTGTTGTACTCGGCTTTTAACTCAGTCGCATATCTATATTCAGGACATATACTAATCTCCTCATCACTTGCATTCGACTCAGGGAAACCATGTCTACTGCTGGATATGCATAAGGTTAATGCAATGCAAAGGAATATTTCACACGTGTTGAAAACCCCTAATGATCCACATGCCAGATACCAGCAATGTGCCGATTTTGATGGTCTGGACTCAATTCTTTCGCAACCTAAATGGCCGCTGGATAGCAACATGCAGGAGGGTTTCGAGGAGGAAAATGACCCCCAATTACCCCGGATCACGGGTGACATTGTTATAATAAAGGACAAGTAAGTAATTCATCCTTTGGGCTAAGACTAGGCTTCTATACTAAACCATCTTTAGGCAAGGTGTCCCATCGGTAATCAAAGCTGAGAATAGCAAGGCATGTTGGCTGTTACCCCAAGTTGAACCAGCGGTACACAAATATGATGAGTCACGGAATATAGTGAGAGATCATCCCCGACAAGGTGCAGGCGGTATGCGGGAGTGGTATCGGCCAAGCGAGAGGGAAGGCACCCAAACCACTCATAAGGCTGCAAGTGATAGTATGAAGGATGCTACAACCCTGATGTCTCTTGCAGGAAATGGGAGCAGTGAACAGAATCAGGACAGTTCTGTGTGAACAAAAGCCTGTGTCATTGGGCACAGTACCTTCCTTCCAAGAATCGGATCACGAACTCAGAATATTGAACCTGGACCTGGGCCAGCCCAGTCATATAACCCCAAATCAGCAATTCACTCACTAAACCAATACAGCCAACTGCTTTTACCATGCACTCACACCGTGGAGGCCCTATTGCGGACTTTCCTCTCCAAGGAGGATTCCAAATACACAGCAGTCTATGACACCATGCACGATGGGAAAGCTGACAATGTTGATGAGGCATTTTGAATACTGACCTCCGGCTCACTTGTCATCAATGCGAATACCAATAACCATAATGATCTGGAGGACTTATGTCAGGGGTGGTGTGTGATAGTAGTATTGGGAGACTTTGAGGGTGGCACAGCCTGCTTTCCTGAGCTTGGAGTCAAGATTGATTGGACCCCTGGTGTGTAGAGACTCCCACCCATCTTATCCAATTCCAATTCGTCACTAATATATATTCTCTAGGTTCCATTATTTTCATGCGTTCCGATGCAGAGGAACATTGAATTGGCAGTTTTGTGAGAACTCAGTGTAGTGTTGTCCACTTTACATATCAAGCAGTGCACGATACATATGTGGAGAAGACGGGGAAGCCATTGTGGGAGTGGAATCAGATGCCTAAATGGTGGCAGCAGTTGCGCATGCATCTTAATGTATAATAATGTTCCTAATTATTGATTTTTCTATTTAGTCTGAGTGTATACTTTTGAGCTTGGCCTGCCCTCGTTTGCAAGCCTGCGCCATCAAAATCATACGTCCAAACTATCCACTCAGAGCCATATGCCCAAAACCGTACTCACAAACCCATACGCCCCAAGCCATACGCCCACAGCCATACAAAAAAGGCTATTCACCCAAGCCCAAACCATACGCCCAAAACCATAAGCCCAATACCATAAGCCCAATACCATCGTCTCAAGACCACCCACTCAAAACCATCTGCTGAAAACCATCTGCCCAAAGCCAAACCATACAACCAAAGCTATACGCCCTAAACCATGTGCCCAAAACCATACAGCCAAAAGCCATACACCTAAAGCCAAAGCATACGCTCAAAGCCATATACCCGAAATCATCCGCCCAAAACCATACACCCCAAACCATACGCCTAAAACCATGCACCCAAAACCATATGCCCAAAAGCCATATGCCCAATGCCAAACCATATGCCCAACGCATTACACCCAAAACCATATGCCCAAACCCATATGCCCAAAACCATATGCCAAAGAGATTGCCCTAAAACCATAGCTTTTTGAACACCATAGTGAGCGCCCAGTTTAACCAACAATCTGCAAGTTTAGGGTATGTGATTGCCTGAACCTCAGGCCAGATTTAAATAGTGGCTAGTATTTGTGTGGATGGCTAGCAAGGCATTTGAGACATGACGCCTAAACCAATAGTCTTAGAATGAAATGCTCAAAGCTGAGCGCTCAAAGCCATAAGCCTAAAGCTGAATCCCCAAAGCTATAAGCCCAAAGCTATACACCCTGAATCAGATGACGAAATGATAAGCTAGAGACCATATCCTCAGAAAGATACCAATCGTGCATGCATAACTCTACAACTATACACTGAGAGTTATGTACCGGGAATCATATGGTTAAAAATACTTAGAAACATACTTAGATTATACGCTTACAATCATAAACTGAGAGCCATTTCCAAGCACTATTCATCTGAAACTAGAAGCCTAAATCATAATGATAATGTGAGCACTATATTCAAATCCTATGTTTTGAGATAGTTGCCGGATTGCTATATGGAATATCCTAATAGTGGAGTCATCAGACTAGACCTGCAAAATAATTAGATGGTGTTTGGTCCACCAATTCTGATCTTAAATTGTGATTTCAGATCAGAAGTGAAAGGCCAAACACCCCTTAGGTTTCAACCTGCCATTTGTTTAGTCACAGAATATCACTCGTAGGAATAAGTGGAGCCCCACACAGGGGCAAGATTGGGGTATGAAAAGATGGAGGCCGTCCAGGCAATCAGCGGGGAAAGTAAAATACCCAACCAGCCTCATAGCCCAGCCAGAGCCCTGTGTCATACGTGGAGGGGAGGAACCGCAAAGGGTTAACCCCAGGCCTGAGTAACGGCACGGTCACAAAGTGACAACCCACCCCACCCTGGCCCGTAATGAACACTAGCCAGGACACCAGAAATGATTCTGCGATCTGAGTTTCTTACATCCCAGGAAGGGCTAAGGAACAAAGGCTAGGCAGCCGGCACTCCTGTTCAAAAACTATATGAATTCTCACTGCCAGCAGGACTACGGGAAATCCCAATGGGAATGAGCGACTAGCAATACCTGTTAGGCTGGGGCTACGGTAATAAAAATAGATAATACTTACTCAGAGGTTCAGCAACGTCGCCACAACCATCCTGCTCACCTATTTGACACCTGTTGAATATCTGAACCGGCAGCAAGCCTTAGAGTCAGGGGATGAGAGTCTAGACTCTAATGATGGGGAATCTGAGCGTAATGATGGCCAGAGTGGAGAGAGTAAGCAGAGTAAGGAGAACAAGTTAGGCCAGCATGGGGATGATATTGGATCATCCATCGGCCTGGGGTGCACAAAGACCTATTGGGCATCAGTTTCTTAGCTCACAGCACTTGATACTGACAATCACCCAGGGGAATACCCAGAATTCCAGCAGCCAGATTAGTTACCCCCGATGGAGAACGTCTGCTCCAGTACAAGTTAGTCAGAACTGTTTTACATCTGCAATTCCCTACAGTGCGCCCACAGCCTTAAATCCACTTGCGATGCCAGTCATAACCCCAAGACCCCCAGATCCAGGAGTGAAGGAATTGGATAGCTGAGGACAGCAGGCCAGCAGTAGGCGAAATATGGCTACTGGGCTTGAGCCTACCATTGTGGCACAATCCCTTGACCCGCTGTGCGACTGGATGATCTTTGTCAATCCATTTCAGGACCCAATTACGCTGACTGAATATGTCCGCACATGTTGGAGCAATTCCCGGACAAAATTAGCCTTGGCGGACTTTGCTGATACATTCCTGCCATCAAATGACATAAGTTACCCTTCATTGATAACTAACAGCCTATTATAGGCTAAACGGAGTGGCTACTGGTAACTGATATGCAGATCCAGGCAAAGCACACTGGATGCAGATCTCAGTATCGGCAGACAGCAAAGAGCGGGATAAAAGAACTCCATAAGCTCAATATTGAGGATCCTGGAGGCTATCCTGGAAGTGTGGAGTACCTACTGGCCGAGGATCGGTTCATTTACCCACTAGGCAGCGATGATCTTTCTTTTTGACATTTGTCAGGATTGTTTCTAATCGGACTAGGACCAAATCAATCTAATCTGGTAGACATCGAATTTCTCTTACATTTCCAGAACCCCTTATTCCAGGTGTGATATTTGCTGAATGTTATTCTGGCCTGAAAAGGGAAGGCATGATGAATGAGGATTTTCATGATAGGATCAATGGCCCGTTTATCTGTCTAACCGCTACCATATTATGTCTTTCACTGCAATATTGATGGACGGGAATCTGTATCAATATTGTGGTTTTCACAAGGGTCACTTCGCGGGGTAAGAAAAACAATGTTAAAAGGCAGGTTTTGAAAGTTTCCGGATCCAGAGACAGTTCGGGTATCCGGACGCTTTTGAAAACACCAAGTACTCTATTTGGGTGAAATGTCCGCTAAGGGATAGATAGCCCTGCTAGAATGGCTGACACGATCATAGGGCAAAATAGGAAGAATTTGACAATGTTGAATAATCCAGCGGAAAAGGTTGACTTTGGATGCTAGAATGGTGAATAAGCGCGGAAAGCAGGTCAAGTGGACAGCGGGATATCACCATGATGAGGACGCATTGAGGCAGGAGTTTGATAGTGATCCAGAGCTGGATGAATTGGAGGGTGGTGGCGGCCTTGTAGAACCAGGATGAGGACATGGTGGGCACAAATTGCGGTGAGAACATGAGCCGAATCTGAGAGGACTGGTTGGTGAAGCGCCATTCTAAGTCCCTGGTGAGGCGGAATGGCATGTTGAAGATACTGATAGAGAGGATACGGAGAATGGTTTAATCACCACTTGCTGATCATGTATAAATATGTAACAAGATCAAATTAAATTAGTGGTGTTAAAAGGGTCAGGAATGGTCAAACAATACTACTCAGGGGGCCGGTAGTCAGGAAAGGCATGAGAATTAATTGCCCAGATGGGTATTAGCCGCACGACTAAGCGTAAGATATCTAGCAGGCAATTGTGGGTCGAGAAGGCATGGGAATGTGTTGGGCAGATGGTTATAAACTGCACAGGCATGGGTAAGTAGTCTAGCCAGTAGCTGTAGGTTGACAGGCACGGGAATCAGTGTAGGGGGCAGTTAGAAGCTGGGGAAGAGGGTGGGAGTCCGCAAGGGGACTGAAAGAAGCAGGGGGGGCAGTGACAGGCCTGGAGTATATGAGATAGGATAGGGAGTGCTGGGGAGAGAGCTGCGTAAAAAGACAAGAGAGGGGAGCTGTCTGCTGGATATGGGAGAAGGCGGTGTAGGATGAGAGGGTAGAGCAGGACGGGCTAAACGTGTTGTAAGTGATGAGGGTGGAGGAAGTAATAACGGGAAAATGTCTGCTGGATATGCGCGAGGACAGAGGGAATCTGGGAGGGGAAGAAATGGAGGTAATGCTGGTGGGGTTCCAGATGAGCAATGCATTCAGGGAGAGGCTAGTGAGAGTGTCAAAGGACAGATGGTATCATGGGAAGAAAGCTGATGGGTGGGCATATGGGGGGTGGAGGCTGGGAGAAGAGATGTCGACACAGCAAGACTTCTGCAAAATATTTGGAAAAGCGCAGGATGGGAACGGGTATATTGGGACCGAAGGGATAAAGAGGCTGGTCACTGGGGGTACAGTATCTGGGGGGTGGGTGCGTCAGGAGGGGTTCACTGTGTCTGGACGCGCAAGTCAGCCTGCAGACACTTTAGACGCAGCCCTTTCACTTGTGGACAGAATGAGCTTCGGTGAACACACACAGAACTAGAGTTTAAGTCATTGGTGCATTGACCATCCGGCGCACAGGGTGAGTGGGGAGAGACCAAACCCAAAGTACCTTTTTTTGCTGATATATAAAAAATCATTCTGGCCAATTATTCAGACTAGCAGTGGATCTAACTAACATCGCTCATAGAGTGAAATACATTCTTGTTGATGACAGGTTCATGTGCTCCGCTAATGGGTATGAGGAGTGTATTTACCTGTCACCAGACGTCCAACCAGGACTTGCAATCACTACTCAGTATGACCGGAATACAGACTATATCGTTCCGGTTCCGAATGTCTAAGCTTGCCAATGCCCTCTATGGGAAGTATTTCACTAGCAAGAGACAACTAGCATGGGGTACCCGGAATTGATCAACAGTGTCAATAGTATAGAGCTGTATCTCAATAGTGCAATCCTGTGTCATCAAGTACCAGCATATTGACTTGGGGGATCCTCCTTACTTCAAGCCTGATGCAGTAAGATGTAGGAGTCCCTGAATGTCAGAGTCCATAGCGCTTTTTTCTGATGACCAACCAAGCTTTCAAGGCCGTTTCCTATGGTGGAAGAAGACCAGGTGGGCAGTACCACAGCCAATACGGCAACTCATGCTCAGGAATCTCAATGAGAGGGTCACTGACATGATCGATCAGGAGCATCAGTTGATGCCGGAAAGTGGTGAAGGCTTTACTAACGATCATGTGGGAGTTCATACTGAACTGGACCTTCAGCTATCCAGCCGGAATCTATGACCAGCTGCTGTGCCGCAACAGACATCAGTTAACAAGCATGCTAGGGGGTTAGTGCATCAGTATCAGAGTTAAGATGTGTACCCGCTGAGGGAATTGTGGCTTGACTACAACCAAGCCTCCTTTGCCTGGGCCTGGGTCTTAGGCGCACGGACTCCTATAAGGATTTCTGGGACAGAGTTACCCTACATTGATGCGCACAAACTTCGAAGCCAAAAGATAATACCCCCCTCCAGCCCCGGCGTTGGGACAGCGCATCATCACTAGCCGCCTAGGTAGTTGCCTCCCAACACCAAAGACCACTATCATTGGGACACATCTTAAACACAGTCCTTCGCAGCCGATTGGAAAAAGTCTTGGAACATTTTACCAGAGTTTACATGTTCGACCCCCACCCCTATTGTAGTTATTACACTTACATAACGGATCATTATCAGTCTCTATGCAAGCGCATGAGCAATGCGACAGCGGGGGTTTCCCCCATTACGGTAGAAGAAAGGTTTCTCCATCAGTGAGAAGTTAAACGGCGAAGTTTGAACAGTTGGATAGGAAGTTATTGGGCTTCGAAGTTGAGCCGACTGACATATGCAGTTCAGAATGTAACACGCAAGCATCTGAATACTCGGTATGAGAAATGTTGATCGCGACATAACCGGAAGGAACGACTGGTATGATAGCGAGCCAGGGTGAATATACAGACTAAGTTCATATGGCACAAAAATCGAGAATCGATAATTGGACGCAATTATCTGATAGACGATTAGTGCCAAACTGGTGTGTGAGAATTCAGGGTCAAAGGGTGTTCCCACATTCACGAAGACCAGGAGAGGTTGGAAAGCTGCTTCACTCCTATGATGGTCAGATATATCCCGAGAACCGGTATAAGAGCCGGGCAAGTGCCCGAGGTAGCCAGAGATTAACAACCACCGATAAGGGTTCTTATCAATATAATAAGTTTTTCTGCTTCATCGTTACCAACACTTCGACAATCTATGCCAAAGTACCTAGCCTACATCACTCGTGTCTTCTCAACGAGTTGTCCAATATAAAACGATTCAGGGCCCAGCTGTCGGAATTCCTCAGCTCCAAGCTACCACCGATCACGGGGGGATGGACTTCTTAAACATCGTGATGTGTGAACTAGCAAGTTTTTAGGGAATTGGATTTCAGCAAAATGTAATACCATTAGCTTCAGTTGTTCAATTCTTGTCTGTGCAGTCGTAAGAATAATTTGTGGTGTAGTTCTTAGCGAGTGGCCAGAAACCAAGACTTGCCATGGCCAGGATGTCTGGTACGCCTGGGCCACAGTAGTAGACATGGAATAAAAGAACATCACGATCTTCAATGTCCCAATCCAAGGGGTACAGGCAGCCCAAAGCTTTTCTGAATGACAGTGGGTAATGCGAATGTATAGTGGAGCTATCGAGATGGCGTCTACAATATGTGTACTATCACAACACTGCCTTGAGTACGCAAGTGAGTTATCACGACGTCATCTAAAATATGTGTGCAATCATGAACATGTTGTCTGAAATATTTGTACTATTATAATTTCATAACTATGCATATGAGCTATCATAACGTCGTCAACAACACATTTGAAATATATGTGCTATTCACACTACAGTCGTGAGTATGCATGTGAGCCATCACCACCTCTTCTGACATATGTGTGCTATCACAACGACATTGTCTGAAATCTGTGTGCCCTCATGACACCACTGACAGTAGGCAAGTCAGCTATCAAGTTGTTGTTCTGAGGAACATGTATGGTATAAGGACAGTATTGTGAGCTTATAGCTGGACATGGAACTTGATGCAGAGGGGGTCCAACTATAGCAGTGAAGCATCCAGAAGATTGTCTTCATGCTAGAGTTGAGTTGAATTCTGCCATGAAGAGAGAGGCACAGGAAGGAGATCGTCAGGATGCAGGAGCTTATGATCTGAGGGTATCGGCATGCAGGCGCTGTGGGGTGGAGGTTTTCAGGACATTCAGAAGGGTGTCCTGATTGGGACGGGCATCCCAATGTGATGTCAGGCTGACGCAGCCTCCGTAGTAAGTGTTAACCTTCCAAGCATCCTGAGTGTCTGATGCACAAGACTGTCAGCACACTAATAATTGTTGCTGATAATGCATCTACCAGATGATGGCACAGCAAAGCCCCCACACTACACACTCCTCATAACCCAGTTTGACGATCCCAAGCACTGCTCCTGATATTGTACTCAGTATTAAACCTTTAGCCATATTATCCCCTGCTGCCTGTCTACAGTTGGCTATTGGCAACCCCTCCTGCAAGGCATATCTGAGGGCTGTCCTGACTCTACCCTCTGAGTCTTGTCCTCTAGAAGCCTACTGCCCACAGTCGCCTTCTCTACTAGGGGTACGTATGGCACAGGCCACCTGCCTGACATCATCTCTTTACTGCCCCTCTCTTCAGCCTCCATAGTCCCCCCCTCCTGTTGGCTGTCACCCTCAGTGCACCTTTTTGCCTCTTCTCCACCTCGCACTGTTTTTGTATTTCCCCAATGATGGGTATTGCTGGTTGATTTTCTCCCCTTCCATAGTAGGCACTGCAGTTGTTGTGATTTCCTATGATTATACTTTCCTTGGTTACCTGTCAATTGGTGATATGTCAGATATCTGACACGACTTGGAGATAAGTATTTTTGAGATTGTGGTTTTATTTATGCCATAGCTAGCCCTTAATAGTTCTTGTACCGTAACAAAGAATATATAATATAAAAAAATATCAAAAGTACCTATGAGGCTTGCTTTTCACACAAACATCCAAGTTCTTTTCCATAATATATTATTTGATTATTATTATCTTATATCGCAGTTCTCTAGTATGCTGTTGGTGTATCCATCTTTTGAGACCCAGAGTCCAGGTTGTACAAGAGAAGTGAGAAACTCAGCCCAGAAAGCAATGGACAGAGTTTAACCGCCAGTCATTAGAATTCGGAGAGCAGAGTTGTTGCCTGTTGCAAGTATTCCCTCAGAAGACTAGGCTTGTAACCGTTGTACATTATATTTCTGCCTGCACTCTGCTCGTACATAATTCTTTTCATTTTCTGTGCTCGGAAACTACACCGTTTTGCAGGAATATTCATATAATGGTCACAAAATTTGTTGTGTTTGTTATCTGCTACTGTGCCTTGACCTTTACAATGGTTATCTAGTATGGTTTAGCTTGCTTGTCTATCATCTGAGTTTTTCTCTTTCTAATCTTTCACTTGCAGTTCATTTACACTTAATTACACTATGAATATCCTCTTGCATTCAGCTATATTTCCAACACAAATATGACCTCTATCAAATGATAAGAGGTACAACAGCATATATTCCCGCATGGTGCTTAGGAAGCAATTCGGCCACCCCTCCCCTTCTCCCCCCTCTCGAGTCAACACTATCCCTTGATATGCAGCTAATACTGTCAGAGTTGACGGAAGCGGATAGTGGTCTGAGGTAATGAAGCGAATAGATGAGGTACAAGACGGGATAGCACTTTTGTTGGTTTCATTTGTTCTAGAGGAAAGGATAGACGGAAGGGTTCTTGGTTCTGTTTTTCCCCAATTGATGGTACGGAGGTATGCAGGCAAATGGGATTATGCATGAGAGATCGGGAGGTGTGGCAGATGATAGAATGATTGAGATAGTTTTATTATTTTTATACACAAGTAGACTTATGTTTGATTAGTTAGTTTAGCTGATGATGAGAAATGAAGTCCCTGAGTTTTCCCTAGTGCCCTTTTAGTTGAGCCCTAGTCTAGTTCGACCGTTCAACCGCGGCGCAATTTATCAACCGCAACAAATACGGTACAGCCCTCCCTCTCTGCTCAGCCCATTTCGTCAACCAGTCCACTCTCTGTTGTCCCGCCCAACCGGCTAAATCTTATATAACTGTGTCTGGCAGCTACCCCCGGGAGCCAGAGAGCACACTGCAGAATACTTTCTATCTTTCATAGCTCCAAAGAGCTCAATCCTGGTAAGAATACTTGGGGGAACAGGCTCAGCAGTTGTGAACTATCGCGCGTAGCTCGGGTTCCGCTAGATAGGTACCGTAGTGGGATACCACCAGTGGTTCGGGATAGCCACGCGGGACCGAAATTGCACTCCCGTGGATGTCGAAGACTTGATTAGCATATCTCCATTTATACTTGATTATAATAAAGGAGATTGGAGGTCTGAGCCGCCTGACAGACCTTGGTGTGAGCTTCAGGGTCCCCCTCCCAGCCCCCTGCATCCGGCGACGTTTACACAACCCGAATACCAACAAGCACAAATGCAGACCCTGGGTGCACTTAAAGGCTCAATAGGATGCTGTTAAATAATTAATATTCTGTAGTTTGAGTTATGATTAGCCTCGTGTATCGTCTATACACCCACATCTCTAATACTACGGTAGAACTGTTAAATCCCAACTATGATACCCCCACTGTGGCTTGGCAGTGAGTGGGCTCCATTTCATTAGGAGCTAGTTCTTCGAGATGTATCGCTTTTGCACGCATATTATTCACGGTTTAGATGATCTTCTACAGCCGTTCCTGGACCTCTATGTTTCCAATTTCTGTACCTACTGTTCTGCTGTGTCTATGATTTCTCCGGCCTAGTTTCTTTAGGAAGATCTAGGCTTAGCGCTTCCTCGACACTGCATTTCACGAGTCTTCCGTTTGGTCGTTGAGTGGAGCACTGTTGACATGCTGTGGATCTAAAGCACGATACTCGGCATCATTTTACCTACCTACCTATCTATCGGTAAGTTGGTCTCTAGTTCAGGAAAAAAATCAAATTACGAGCCAATACTAGCAGCATCTTCACCGAGCCAAGACTGATTCTAGTTGTTTGTCCCCCACGGCCCTTCGAACATAAAGTAGATTTTCAGCAACGGCAACCGTGGGTGATCGGGACTGATAGCCCATGTTCACATCTTTATGTTGAACCTCCCCGAAACGTTAGATCTACACTCTACGCATCCCCAAACACTGCGCAGGAATCACTCCCTCTTTCCGGCAACCTCACCCACATATCTACCTCGGGCACTTCTTCGCCGACATGACCAACAACCACGAGCGCCTGGCTCGCTCGATCGAACCCATTAGCGAGAGCCCGCATACAGCGGTCCCGAACCACAGTCTCCATGCCGGAAAAGGCTTCATCAAGAACGATCAAGTCGCGCTTACCCACGACAGCGCGCAGGAACAGGGCGAGCCGTTGAACGCTCAAGCCCGCTTCGCCAAGGATGGTGTCATCCCACCCACCCACGCCGACCACGATGTCTTCGAATTCGGCGAGCAGCATCTCGGCGTATACTGTTGCCGGTGGGGGTTTTGCATGGAGGGTCTCTGCAAGGCCGGAGAGGACAGTGCGCCGGAGAGTGTACGCCTTCGGGAAGAAGGCGTGGACTTCTGGGGACGCGTGCCCGATGCGCTTTTGTATATCGAAGACACTGACGCCCGGTATTCCGCGCTTTGGAAGGCGGGTTGGGTGGCCGAAGTGTGTGATCGGCAGGGCATATGTTTGTGGGTGATCGGAGGTTAGGAGAGATATCAATGTGGTCTTCCCCGATCCATTGGGACCAAAGAGCCCCCAGCGCTCGCCAGCCCGGATTGTCCAGGAGAAGTTTTGCAGGAGGGGAGGGTGAGGCCGGTAGGTTATTTGGATATTTCTCATTTGAACCAGAATTGGGCTGGAGGTGGATTGTTGTAGGGGTGGGGTTTGTTTTTGTGATCTAGACACCGGAAGGGAGCGGGTGGACCAGACTTTGTTCAGGAGAGTTGGGGCGGGTTTTTGGGTGGCATCGCCTTCTTGTAGGATTGTCTTCCCGGATTGGCGGAGGGTTTGGATGACGAATTCTTTTTGACCCTGCATGAGGATGCGGCCGTTGGATATGTATGCTACGTGTGTGCTCCAAGCTGGTATGGAATCTTGTGGGCGGAGGCCGAGCAGTACTTGTGTCGGTTGTTGGGTGTGAGGGAGATGGGAAAGTAGTTCTGATAGTAAATTGTGCGATGGAGGATCGAGGCCCACTGTTTTACGTGCTCATCATTAGCACTCACCGGCGCACTTACCCATCATCACGGAGCCATACTAAACGGCTCATCAACAGCTAACACTTCCGGCCTTTTCAAGAGCGCTTGCGCAATTCTTGCCCGCCGGCTCTGCCCATTACTCAGCGTTATGACACTCTGATCGAGAAGTTCGCGCAACATCAGGTCTCCTGCAACACCCTCCACCTTCATCCTCTGCTCCTGCAGCGCTTCCTCCCCTTCGGGTTCCCCTCCATCCTCAAAAGGATTTTTCCCGGTGATACTCCCTCCCAGCCACTCCCTCAAAGAAAGATCACATTCCTCTCTCCAAGCCTCGTACCGGGCAGATAAGTAGGTTTCCCCACGGTTAGCTCCAGCAAGCATTCCCGTTCTGGTACCCCCAGCGCCAAAAGAGACGAGTTCAATGGTGCCCCGCAGGCTGGGATACTGTCGACCCGTCGGCGGGATAGCGATGTGACGGCCACAGAGAATAGATAGAAGGGTTGACTTCGACGATCCAAGGATTGACCATTTCTGGGCGGGGTGGAGGGTAAATGTTGTGTTGGGGAATAATGTCGGTGTGGCAAGCGGGGAGGCTATGTGGCGGAAGGAGGTGGAGGTTATCGAGATTAAAGGGGGGCGGGGCATTCTGTATCTGATGAATGGTGATTTGGGGAGAGGAGAGTGGAAGTGAGAGTGTACTGAGCGGACTGGTACGTAATGAGATAATAATGTTATTATGATAATAAATTATTAATTATGTAGAAGGAAGGTGTGTCGAGTCGGCATAAATTCAAACCCTAACCCTCGGGATACTATCCATAACTCGATCTGGGGCCTATTCGATAACCGAGGCTCATAGGTGGGTTGGCAATGCGGTACTGTACTGTACTCGAGTATTTGTTATCATAGGATGATCCACGGCACAACCACAGATTCCCAAAATGCTACCCTCACTTCAACCGAAGCGTCCTACAACCTCTACCACGGTTTGTCCCCTTCGCAACTCCGGGCCCATGAACTATTCTACTGATAATGACGATAGAACAGGCCACACCTCTCCTTGCCCCTCGAGCCAAGAACACATAACCACAATCCGGCGGTGCGTCATCCGGTGTTTTTCACGAATCGGTTGAGAAAGGCACCAAATGGAGGAACGGGGGTCGTGAATACCGAGGGGATGAATCCTGTAGCGACGGGATACGTACATCCGGTGGGAGTCACGAAGCTTTAGGTTGTGCTCTTCTGCCAGTGTTCTGCTGCTAAAATGGGATACACTTTTTATTTTCCTCTGGCGCCTTCTTCCAGAAGCTTGTAAGGACTAAAGAACGCAAAATGCCCGACCACAAGCTTCCGATAGCAAAAGCTGTGTCCTTCGGGTGTTTATACCGTAGTTTGGGTGGGTACCGTAATCAATGGATTCAAAAACTCTCCCGCCATTATACTTGTACGTGAGACAAGCTTTCAGTTGGCCCCACAAAAAAGCCGAACCGCGGAACCTTCGCTCTCAAGAGTAGAAAAGAAATGAATACCGTAAGAACTCGAATAAACGATCCTTATGCTAGGTAGTCCGAGATTTCCTCCACTGAAGAAGGGGCGAGGGACACCAAAATTCTGCCTCGAGAGACTGGAAAAAGAGAAAAGAACACCAGACCATACTAAGAGAGGCAACTCTAACGTCCTAGCACAAGGATCGTTTATTCGAGTTCTTTAGGCTTTGGGGGTACGGTAGGTATATGACCTGCTGGAATTTAGGGAACGCGTTCTGGATGCGTAAAGGGAAACCGTGCTATATAGGATAATTAATATGCCGGGGGGGGAATTGAATTTTAAGTGAACTTAACCCCAGGGCTCGAGGGGCGGACAAGGGTAGGAAGAGAAAAGATGGGTTGTAGCACCGGACTGGCAATACCAAGGATATGGATGCCCGAAGTTCTCTGCACAGGAAATCGACACGAGGCTCAACGGTGATGGCATAATAATCCCAGTAGTGGAGCACTGCCTCAGAGCAGAGATAGCGGAGATAGCGGAGGCACGGGGAACGCTCACATGTATAGAGAAACACCAGAGTGCGGACATCAGGAACGTTCTAGGGCATTAGCGGATATAGGGCATATGCGGAGACATAGGGCTATCACATGTATGAGTAGAGTTTTCATTACCGTATTTTTTCGCAAATAACGAACGGGACTGGGCTTGGCGTGCATGAGAACTATGAGATATGAGTGGTGCTTGGCCTCTGGAGGAACCCGATACATCTGCCCCGGTGTAACCCGGTTGCATCAAGTTGTCGAAATCAACCACTCAAATCTCATAGTTCTCATGCCGGTCCCGTTCGTTATTTGCGAAAAAATACGGTACTTGAGGTGAACCGTAGCTAGCAACCTCCATAGAGAACAGACACCACAACCTCTGCACGGTCCTTTTACATAGTAATAAAGATTATTGAATCCACCGGACAACACATCCGAGCATACGATCGAGAGTGAACCTCCAGCAAACGGAAGCGTATTTTACGGGACACGGTGCGAGGGCAGCCCCCCCGTGGGGACTCGACGCACCAGTGATTCCAAGCGGCCAGCCCGGCCGCAGTTTCAAAAAGCCTGGGTCAGTCCGATGGAATTCATTGGTGGCTGCCAAGGCCGACCGGTACCCAGCCTATTGCGCAGAAGCTTCAGACTGCCAGTGACCCCGGCCGGGCGGCCCGGGCTTGGGAAACCGCTTTCCCATAGTCCGGTCTAATCGTCCCGGAAAAAGCCTGGGCTAGTCTGGCCGTGCCCAAAGCCGGACAGACTGGCCCCTCGGAGCCGCTGCAATACGCTGAGTGATTTATAGAGTTGCTGCTGTTCTGTTGCCCACCCCTTGTTATTTCTCAATGAATACACGCAGCATCTCCGCCCCCCGTGAGATAATACAGATGGCCCGCAGCGACGCCAAGAGTAACTACGGACTCTTGGGAGGGTGCTTAGTGAGGATCACATTCGAAGAGGTCGCGTGCAAGCGGTAGGGTTAGGCCAGAGTGTTCTCCCACAACCTGATCCATGCTGGTGCTACTAAAAAATCAAATATCTGTTGTATATCAGAAAATATACTGTCATATCATTCTCCACTAACTAGTTTTTCTTATATGCAACCTCACGGTTTAGGTGTAGATCGTATATTGTTTATTTTAGGCCAGGTTAGAACATTTGTTCATATCTATTGACAAGACTTCCTTTGGCTTTAGTCTTTTAGGCGAAGTTTGAAATACACATCTTAGGTCCCCTATCCGCCTTCAAAACACAACGGGTGGTTGAAAGATACACTTTGTCATAATATGCGATCTTGCAGAGGAGCCCCCGGCGCTTTCTGACTTAGACTACCAATCAAGTCAAAATCCCCACACCATTCTACAGTCCAATTCAACCACGATTTAACAATTCAGGACATCTCAGACGCCTCTTGTGCTGTACTCCCGACATTTTTGTTCTTGCCAGACAGCACTTCCCATTCGCTGAGAACTTTACCTTTGCTCCGCTATTTTCCGGCCTGAAACTACGGTTGTCTATCAACAAGGGTTGATAACATTCGTTTTAGGCAGCGATTTTCTCCATATGAAGGTACAGCACATAAGTTTTGAATATTACACTAGCTGAGCTGGTCTACTAGCAGGAATAGTAGCAGTAAACTAAGTGCTAGGGTCACCATGGGTTGAAGACGATGAAGGCGGAGGGAAATTTTTCACAATGATTTGCACATCCCAATCATGTACGAATATGCCACACTCAACTCGAGAACAAAGAGGCGACTACCAGCTCCTGCACTGAATTGATTGGAAGTATTGGCAAATTCAGGAAAATGCTACATTTTCCCAACAGCAGATTTATTATGCATGCACATCACTGCCTACACCAACTAAGAGATCTGGTCGCCCACCGTTTCTCAACCAAGCACAAATTCAATCTTATTCGGATATGTATGTATTCCATCTCACCAGCGAAGAGGAGTGCTTGACCAAGAGCATATGCTGTTGATCAAGGAGAGATTCTATTCGTGAATCAGGTCAGGTTGTGGGTAAGATATGCTCCTCATAATGAAAGATTTGTCTGATCCCACCAGCCAAGTAAATCAAGTAGCCTCATTTTAATAAGTATGAGAATACATTCACTCCTGCCAGTGTGTTAGGCGCAGGGACGTACCATAAGAATGTAAGAAGCAAAGTTACTAAATATTTGTGCTCATGAACTTCAAAGAATAAGGATAACAATTACCTCGGGACCCGGCGTTGGCACAACAGGTCACCTCCAGAGGAGTGGGTAGTTGTGCCCCAACACCAAAGACCACGATCATGGGAACTTATGTTATAATAGGGGATATGTCTCAGCCGTTCGTCCAACCTGATCATGTTTACAGGGTATATCAGGGGGGACTGTCAGGCATCTTGTGCAGGTGGAAGCAGATAGATGGGATGGATGCGCATATAGTTCCAGACACCAAAAGGTGTCTTATCTTTGATGATGGTAAAAGGGGACATGACGTTCTCATGAAAGTTAAGCCCCTCTTACCTTCAAGGTTGGGTAGAGTATGAAGGAGGTGACTATGCCTATTAAGTGGATTGGGAGAATCCACAAAAGACAAGTTTGTATAAGGAGGAGTCCAAGGGACAAAGCATCAGGAAAAGATTTATTCCTCTTCCAGTGCATCAGACGCACAGGAGGGACAGGACGGACAGGAAATAAACTCCCATTCTGGATGCGATGTCGATCCAACGCTGCGTCCGGAACTTTCGCGGAACGTCCTGTTGTGTCCTGACAAAGTGCTAGAAGGCACCCTACCTCCTGTGCGTCCTAACACCTTCCTACGCTAGCATATCATGTCCTGACATCTTCCGACGCTCGGGTGTCATGTTCTGACATCTTGTGACGCTAGGCCATCGTGTTCTGATGTCTTTCGACCCTTGGGTATCATGTGCTGACCCCTTGCCACGATAGGCTATCCGTGTGCTGACGTCTTCATACCCTAGGCCATCGTGTGCTGACGTCTCCAGACCCTGGGCCATCGGGTGCGGAGGTCTTCCGACGCTAGGCCATCGTGTGCTGACGTCTTCTGACGCTAGGCCATCGTGGGCTGAAGTCTTTCGACTCTAGGCCATCCAGTCCTGACGCCATCCTAGCCTGTGTTGTATGCGCCTTCCCAGTTCCGATACCTATACACTTCTTCTCTGCCCTCTAACCTCTGGACAATTTACCTAAACCTTCCAGACACCAGTAATGTCTTGTCGCGCCTTGCAGACTCACAATACTCCCACTCTCCATCCTGACCCACTGATCACATAGCGACTATTCAGGACCTCTTCCTCACCCTGTCCCATGTTCTAGATTCAAGTTCGTTTTGATAAAATTATCGTGATATTACTCATAATTTATTGCCGTCATCCCGATGCCTGATACTACTATATCTACTATGATACTATGTGACTATTGCATATGACCTTTATTACCCCCCCTTCTGCCCGTCCAATCACTAGAAAAAAAATTAAATTTACCTATACGTACCACCTCCTCTTACGCTCCCTCCATGGTATTCACACCATGCGGCCAGCCACTGGTTTCCTCAACCACCTCCGGCCCTGCTTCTCCGCGCTGAGAATCCTTCAGGCTGAGCGATAAGCGAGTGCTCAATTGAGAGTCGACGGCCCCCCTTGGGTTGTCAAGACTACTATGATTCGACCCAGGATCTGAATGCAGAAACTTTAGCTCCGAGTCAATGGACGTTGGACTGAGATCCAGTAATGTTTCAGTCTCCTGCGACCGATTGGGACTATCCACAAGCCCCTCCAAGCGGCCAATGTGGGTGTCAAACGGGATCTGTCTCGCTCAGGTAGGATCTGCCGGTGTCTGGTTGCCTAGCTGACACTTCAGTTCTGCATGAATGGCGTGGTTAGAGTCGGCGAAACCCTCTCTCTGCTCCTGCTGGATGCTATGCTGTTTTTCGACCCTGTGTGTGATCTTCTGATGCAGGTTTAATATCAATATATCCTGCATCACTTGGGCGAAGCCCTGCCAGGTGTTCTTCTGCCGGATGAAAAGATCTTGGGTTTTTCACGATTAGTTGATTCAGTTATCAGAAAACCAGCAAGGATTCGGGCTCGCCCACCCCAAAATACTGCTGGATTGAAGTTGGGGGTCTGTTATATACCGGCGTTCGCAATGCCCATAGTGAATGGCACAGTATGGTACATGTCAGACAGACTATCGTACAGTTTATGTGCCTCAGAACCTGAAGGTACCGCATGCCTTGCCTTTTGATTCTGTTGCAATACTGGCCATATATAGAGTTTGCAATTTGGGGGGCAAGGAACCCGAAGGTTGAGTCCTACGTTCGTTCTGACATTAGTCATGTCCGCCCAAGTCCAATGGCTGGGACCAACCTCATATCCATGGGGTGGGAACATGAACCTGTCCCATTCTAGCTGATAATCAACACTGTACCCGATGGCGGTATGATTATCTGGCGGCATATCATATAGCTGTCTGATATTATACTTCACATGATACAAGAATTGGGCTCTCATGCTAGTATGTTTTTGACGGACCTGGCACAGGCAGTGACTGTCTCTACTTTGTATCAACTCCGGCTGAGTCCCCTTACCTGCTTCATACTCTCCTCCCATGGGTCAATATTCCCGGCATTGGATATCGTGCCAACAGACATTCCCCATACCATGTATTTCTGAGATGTCAAAGCAACAGGGTTGGGCAGTGGGTTATCAAAAAGTGTGTACCTGAGCATGAGCGGCATCGCCTGCTCTAATATGGTCCCCTCAGCCCCTCCAACAGTATTTCGCCGTCAATCTTTTGCCAGCCTCAGCCGCTGCGGTTGTGGGATACCTGGTTCACCTACCGGACTCGAGGATCTGACACCAGATAAAGTACCAGTATGGGTGGCTGGCCGACAGGCATATCGTACACTTGATGACCGAAAGGGGGGTGGAGTGTGGGCTCTACCACGGATTATGCGTCCACGATGTACTGGGGTCCGTCTAACGAGAGGTATCTCCTGTGATCCGGAGGTGGTTGAGATTTGCACCACGGATCGCTGACCGTTTCCCGGTCTGCGAAATGCCTGCGAGCAATCACACCCTCCGGATGTTGTTCCCTTACATATGTTGGAGGGGTCAACATCGATCTCAGTCTCCGATCCAGTTCCATCTGCATTACATGGGTTTTGGTATTGATCGCTATCATCGCGTAAATTAACAGTTTCCAAATACCCTTGCCTGTCGGACTGAGTCTGGGGTTTGATATTCGCCCTGGGTTGTAGTGTGGTTCTTTCAAGATGCTTGGGCAGTGTGGGCAGAACCCCGGTCTCATCCAGACCGGGTAATTGGCTGCAACGCGATGGCTAGTGGGTTAAGAGCATCTGGGAGCTTCTAGATTACGAACTCGAGGTGGTGGCTGATTGCATCCTATGGTATCTGGTACGATGTCACATCTACACCCATTCAGATTGCCAACTCGAGGTGCTGGCTGACTGGATCCCATGCTTTCAGGTACAACTTCGCGTCTACTCACACTCGGATTTCCTGCTCCATTGGTTAGCTCACTTCGTGAATTTGTGTGTTGTTGCCGATACATCGTGGAATACTGGATAATCAGATGCTAGCAAAAATATAACTCTGATTATTGGGATTGAAGAAACTAGTTCAACCTATATCGAGGCTTGTGAAAAGGACCTGTTTGCGTGGTTTTCTTGTATTCGATATGAGGCGTTGGGTCTTAGACGGTAGGACAGGAGGGTGGTTGGATAATACACTATCACTCGGTAGTGAATGCAGATATGCTTTTGCGAAAAATTGTCTTCTGAATATTCAAGATTGTATCTGTGATCCTGCTACTCGCAGGACTCCTAGACTTCAAGACTCCAGACTTAACGATTGGGACGAAATAGGGGCGTTCCTAAGGCAGAGTACTAGGCACATAAAGCATTGGTTAGTGACAATAATTGTAGCCAGACATGGGCTACCCCTAAAGCAGACAATAAATATGGAACCTCATCTGAAGCCGACCAATCAACCCACATGAATGTAGAACGCACTGTAGTCGCTAGATGACAGCACCCTTCGCCTGGACAGTTCTGGTTTGATAAACCGATGTGGGCCAAATCTAGTAAAGGTTAAACTTCAGCCAAGGCAAGGCTGGGAGTCTAAGATGGAAGAGACAAATGGGGATCTGTCATAAGAGATTGAAATAGTTAGTCATACAAGATGCTAACGCAAGGACGCTCAATGGTTTGATTAATATCCGATGCTAGCTAACACAATCCCAGGGTGAAAATTCAACATTTAAACTATGATGCTTGCACAATCGGAGAGGTAATGAACAAGTAAAAGAAAATCAACAGAACAAACAATCAGTTGCAGGCAACCCGGTGCTTCGTCGACGGCTCTTTGACTGTATTTAGGTGTTTTGGGCCACGCCTTATCACCAAAAGATTTATTCCACTTCCTGTGTGTCAGACGCAGAGGACGAACAGGATGTAAACTCCCATTCTCGAGGTGACGTCGATCGAACGCCGGGTCCCGAAGATTCGCTCAACGTCCCGTTGCATCCTGACAACGTCCTGAAACTCACCCTATGTCCTGTGCATCCTGACGCCTTCCAACTGTAGCCTATCATGTCCTGACGTCTTCTGACCCTCAGGTATCATGTCCAGACGCCTTCCGACGCTTGACCAATGACGCCTTCCGACGCTAGGCCATCATGTTCTGACCCCATCGTAGCGTCTGTTGTATGCGCATTCCCCGTCCCGATACCTATACCCTCCGCACTATTTACCTGATCCTTTCAGATGCCGGTTACCTCTTGTCGTACCTTCCAGACTCACGATACTCCCGCCCTCCATCCGGACGCGCTGATCACATACCCACTATTCTGGACCTCTTCCTCACACTCTCCCATCTTCTAGATTCAAGTTTGTTTTCCCAAAATTATCGTGATATCGCTTATAATTTATTGTAGTTATCCCGACGCCCTATACTACAGTATCTACTATGATACTATATCACTCTTGCATATGACCTTTATTACCCCCACTTCTGCATGTCCCATCACTAGAAAAAAAAGTGAAATCTACCTACACGTACCACCTCCCCTTAAGCTCCCACCTTGGTATTTCGACCATCCTGCGGGCCACTCGTTTCCTCAAGCGACTCCAACTCCCCCGGCCCAGCTTCTGCGCTCTGGGAATCCTGCAGGCTGAGCGATAAGCAATTGCTCATTTGAGAGTACCCGGCCCCCCCTGCATTGTCAAGACTCCTATGATTCGACCCCTCCAAATCCAGAAACGTTAGTTCCCATTGAATCGACTTTTGACTGAGATCCAGTGATGTTTCCATCTCCTGCGACCGGTTTTGACTATCCTCGAGCCCTCCCAGGCCACCGACGTGCGTGTCAATCAGCATCTGTCTCGGTAGGACAAAATCTCCCGGAGTCTGATTGCCCAGCTGACTGTTCAGTTCTGCAAAAACAGCGTCGTTATGGTCCAAGAAGGCCCCTCTCCGCTCCTGTTGGATGCTATGCTATTTCTCGAGCCTCTGGGTGATCTTCTGACAAAGGTTTATAATAAACATGTTCTGCGTTGCCCGGGTGAACCCCGCCACATGTTCTTCTGCCGGATAAAAAGATCTGGGTTTTTCACGCTTAGTGGACTCGCTTATCAAAAAACAGGCAATGATTCAGACTCTCCCACCTCTAACTACTTGAGGATTGAAGTTGGGGGGTTTCTTATATACCCCGGCTTGCAACGCCTGTAGTGAATGGCACAGTATAGCACATGTCAGACAGACCATCGTACAGTTTATTCACTTCAGAAACTTAGGGTCCAGCATGCGTTGCATTTTGATTCCGTGGAAATACTTGGCGTATATAGCGTCAGCAATCTGGGGGGCAAGGGACCTGAAGGTTAATTTCAGCGTTCATTCCGCGATTAGTCATGTCCGCCCAAGTCAAATGGATGGAACCAACATAATATCCATGGGGTAGGCACATGAACCTGTCCCGTTCTAGCAGATAATCAACCCTGCGCTCCCTGGCGGTAGGATTATCTGGTGGCAGATCGTATAGCTGTCTGATATTATGCTTTACATGATACAAGAATTGGGCTCTCAATGCAGTATGTTTTTGACGGAGCTGTCACAGTCAGTGACCCTCTCTATGTCGTATCACCTCCGGCTTAGACAACTTACCTGCTTTACCCTCTCCTCAGATGCCTCAATATTCCCAGCATCTGATATCGTCTCCAGTGCCTTTTCCCATACGGTGTATATCTGAGATGTGAAAGCGACCAGGTTCAGCAGTGGGTTATCAAAAAGTCGGTGCCGGAGCTTCAGCGCGATCGCCTGCTCTAATATCGTCCCCTCTGCTCCTGTAAAGGTATTTCGCCGTGAATCTGTGGACGGCATCAGCAGCCCCGGTAGTGGGATACCAGGTTCACCTACCGCACTCACGGATCTGACACCAGATGTAGTACCACTATGTGTGGCGACCCGAGACGAATATCCCACACTTGATGACAGAAAGGTCGGCTGAGGGTAGGCTCTTCCAGGGATTATGCGTTCACGATTTGCTCGTGTCCCTCTAGCGAGATGTACCTCCTGTGATCTGGAGGTGGTTGAGATTCTCAGTATGAGTCGTTGACCATTTCCCTGTCTGCGTGACGCCTGCGACCTATGACACTGTTCGGATCTTGTTCCCTTGGAAATGTCGGAAGCGACAACATTGATCTCAGTCTCCAATCCATTTTCATCCGCATTGTATGGGTTTTGGTATTCATTACTGCGATCGTGGCTTCAGTGAACAGTTTCCAAATGTCCTTGCCCCTCGGGCTCCGCCTCGGGTTTGATATTCGCCCTGGCTTGTAGTATCGTTGTTTGGGGACGCTTGGGCGGTGTTGCTAGCACCCTGGTCTCACCCGGACGGGGTGAGTGGCATCGACGCGACAGCTGGTGGGTTAACAGCGTCTGGGAGCTTCTTGATTCATCCGTCTGCATTCCAGATCCACATCCAATAGGATTGGGAACAATGTTGTGCCCTGCCCCTTGATATTTAAGAGGCAAACTGGAGGTCCTGGCTGACTGGACACCATGGTATCTGGTACGACTTTGCGTCTACCCCATTCAGAATACGAACTGGAGGTGTTGGCTGACTGGATGCCATCGTATCCCGTACGACGTCGTGTCTACGCCCATTCAGATTACCAACTCGAGGTGTTGGCTGACTGGATCCCGTGCTTTCTGGTACGACATCGTGACTACGCTCGATCCGATTGCCTGCTCCACTGGTCAGCTGACTGGGTGAATTTGTCGGTCGTTGCCGATGCATCGTGCAATACTGGATAATCACATGTTAGCTATAATATAACTCTGATTTTTGGGAGCGAAGAAATTAGTTCAACCTATATCGAGTCTCGTGAAGAGGAGGAGTTTGCGTGGGTTTCTTGTCTTGGATAGGACGGGTTAGGTCTTATATGCTAGGAGTTAGGGGGGGTGCATCATATACTATCACTCGGTATTGAAGGCAGATATGCTCTTGCGAAAAATGGTTTTCTGAATATTCAACATTGTGTCCATGGTCCTGCCACTCTCAGTACTCCTAGACTTGAAGACCGGAGGCTTAAGAATTTGGACGAAAGGCAGGGATTCCTAAGGCGGGGTACGACCAACAAAAGTTATCGGTTGGCGAAAATAATTCTAGCCAGACATCTGCCACACTCAAAGGGGGTGATAAATATGGAACCTGATCTCCAGCCGACCAATCAACACAACTGAATGTAGAATGCTCTATAGTCCCTCGATGCCCGCCCCCAGCGCCATGACAGCTCTAGTTCGATAAAGCGATGTGGGCCGAATCTAGTAAAGGTTAAACTTCAGCTAAGGCAAGGCTGGGAGTCCAAGATGCAAGGGAAAAAAGGTGATCAGTCACAAGAGATTGAAATAGCTAGTCATACAAGATGCTAACGCAAGGGCGCTCAATTGTATGATTAATATCCTATGCTAGCTCAGAAAATCCCAGGGTGAAAATTCAACATCTAAACTACGAAGCATGCACAATTAGGCAGGTAATGAAAAAGCAAAAGAAAATCTACAGAACAAAGAATCAGTTGCCGGCAAAACTGGTGCTTTGTCGATGGCCCTTTGGCGGTGTTTGTGTGTTTTGGCCCACAGCTGTAGGGGCATCATGAGTGTTAGGTGCTGGGTATGGAGGGGGCCCACGGGAGGTCGTGATATCGTGATCAAGCGCAGGGGCCGGGATTTGCTGTCCCGGCAGAACAGTTTCTGCATTTGGCGTACTCGGAGGCAATGGGCTAAACTCCGCATTTGGTGTGATGGGAGCCGGCTCAATTGTCTCAGCATTGGGGATCGTGGGATGTGGCACAACTGGGGGCCTGACGGGGGTGGGAGCGCTGACTAGACGCTGATCAAGTATCCTAGCGAGTCTAGCAAGAGGACAATCCTGGGCGCTATCGTATGCTTCACGGTCGCTTCCTCTACGGTTGGGATATCTCAGCCAACCAGCCATCCATGGCGTCACCTGGAGCAGCTGCAGGACGGTTCTCTGCTACTCGGAATCTGCTGGCGCCGACCGCTTCGAGCGCAACCCTGGTATGATGCGATTAGAGTCCGATGACTCCTCCTCCACGACCAATGGGAGATACCTGGTGGCGCCGCCATATTGCCTCGAGGGGCCAGGGGCGACTGAATTCTGGTCCTATTCAGGCGGTTTAGTTATTGAGACTGGTATCCTTCTAGATAGCTGAAACACAATAAACTTACGTTGATAACAATTGTCTCCCGCTCCTGGGGCATCTCAGATTTCAGTTCGCCCTCCGCCACATCCTCCTCGCTGTCGTCCTCTGTGCCGTCTGCCCCGTCATCGTCCTTGTCGCCGTGTATAACTTCCATTTCATTCCCGTGCTCTCCTGATTGCTGCCTGATACGCCTATTGCTCACCGCGATGTGGTCGTACTCCTCATCCTCGTCGTCCTATTGTATGCCCCACACTTTATCTTGTGCCTGCCCGGAATGATCCCAGAGGTTGCGGTCGAAAAAGTAGCTGTCTGCCCCGACGCACTCCCACGTTGATCTTTCAGCCCCTGCTTCCTCGTGGCATGACTCCAGAACCATGAGATCCAGAGGATGTTGGCCATCGATAGCAAGGAGCCAGGCCCGAAGGTCGTCATCTTTGTGGAGGAAGATGAGGGCTCGGAGGGGGAGTGGGGCTCTTGGATGCACACTTAGTGTGTGGCTACCCTCACCAGTTGCGCTGATTAGATATCGAGGGCACAGAATCGCCTCCTCAGCGTGTTGCCCCTTTATCACGCCGAGGACGTTGTGTATGCTTGGTGACTCGAGGACTCCGGGGGCTATTCCCGATCGGAGCCATTCTGCCACCCGGGATGGCCAAGGAACGGATGCTCACCTTGAGGGGCACCGGTTCGGCGAACAATATCGATCCTCATTGCCCGTGGGGAATATGCGGAAGGCGAATTCAGCGATGCCACCGAAGATATCTATTACTACGGGGGACCGCAGAACTTAGCGTGTATTGATCACTTACTCAGAGGTCCAGCAACATCATCACCAGCCTGCTTAGCATAGTCATGCTCCATTGCCCCCCGTAGTTTCTTAGCTATGTCCTTGACCAAAATCCTCAGTTGATAACTGACCTCCCTGACGTTGTCAGTGCGGTGGTTTTGTTTTACAAATTTGATCTAGGATTTGACAGGTGGGAGAAAACAGGCAAAGATGAAGATGACCGTCAATTGATTGTCGGTCAGCGGGCCTCGATCGAATGAGTGGGACTTGATATACCACTTAACATCGCGACGTTATACGTCTTAGGCTCTAGTCTTGGTTCGAGCATTCTTGAATCCACACCAGCTTTTTGTATATGCTATGTCGCCATAGCGCCCAGTGATTCATGTGTTAGTTTAAAGGGTTCTGGGATATAAGGCTAGGTTGTTGTTGACGTACCCAGAATCGTCAACGGCCAGAACGAACTAGGGATTTTCACGGGATCCCGGCCGCCCACTGTGAGATAAAGGACAACTGGTTGTCACACATCGGTGCATGTTTGAAAAATAACGGTGTCAATGGATCATTGGTTCATTGTTCTCAGCACTCGGTCTGTGCGGGACAGAACGTGGGGGAGCCCTGCCTTTACCGCCCCTGACTGCAGTTTCGTTGTGCAGGACTGCCGGACGTCTACAATGAATGATAATATTAATATCGAGCACAGTTCAATGGTGTCATGGCACGAACTTACTTTCCCAGGCTCACGGAGCTTGCTTGTTTATTCTTGGTGGCGTGTACGCCTGGCTGCCTGAAGTAATGCCATAATAGTATCGCCCACGATTAAACCATTGGACGAAGTGTACTTACCTTGCCCTCTGGACCTGGGCTCTTTGGGCGCTCTCGCCGGGCATTTCAACTATGAGAAGTGATGAGGGCGGGTGGGGGGTCAATGATGTAAAGGAGGTGTGAAGGAAGTGAAGGACGGCAGATGACGACCTTTATAGCTGTCAGGAACGCTAGTGGTGCATTGCAAAGACAACCCCCCAGACACCTGAGTTGTGTAAACATTGAACCCTACGATCTCATGACCTCGTAGGGTTTGCACAACTCCGATGATCTTGCACCCACAATTCAAATGAAGACCTATGTTTGTAAGCTCTAAATTTAGCTCTATAGATTATTCAAAGCGATGCTTATCATGTGTCTTTTTTGATATATGAAATAAGCTTTTAAGCTTCTCCAGGGTCCAGATGCTGGGGGGTTGTTGTTCAGGCGATGCCAAGAGACGTCTTTGCCCTGGCTCCAAGACATTGATGGCAATATCTTTGCGGAAGATCCCAGTATCATGCAGCTTAAAAGATAAGATAGGATAAACAAAACTAATAAAACAATGAATCTATTTAGATACTACAAGCAATCGCCCCACGGTCTCATCCATCACGTTTTGTAAACCCCCCCGGCCAGTGAACCCTCCAAAGTCTCTTGGATATGTATTCTTCAGAATTGTCAGCCTGTGGATGACGGGCAATGCGTACCTCTACGCCGTTCATAGACTCAGGCTCCGACCCTCCTAAGTCTGGTTCCTGAAATTTAGAAACGTGGAAATTTTCATCATCCGGAGCACCCTGTCTGCGAGTTTGCTCCCGCGCGTTAGATGCCCAAGTTGGTCAGCAGTCATTGGGACATTCAGTCGGCTCCACGATTTGGCAGCGAGTGGGGTACGAGCCATGGCGGGTTCAACAGTGTCGCCGACAGGGGGTGGCAGCATCCTAGGGCTGTTCTGACCCTTACGCCTGGTGTCCGCGACATCAGATGATGAGCCGGATGATCCAGGAAGGGAAACACTTGCGGCGTCTCCATCATGGTGATCCCCTCATGGATTGGCGTTCCCTTAATCAAATTTGGGAGGTATATATGGAGCCCGGTAATGCATGTTTCCCATATGTCCTGAAGCGGAATCGGCCCAATTGGCGACTACACCCTCATGGTGATATTGGTGTGCTCTTACAGCTGGTGTGGCTGGTCGTCTATCGCCCTCGTCGCGGTAAAAATGGATCATGAGATTGAGTTGGGCATCAAGACCCAGATTCGACAGGAGCCAGGGTCTTACCATTTCATCGCGATTGATGAAAAAATAATCAATGCAAGATACCCGTTTGGAAGGAACTCTGCGGACCCTTTGGCGCCCTTCTCCATTGGCTCCAAGTATAAAGGGAATTCTGTGGTTTGGTACATTTCTCAAAATCATAGGTGACAGCCCCTGGATGTCATAAGAATCTCATTCGGCGAGCTGGACTCCATTTCCTATATGGGAGGGACGCCAATGCAGCATGTGATAGTCAAGCCTAAAATGTAAGTTTGCCCTCCGTTGTAGTGTTGACCCTGGCCGCGTCTGGAAGGCCAGGTCCAAACAATTGTAACAAACACATTCCCGACGGTGTTTCGTTAAATGGGGAACGACTAATCGTAGTGCATATCGTGATCGTTGACTATCTTCATAGTCTCGTTTGAGGAAGTCTTATCGCTATAAGACTGGAAGGTACAAAGTCCAATCGCTAGAGGACTAGGTGCTCGCGCTCGAGCTGCAGAGGTTTGCGTAAGAAGTAGAGTAATGGGCTTGTATATCTTGCACCACGGGAAGGTCACTGTCAAAGGGCATGGCCCGTGCTCCAGTATCCAAGTGTTGTATTACTTAGATGGTTGCGTGAAGATCATATCCCTTGGTCGTTTTTTTTTTTTTTGTAATCATGCTTTCATTGTTTTTAGGTACAAAAAGCCTCATGAAGCGCTAGCTATGGAGAGAACAAAACCTATAAATCAAAACATATAACAAAAGAAAGTCACGGCACCAGTAAATATCCACTATCGCGCAGGTTTCTCCTCCGCCGGGCCATTGGCCACATGTAACAAGGAAAGTACAACCAACAACTTAGTCGTCTAGCAAGGAAAGCCTACATAAAGTAAAGTAAGGAAATATAACCCAACGACCCTAAACCTCAGCCAACGAAAAAACACGAAAAACCGGAGGGGGTACCCTGGGGGGGGAGAGAGGAAGCGGGGGGAAAGAAGGGGGGGTGTTGGGCGGGAACATGGTGGGGGGGAATCCCGTGGAGGTTACGCCTATGTAGGTGGCGAGCCTTTTTAGCAATGGGAGGGATGACCAGAGTGGGGCCCCGGGACCGACATCAGAGACGCCGTGGAGGAGGCGCGACCTGCTGTGCTGTCTCGAGGGGCAGGATAGGATGGCGTGCTCGAAGGTTTCAGGTTCCAAGCCGCAGCGGGGGCAGGATGTGTCGGCATCGGGGGACCTCCAGGTCGGATGGGCAGCCAGGTAACTTTTCCCGGCCCTCATCGGGTGAATTCTCCCGGCGACGAACTTACCCAAGCCCATGAAAGGCCTCGGTTGTAGCGCGGGAGGGTGTAGGTAGTACCCCGGGGTCGGGAAAAGGGAGGCCCACTCCACGAGGAGTCTTTCTCTGATCCTGTTCTTCAGGGCGGAATAGGTGCTGTCCATCAAGGACTGGGGCGGGAGGACGGGGGCCGGGCACACAAGGTGGGAGTTGATCCTGGGCATCCGAGATAGCCCAAGGGTGAAGGGTATTGTCCGGTGAGCCACCGCGTCCACCGGCAGGTGGCTTCTTATCGGTGGGACAGGTCGGGGCGTTTTCCAGTGCAGGGGGAGGTACACGGACGACAGGCCTCGGGTTATGGCCCTCGAGGAGTCAGGTGCCCGGTGGACCGAGAGTGAAGGGAAAGAGGGGTGGAGGCGCGCTGTTGCCGGATTCAAGCTGGGAGGGGAGCAGACTACCCTGAGCGCCGCCAGCCTCTGCCGGTGGGCGATCATGAGGGAGATGGGCGGGAGGCAAGACTCCACCGAAAGTATCCCTGTGGGCGTAGCTGAGAAGCAGTTTGTGGTCCACCTCTGGACCTGGCGCCAGAATGTATCGAGGCGAACTGTGGTACCCACGCTAGGTGTAAACAGGTCCGCGCCGTAGAGCAGGATAGGGGCGACGAGTGACGTTGCCAATCTGTGGCATAGGTACGGGGGGAGGCCCGCCCCGGGCGGGCTAAGGCGCCGAATGAGGGCGAACGCCCCTTCGGCCAGGGCCAGGCGGCGCGAGAAATGTGCAGCGGGGTCAAGGGCCGGAGTGAACCAGTACCCGAGCCACTGGATGGAGTTTCCAGGGTGAAACAATTCCCCTTTGATTTGGATAGGCGCGATGCACTTCGGCGAGTGCCTCTGGCTGGGGGTCCTCCAATGGATCAGTTCTGTCTTCGCAACCGAGAAGGAGACGCCTAGACGGGACGCCTTTCTTTCAAGCTTGTCGAACAGGTCCTGGAGCCGGTGGATATTGCCACGGTAGGAAAGGGAAGCAACTGTGAGGGCGAAGTCGTCCACATATGATATCATCAATCCCCGAGGGATCCCGAAGTGCAGTGGCGCAACGTAGAGAAGGAAGAGGAGCGGGGAGATCGGAGAGCCCTGGGGAGCGCCGACGTTCACTGGGGCTGGGGTCCCTGGGCCCCCTGGAAAATGAGGGTACAGCTTCGTTCGCCTAGAAAGGACGAAACCCAGGAGACCAGGTAGGAGGGTATCCCACCTTCCCTCAGGATGCGGGCCAAAGTGTTGTTGTCGACGTTGTCGAACCCTGCCTTTATGTCTAGAAACAGGGAGGAGACCTTTAGACGGGGCCTCTGTAGGGTTCTGACGTCGTTGGTGAGGGTGAGGCACGCGTCATAGGTGCTGAGCCCAGGGAGCGAACCGCATTGGTTGGGGTGCAACAGTCCCCTGAGCCGGGCTGCCGCAAGTAGTCGGGCTGCAATGATCCTCTCGAGGACCTTTGAGATTGTTCGGATCAGGACGATAATCCTGAAGGATGAGGGTGATTCGTAGGAGGGCTTCCCTGGCTTGTCGAGCACTACTCCATTCGAGCTCTTCAACGACGCGGGGTGGTACCCCCGGAGGACCAGCGGGGAAAGTATGTGGAGGAGGATTGAGGGGTTGATTTTGTTGACCTGTTTCCAGGTGGAGTAGGGGATCCCGTCCGGGCCTGGGGCCGACGTCGCGGAGCACTTTGAGAGAGCCGGGGCTATCTCGTCCGTCGTTAGGGGGGGTGCTGACCTGTTTGGCCTGAGCCTAGGTGGCGGGGAGAAGGGTTCCTTGGGGGGGAAGAAGTGTTCCAGAAGAACACTGTTCATTTGTTGTGGGGTCTCGGCCCCTGGCAGGGAGGGGAAACGCGGCTGGGCCCGCCCATAGGCGAACCTCTTGGCCGTCCAAAGGCTCTGAGGGGTAGCGGTCAGCAGGAATGAGGACCAGTGTTTGCTTTTAGCGGCCTTGATCGCCTTGAAGTACCCCGCCTTGGAGGAGCCGGCAATTTCCCGCATGTGTGGTGAGTCGTGTTTCCTGGCCGCTCTTGCTGCCTTGTGATACTCACGACGGAGGATAGAAAGGTGTGGGGTCCACCAAGGTTTGGAGTGGTGGGAAGGCCTGGACACAGGCGTGTGTTCCTTGAGGAGAGCTACCAGCCGGTTCAGCGACTCCGACATCCATTCGTCCAGTTGCGGGGGTGTGGGGCATGGGGGTACGGCTGGGACCTTGAAAGCCTTAACGATCGAGTCCAGGGTTTCCCAGTCCGTGTCTGCCCAGCGTGGGGGCGGGGGTTTTTGGTTCAGGGAGGGCGCGGGGAGGGTGATTGTTATTGGTATGTGGTCGGAACCTGTTGAGGGGAGAGAAGCTTCCCAACTCTTAACCAGAGGGAGGAGGGGGGGGTTTGCAAAGGAGAGATCTATGACCGAGGGGCGAGCGGTGCCCACTAGGGGAAACCTCGTGTACTCACCCGGGGGATTCAGGCGGGCGAAACCGGACTCTGCCGCTTTCTCAAAGTAGGGAGTCGAGGACGAAATTTCCCGACATGAGAGGTGGCGTAGGGGGTCCGAGAGGGGGTTGTGGATGTTGAGGTCGCCCAAGACTAAGAGGGGAAACCCAAGATTGGGGAAAAGGACTTCTGGTGAAACGGAGTGGACCCTATGGTCAGCAGTGTTGGTGGAGTAAGCATTGATAATCCTGAATGAGTGGAAGTCGGTGTTAAAGAGAGGCTCGTTGGAGGACATGTCGAGGGCGAGGACATCATCCGCCCCTTTGAACCTGGGGAGCATCGTGTAATTGGAAAGAAAAGACATATGAAGGTAGGCAGCCACGCGTGGCTTCCTAACCGGGGGAAAAAAGGACTTAAAACCGTTAAAGGAAGGAAGGTGAGCCTTGTTGACAGGTGGATCCTGCAAAAGGACTATCGAAGGGTAGGTGGTCGCTTCTTTGAACGACTCAAACAAAGAAAGAAAAACATTCCAGCTCCCAAGGCAGTTATGTTGAACGATGGAGAGAAGCGTAGGGGCAGGGGCCGGCCCTTGACCCTGGTGAGGAGGTGTGGGTCGGTTATTCATTACCGGGACGAACCCGACGATCGCGAGGTGCAGGGGAAGGGCTTGGTTCCTCCAGGGGGAGAGGACCACCGAAACCATGAGTAGTGCCAGGGCGCGTAGATGGCCCGGCTGGGGGAGGCTGCCTGGGGGTTGTTAGGTCCACCTCATCGGGACCCTCCCCGGGCGGGGGAGTAGTGGATGTCGGGCCGCCATCGACCGCCAAATCCATGGGGTCTTGACCGGTTGGCCCGGGGGCAGGCGAGTTGGTTCTGGTTGGGACAGGCGGGGGAGGTCTAGCCGGACACTCCCTGAATGTGGCAGTGTGGTCACCACCGCAGTTATAGCAATGGGGGGGCGAGGTCGGACAACAGGATGGGACTGGCTTATTGTTCCCGCTCCTGGGGCAGGTCGGATTCTGGCATCTGTGAGCCGCGCGAGTATGATGAAGCGCACAGATGGGGCACGTGGGGTGGGTGGCGGGGCATCGTTGATGGGCGTGTCCGTATCTCCAGCAGTTTCTACACTGGGAGGTTCGGGAGGAGGAGAAGGCAAGTTCGACCTTGCGTTTCTGAGAGAGGATGACGACCCCTGAAGTAAGGGCCGAAACGTTGAGGGGGTCGACGGTGATAACCACCGAAGTGGCCTGCTTAGTCTCCCTAGAATCTCTGCTAGGGTTAAGGTACCTGGCTGAGAGAATCTGGGTCACTTTGTCATTGAGGATTGCTTGCCGGATATATTGGAAGAGTTCCTCTTCATCTTGGGGGAGGAACCGTAGGGGGAGGCCGTGGATGGCTAATTGAACGGCTGTGGGGGCGAGGACGAGGGTGCACCAGGGGTTGTTCCCTACTGGGAAGGACTGGTTGAGGGCCCTGGTGAGGGAGTCGAAGTAAGGGGCGTACGAGGCGGCGGGGGTGGCTGTGTCGGTGACGGTCAGAGAGATGGAGCCACGAGGGTTAACAGTGGCGGAGAAGCCGAGGGGGAGGAGGCAGTTCGATTCGAGGAGGACGCGAGCGGCGATGTCGGGAAAGGTGGCAGCAATGGTGAGAGCGTCTGGGTGAGGTGACGGGGACTGGCGAGGAGCAAAGAAGCGTCGTTGGGCACCTGGGAGGGAGGGAGGCCCCTTTTTAACAGGAGGGGCCGTCGCACTCGCAACTTGTTGGGGGGAAGGAGGCTTCCCAGCTTTGCTTTTGCCCTTGCCGCCCGAGCCTGAGCCGGAGGCAGCTTGCGCATAGGAGGGGGAGGGGTGGACGTCAGGGTGGAGGTGGCCTGGGGTGAAGGAGTCGAGGTCGTACCTCCCCTTCCGGAATTCCCCGGCCTGGTATGAGTTGGGATAGAGCCTGGCGTACTTCTCGGGGTCCCCGAACGCCGTGCCACGCCTCGTATCGTAGAAAGGTATGAGGTATTCAGGGTCTTCAGCCGCGGCTGAGGGAGGTGTGGGTGGTGCACGGGCCCTCTCTTTCCCTTTCCTTGAAGGGGGGGGGCCAGCAGTTGGAGGGGGCTGGGGGTTTCTTTGTGGGGGGGAGGCCAGTGCTAGGGGGGCAGGGGTCGGGGCTGACACACGATGTAACAGGTCACGTATGGATGCTTGGAGATCGGCGATCCCCGGAGCGGTTTGTTGTTCTTGGGTGTGGGGGAGGTTCGCGAGTTGGGAGGAGATGTCATGGAGCTCCTCCCTGAGGTTCTCGTTTTCCTCGGAGATGGTTGCGACCGCCTGGGTTACCCCGCTCAGCTCGTGTGAGACGGTCACCAGGCCCTGGACGAGCTGGGAGAGGAGAACGATTGTGATGGATTCAATGGGGAGGGTGCCGGCCTGCGCGTCTGGGCTGAGATCCGGGAAGTCTTGGTTGCTGAGCCTGAGGGCGCTCCTCGCCTGTGCAAGTTGCCTCTTCATGAACTCGACGGGGAAGTCTGTCGAGGGGGTACCTGAACGCGACGGGAGGGGGGAGTTGAGGGCTGAGAGCCTACCAAAGGCTGCGTTCCCTGGGGGGAGGTTATGGGGGTCCGCCATGGCGACGAGAGGGCGAGGAAAAGTGGGCGAGGGGTTTGATCTGGACGCAAAGCGGGGTAAGTTGAGATTGTATGTGAAATGTAGGGGGGGGGGAGAAGTTTGCGAGAAGCGTGTCCTATGCCTTGGTCGTTTTTTTTTTTTTTTTTTATTTTTTGTAATCATGCGTTCATTGTTTATTAGGTACAAAAAGCCTCGTGCAGCGCTAGCTATGGAGAGAACAAAACCTATAAATCAAAAAACATAAACAAAAGAAAGTCACGGCACCAGTAAATATCCACTATCGCGCAGGTTTCTCCTCCGCCGGGCCATCCGCCACATGTAACAAGGAAAGTACAACCAACAACTCAGTCGTCTAGAAAGAAAAGCCTACATAAAGCAAAGTAAGGGAAGATAAAACCCAACGACCTTATACCTCAGCCAACGAAAAAACACGAAAAGCTGGTGGGGGCACCCTGGGGGGAGAGAGAGAAAGCGGGGGGGAAGAGGGGGGAGTGGTGGGCGGGAACATCGAGGGGGGAAATCCCGTGGAGGTGACGCCTATGAAGGTGGCGAGTCTTTTAAGCAGAGGGAGGGATGACCAAAGAGGGGCTTCGGGACCGACATCAGTGACGCCGTGGAGGAGGCGTGACCTGGTGTGTTGTCTCGAGGGGCAGGAGAGGATGGCGTGCTCGAAGGTTTCAGGCTCCAAGCCACAGCGGGGGCAGGAGGTGTCGGCATCGGGGGACCTCCAGGTTGGGTGGGCGGCCAGGTAACTTTTCCCGGCTCTCCTATGCCTTGGTCGGAACCAAGCGCCTTATATAGGCATCTTCCCACAACCCTAACCCTGGTGACTCATCACCTCGCGCTACATAAACCTCTATGACTCGTAGTGAGTCATAGCGCAAAACCCATCGATGACTCACATGAGTCATTGCGCAACATTCGTTTAACTAATCAAAACTCATAAACCAAATCATGTGCTCGAGTGAGTCACATGCGTGAAACCCATGACTCATAATATGAGTCATGTGCGAAAATCATTACATCATATGACGTCGCCATCGTGAGTCATGAAACCATTAATCAATCATAATCAAACGATGACTCGCAAGTGCGCAGTCATATACAAACTATCAGTCAAACGACGTCATAGTATAAAAACATAAACAGGGGATGACTAATAACTAATTAGTCATGTGAAAACAATTTGGCTATGTCAGAATTTGTGACAACAATACACACACCACGGGGCCTCCCAAGTAGAGCACTCCAATCAAATAATCATCAGTCAGCAAGTAAAAAAACAAAATGCCCTAATCGTTATTAAAGAAACTAACCTGTTGGCATAGGGTTGGGAGCTGCGTAATTCCCACTCCTAGGAGAAACCCTTGGAGTCGGGGCAATGCTCCTTACCAGAGACGGAGTCGATATCTCTCTTGATAAGTGTGGCGTGCACATCTGATAAATCGGAGGCGCATCTCATGCGTTTGCGGCATTCTGAGCATAATAGTTTAGACTAGGAGCACGTGCCAAGGGATTAGGAAGAGCTTTATCAGCGCGAAGGGCAGGTGCGTTTTGACCAGGAAGAGCATAATTCGCAGGAAAGCCCAGTATATTTTGACCAGCGGGAGGGTAAATCGCAGGATGAGAAGTTATGTTTGCCCCAGAGGCGGGTAATTCCCGTGATGATGAGGTATGTTTTGCACCGGTACCCCTTGGGCCGGAGGGAGGTAATTGCCTGATGAGCAGGTACTTTTGGCGTCCGAGGTGGGTAATTCCGGCGATGATCAGGTACCTTTCGAGCCGCTACACCTTGCCCCCGAGAGAGGTACACTAGAGCGCGTCAATATTGACGGTGCTGACGGGAAAGTGGGGAGATGCTTTCCAATATTGTCGGCCACGATTGCTGACCATATGGAAAATGTTCCGCTTCCCAGGATAACATCAAATGTTTGTCCTAAATCCGAGGTTGTTCCAGGTGAATTAGGAACGGAGGCCAACAGCCACCGTGCCCGAGATTACGGAAGATATCAACGTTGTCAGCCTGAATCTGCCAGTAACAACTCCAGCACTATGTTTGAAACCCTTAGTATCGATCTTGAGAAACACGTGTTTCACTGGCTTGACAGGGTTTCGGCCCCTGTTCTGCACAAGCCAGATTTGCTTAACACAGTTTGTCTTGGGTGATTCAAGCACTTGATGGACAGGATCTGGGGCTCTCTCAAGAAACACGCCGGCCTCCAGGCCTTTGATGACACCTGGAAGGCGGTACCACAATACCCGGGGTATTTTGTGCCCAAAAAGGCCAATCGCGAGCGCAAGCTGTGGGAAGCAAAAGAGATGAGGAACCTTGGGCGGTGTGTTTTGGGGGTTCTTGCCGTAGCACTCCGCCCGCCCGACACCCGGCAAGTAATAACTTTCAAACATGCTCTAGACTGTGTCCAGGGACTGGTCGATATCTATATGAGGGCGCAATACCGAAGCCACAGCGCCGAGATGATAGCCTATAAGGAGGAATAACTCGACCGGTTTCACAGGATGACAGATATCTTCTTGGAGGTTCGAGTTTCTAAACGAACACCGGCCAAGGTTGACAAGCAGCAAAAGGTGCTACGACATCAGCGAGCCCAGAGCAACATGCGAGTGGCACCATCCAAGCTCCGCCGGGGCCGCGACAACACTCAGCATGACGGGAACGACCTCGGTATGCACATGATCCATACGGAATCCCATTTCAACTTTGTCAAGATGCATCTACTAAGTTACTTGTCTGATCATATACGCCAGTTTGGCAATATCACAATGTATTCCACCGAGTACGGGGAGCTCGCACCTAAGTAACAGGTCAAGGACGGAAGGAGACACACGAAGAAAAACGATGTCGAGCGACAAATTCTTCACAACTACGGTCGTCAGCATTCAAACGGGATGAGGCTTTTAAACGTGAATTTGCTCCGATGTTGCGGAGCCAAGCGCAGTAATGACGTCGTGGGCTATTTAGATAAAACAACGAGTAAGGTATCCACACCGGCCCCAGGTGCAAGGATCTTGAATGGTCGTCGTAACGAGGGGCCCAACGTCTGTGATTTTTGCAAGGTGTGAGGAATCTCTCGTGACCGGATCTGTTTGGAATTGATTCGATACAACCGACAACACCTGCCCACTGAACGCCGCCTTCCCGAGGAACCAGCAATACACCAACTACGTCCCTAGTGAACTAATAATGCACCTCGAAATCCGGGTTTTGGCATTCCAGGAAACCGATGTTTACAACATGCATGGGGTCTGATGCATAGGAACTCCCGATTTCGGAATCAAGAAAGTTGGAATGATTGGGTTTGGATACAGGCTGGAAGCGAGGAGATGTATGGTGCGCTGAGGGGTCGTCTCCCGACAAAGGCCGTGGCCCTCTTTAAAATCAGGCACTGCAGCCAAGACACTGTGCGGTGGTTGGCAGGCGTTCAGATGTTGAGCCCTGTGAACTCAGACCGGCCCTCTGATATACACAGTCTTGTTACGGTTCAGCTGAGAGAAGATGCGGGACAGTTTACATTAGTTGACATAGGAACAATTCTCAGCCTGGCTCATCTCATTTGAGAGGGAGACCGGCACTGGCTCGTCAACAGCCGTATCGACTTGAGGATGTGGAACGAGATTTATTAGTTATACAAATGTGGGTATGATGGATATGTGCGAAGACATGTATCTGGTGCCATGGGAAGCTGTATATATACTGTGTACTAGTATGAAGAAAATATATAATTAATAGATGAGGTAAATGTGCCAATGATGAATACTCTCGAGAGACGCCACAGGACGTTGGCGGGTACAGGGCTGGAACAGGGTTCACACAAGGAAACTCGGGGTAGGAGTATTATAATCCTGACGGCTTCCGGAAGGAGCTGGCGAATTGAAAGCGTCAGGACGCTGGGATATTGACAACAGGGTGGATGTCATGTCCAGATGCAAGGGATGGTTGCTGGGCAACTCAGGACGCAATAGGGTCGTGTGGGCATTGGGGACGGACTCACGACGCACGGAAAGCGTACAGATGCTGGGACTGAACTCAGGACGCACGGGACTCACGGGACGGAGTGAGGGCTCATCAGATCCATGTGTTGCTTTTCCTGATGCTGCAGGGACATCATTGGTGTTGGGAGTCCGGGATCCAGCGGGCCCAGGGCAGGCCTTGATATTGTAATCCAGCACACCGCCCAGCATTTGCTTTGCCGGTGGAACTTGAACAGTCTCTGCATTTGGCGGACTGGGAACCAATGGGATAAAGTGAGCATTTGATGTGATGGGAGCTGGCTCAATTGTCTCATCATCGGGAATTGTGGGATGTGGGGCAACAGCGGGGCGGATGGGGGTGGGAGCACTGACCGGACGGTGATCCAGCATCTAAGAAAGTCCAGCAGGAGGACCATCCTGCGCCCCATCGTATGCATCCTGATTGCTTCCTGTCGAGTTGGGATTACACAACCAACTAGCCATCCAGGGTGTCCCTTGGATCAGCTGTAGAACAGTTCTCTGCTGCTGGGAATAACGCGGCACTGACCTCTTCGCGTGTGACACTGCCCCGATGGCATTAGAGCCTGATGCCTCCTCCTCCACATCCAATGTGAGCAACCTCGTGGTGCCGGATAGCCTCAAGGGGCCAGGGGGGCTTGAATTGTTGTCCTATTGGTGCGGTTCATTTATTGAGTCTGGTATTCTTCTGCATAGATGAAACCCAACAAACCGATGTCGATAACAATTTTCTGCAGCTCCTGGGGCATCCCAGATTGCTGATTCCCCTCCACCACATCCTCCTCGCTATTGCCCTCCTCGCTGTTGGCCTCCTCACCCTCCGCCCCATTGTCGTACTTGTCATTGTCGATATCTTCCATTTCATCCTCGGGCACTCCCGATTGCTGCCTCATACGCCCATTTCTCACCAGGATGTGGTCGTCCTCATTGGCCTCATCGTCTGATCAGATGCCCCCCACCATATCCTCTACCTACCTAGCATGATCTCAGACATTGGAGTCGAAACACTGGTGTTTGCCCCAGGCAGGCTCCGGCCTTGATCTGTCATCCCTGCCTTCCTCGAGGCATCACTCCAGAACCATGAGATCCAGAGGATTTTTGCCATCATTAGCAAGGAGCCACGTGTGAAGGTTATCATCTTTGTGAAGGAAGATGAGGTCTGGGAGGGGGAGTGGTGCGGTAGGATCCAGACTTAGTACGATACTAGCCTCACGAGTTGCGCCAATGAGATATCCCCAGTGCACAATCGCCTTCTCAGCACGTGGCACCTGTATCATGCCCAGCAGATTTTTCATCCTTGGCGACAGGAGGACTCAACAGGCTAGCCCCCGATCTGAGCCATTCTGCCAGCAGGGATTGCCAAGGAAGCATGCTCATCCTGACATCAGCAAAAATAATACCTTGCGTCCTGTGCGCCCCGTGCGTCTGACGCCCGGGACGTCGGAATGCTAATCGCGAATCAGGACGTAACGTCGGATCGACGTCGCGTCCTGACTTTGCGTCACCTA
>Ga0307517_10001259_pt1 | contig 42585 bp, 53 predicted proteins | sample 23_EM_MG_FD_194515 | JGI IMG/M metagenome (GOLD analysis project Ga0307517, IMG submission 194515) | Populus trichocarpa ectomycorrhiza microbial communities from riparian zone in the Pacific Northwest, United States - 23_EM | ecosystem: Host-associated > Plants > Roots > Unclassified | place...
CGAATATCATGGTACTCTGAATTCGAACACCCCAGCTCCGCTCGAGTACGCTCACAGCAAGAGAAGTGGATGAAATCGGGATGATGGGTCAATCTGCGTGGTTTCGAGGCGTCCTGGTTGTTATCTCCGGGACTGTGCCTCTTGCAGCCCGGGCCGATAGAAAGGGTGTCGAATGCGAGTTCGCGAGTGATCAGCTAGTCGCCGGAAATCTTTAAGTTGCGTCCTGTTTCCCTTCGGATGGCCCTGACGCAAGTTTTTACTGACGCGACGATGGCTCAGCGCTTCTCGATATGTTCGTCTTGGACCCGAGTTTGTTTCACCGGTGCGGTCTACCGTTGAAGGCACAAGGGGAGGATCGACGGACCCGGCGGTTCTCTTCGTGGGAGACGTTGGACAAAGTCGACGAATCCCCAACCAACTCAGCGTGGGTGGTCCGTTAGGTGCGTGACAAAACCTGGCGTTGGATCAAGATGCGTTGTCTTCAGGCAGCAACCGCTTGAGCGGGCGGCCATTGTCCATCAATAATGTCCTGGGGGGTTCGGCGGGACAGCGACCTGGCGTTGCGGGATCAGAGTTCTACCCCATTTACAGTGTGGCGGTCAAGGTGGACGTGACATTACTAAACCAAACCTCAACACCGGGGGTAGTATATAAGATACATAAGTGCGAAACAAGAATGGTGCGGGAGACGGGGGAACATTCAGCCCCAAATGCAGATCAACGACAAGTAGAGGGATAACGAACATGAAGTGATCTGTGCCAATAAAAGGGGATGGGGATAGTATTGGCATCCACTGATGGTAGATGCAGCGAGGGAAGTTGAAGATGTTGGTGACTCGCGGGGGGATGCACATGAAGCAATCGATGAAATCGCCGACGCTATCATTCGATTCCCTGAGCTTAGAAAGCCAAGTCAGTACACACGGAAGTGGCACCGTTTCGAGGAGCTCACTATTTTCCATCGCCTCTTCGATCCACTGAAGAAGCTCTCTACAATCCTCCAGACCCTTCACAACCCCGAGTTTCCCGTAAACGTCGGCGGCGCGCAGAGCCTCAGACTTCGCCTCCTCATACCTACGTTGTCGATACCAAAAGCCAGCCTGAAGTTGCATCGCGCGACCCAAGTTGTGTGCGCTGTTGAATGCATGCGACTTGGCTCGGCCGATGTGAGCATGCGCGTCGTCGAACTCCCCTTCATCGAAAAACAGCTCCGCCAGGGAGTAGTAATTCCAAAATAGCTGGTCGTGCCAGCTGAAAGAGGATGCAATTCCTAGGGCTGTCTCGTAATGGTGAACGGCGGCGTCTCTCCTGCCCTTGGAACGGTGTATATTGCCAAGAATACAATGGCATTGGCAGACCGGAAATTGGTCACCCTTCTCCGGGAAGAGATCTATCGCGCGGGATGCAGCTTTCTCTGCGGCGTCGAGCTGGTTGTCCCCGTACAACAACCAAGCAAGGTGGTCCAAACACCATGCCTGTCCCACCGTATTACCAAGTCGTTCGTTAATTCCCAACGCTTCTTCGGCCTGTTGGATCCCTTCCTTGTAGAAGCCCGTTAGCCGATTTGCATCGGATAGGCGCCTCAACGTACGAGCAACTTGATCGTCGTCCCCCCCCTCTCGATAGAGTTTCAAGGCATGGACAAGGAGCTGTTTACGCTCCATTTGATTTCCGACCGAGTCAGATAGCCGTGAGAGCTCGACCAAGCATCGTGGCTTGGAGGGATGGTCGTCCCGGAGCTTCTTGATCTTTGGTCCCAGTACAACAAGCCGCTCTTTGTGCCAATAGAGATGCCCCATGAAGTTGGCACAAGTATCCCAGATAGCATCCGACTCCGCATCAATGGATGTGAAGACATCGAGCAGGTGCTCGACATTCACATCCTCTGACATAATCCATTGTGCCTCCTTGAACCCGGGTCTGTCGGGATCAACCTCGATCGACAATCGGTTGAAATAATGTTCCTTGGCCATACAGAGGAGTGGAGACAACTTGGGATCTCTGGGACAGAGATAGTCCCGGAGTGGTGCAAGCATCGTGACGAATTCGTTGTTTCGATACGCCAAGGAAAGAGCACAGAACTTGTCGAAAATGTTTGCTCTGTTTGAGATGGTGGGAAACAACCAGTCAATGTTGTTCTCGTCGGTACCTTGAGGGAAGAAGGCGATGACTCCGAGAAGTCCTCGGGCGTCAGGCCCAAGTTCTTGGAACATTGGAGAGGCGAGCGAGAGTTCGATCGTCGCGGAAAGGGTCTTGTTATGCTCCGTCCGCAGCACATCCGTCCGTCGGCTCTCCCATTCCCTCGAAAGTCGGTCCGGGCTCCACTTGTTGTGATGCGCAACGGTCGCGAGCAAGGTGATTGAGAGCGGATGGGAGTCGGGACGCTCTAGAATGTTGTTGACTGAATCGGACCGTTCGCGGTGTTTGTAAATGCGATAGAATGTGTCGCGCGCAGCCTCCACCGACAATATCGGGATATCGAGAGTCTCACAGTCGGGAGGGACGGTAGAGATGCGGGATGTGATACAGAGAAATATGGTCCCCAGCCGACCCAACTCCTCCACTATGTCATACATCTCCCGAGCGTTCGTTCCCTGTGGGTCAAGAATGGACTCCGCGTTGTCGAGGACTATGACCATTTCCTTTGACGATAGGAATGGACATAGAGAGGTTAGGTCCTCGGGGTTCTCGACGCCTGCACCGGTCACCTTGGAAAGCCGAGCGAGGAAATGAGTGGGTGTTGCTGGGAATTGGTCGCACCGGATGAATCGACGGTGCTCGTTAAACCGTTGCTCGATGCGATCGTGATGGAGGACGGTGAGTGCGATGGATGTCTTGCCAATGCCACCAGCACCGATGAGAGCGACGGGGTTCAGGTTTTCCGCCAGACCAACGATCTCCTCGATCAACCCGTCACGTCCAAAGAAGACCCTTGGTGGTGAAGGGGGCGATTCCCCAAGTACCCTAGATGGAAGTGTAAGACTGTGGCCCCACAGCATTCGAGATCGCTGACCTGGACTGAGTCTAGGCAACTGTCACCATTTATTCGGTGATAGGTAGAAAACTAGTGCTACTCACCGCCTGGCTTTGATCCTCACAACCTTTCAACATGTTCTGATGGATGTCAGAAACTATGTTGTGAGTATTTAGGGCCAGCTCGGTCTGAAAGGAGGCGGTCAACGATAGTCGAACGGAACCAGCCGAACGTACATTAAAGACTTGAAGGATCCTAATGAGGTCCAGCTTCCAGGCGGCGATGGTCTCCTTGTCATGTTTCGCTTGGGCGAGCCGGGAGAGTAAGTTCCGTTCTTTCTTCTCGACGATCTTGCTCTGGATTTCTGTCACAGTTCTGCGAACGAGGGCGCAGTGAGCGAGGCGCGTACAGTATACATCATTGGTTGAACTCACATTGTCAACTGTTCAATCGCCTCGCTCACGGACTGACTCAGCTCATCCAATTGTCTTCCTTTCATCCCACGGTTAAGGGCTCCGCATACATCTGCGCAGGCCAGTCCAAGTTCGACGTAATCCAGTTTGTTGGCCATGGTGTCCTGGCCGTGTATGAATTTGGGCCGCTGAACCGTGGAACAGGAGGAAACATACCCTGATCATTACGAGGAGGACACTAGCGGTACCGAAAACAGCCTTGGCTGGCGTGACACTCGAGAGCTCCTTCGCGAGATTCAAGCCCTCGATGGCCACATTCAAGGATGAGATAGTCCGATCCCTCCCCTTCGGTCGCTGGGTCTTAGTTTGCATGGTCGAGATTCAAGGTAGCCACGAGAAAAGGGCGCAGCGCGCAGGCTGTGAAGAAGGGTGCGAACCCTGATGGAAATAGGCGACCATCCTCGTGCGAACAGAGCCCGTCTGTGAAGGGAATTATATTCGTGGCTCAGGGGTCTAACGGTTTCGCCCTTGCGAAGGGGTTCATCAGAGGGCTTAACCGCTGCCCTAACCGTCCGTTGTGATTCTAGTGTACTACCCATTTTAGGATGTATGAGGGGGAGTCTACACGGCATCAACTGTCGATGCGCAGCATGTGCTTGACCCCGAACAGATGGGTGTAGTGTGGGGGTTCAGCCTTAGGAGGGGGGATGCACCCTATCCGCCAACAACCTAATATGGATCGCAATAGGCGCTAGCTGACAGTAGCGGTAGCCCTCATTGGTCCGACTGACTGCCCGCCGAGGAGACGGGACTTTGCGTACAAGAATCTGTTCGTATCAAGTCCCGGTTGCCTATCTCAGTCGGCCGTCTCCGAAGATTGGGGCGAAAGAAGAAAGAGCAACGACTGCCTGGGACTTGAACCGGCAGTTGGAACATTTCGAGACGCGCGATCGGCTGATTGGCATCCGACTCTTTGTCAAGCCTCCTTGCCATTCATTCGTGGGTTGATAGGCCTCCAGGACGGACTCCATTCTCCGTGGTCTTGAACCCTATTCATCCGCCGGACTTCATTTCAGCTCTCGTAGGGTACCGCTCGTCGAGCGATTAGCACAGCAGTACTGAATCCCCCCGGTTACTACTCTCTTTATATACCCACTACTTACTTAGGTGAAAGTATTGTGGGGTGTCATGCTACAACCGCTAACGTGAAAGGCTCCGAAAACCAACGACCGCACAGAAATCCTCACTCATTGTCAGAGGTGGATGAAACGCGTTGCGTGGAGCTTCGATAATGACAAGCTCTCTCTCCAACCAAAGAACGACGACAAAACAAATCGGGATTATAGCTCTCTTGTCCTATGACCGGGTCATGAAATCGCAGGTCTATGGTAACAATCGCACCTGAGGTATCAAGGAGATAATGACCTGTAAGTATAAGGTAAACCGCACCATCGCATTCCAAACGCCATATAACCCAACCCACGAGAGGAGAACAGCGAAGAGGGTACAAGATCCCCACGAGAAAATCCGATAGCTGTTCGTCGAAGGAATCTTGATGCCTCCAACACACCGTAGCATGGCTCCAAATCCGCTAGTGCGATGGTTGGCAGGGACGAACGATGCAATGGCCTCAAACTGAATCATGTACCAGCACAACTCCCGACTCGCGCCCACCAACAATGGGACCTTGACCCCAGTCAGCCGCCCTAATTCGTCCAGCAGCCGATCCCAAATCGAGACGGTGAAGTCTGGGGGTGGAGGGGGGACGTAATCATGCTTCTCTGCTTCTAGTTGGATGGGAACTTGGGGAGCGTGTATCGAGAGTCGACCGATACCTATGAGTGATGCATGACCACTCGCGAGAGCTGAATTGATCGTGGCGTATGTCCTGAACCCGCCAGTAAGCGCGATGAGAGGGGTATTAGGACCTTTAGTAAAGGATTCGTGGACCCTCCTCGAAAATTTGGAAAAGAACACTTGACGTTTTGATACCGACGCCATGAATTCTACACCAAAAAAATTACGTCAGTATTGCAGCTCGTCATCACGTTCCCAGAGAGGTGGGGTTTCAAACACAAATCCACGAACCCGGACTCTCGTAATCTCCACCGCTGATCTCCAAAAAGTCGATGAGCCCCCAACTGGCGATATCTCTAATGTGTTGTAATGCCTTCTCGTCACTCGTCGCGACTGCCTTCCTGTCGACGAAATCTCCAGAATTGAGTTTGATCCCGACGACGAAATCCTTGGGTACATTCTGGCGAATTTCGGTGGATATCCGACGAAGCAGGTACAATTTCTCGCCGTACTCGTCCGTACGTCGGTTGCTCTACACGTCATGGTACGTGGTCAGAGCGAGAAGATCCAACGAAACACAAGCCTCCCATACCTTCTCCGAAACGAATTGACTTAGCAGGTCTAGTGTCCTTGATCGGTCAGCGTGCCTATCCACTTTGACAGGTACACCTACATCCATGACCAGCGTGAAGCTCGACACCCTCAAACCCGGCCGCAAGAGCAACCTTTGCCCCCAGGACAAAGCGCTCCACCAAACGATCGATCTCAGGGACGGCCATCTCTCTAGGAGTAGTGAACAGGAAACGGTAGAATAGCTGGGGAAAGAACCCCGACTCCCTCTCTCCAAGACGAACAGGACTCGGAGCGAGCGGGGGGTTCCAAGGCAAACGTCCCGAGATCCAGTTTGAGGCTTGTTTTCCGGAGTGCGAGAGTTGCATGACGGCCAAAGCTCGGTGGGAAGGATCGACGACCCCGTCTGGACCTCCGTGAATCGCCTCGGCGAGATCTTTGAACGGCTGGAGCATGGTTCCGTTGAGAATGTCGGGTATGACCATGTCTCTGCCGATGGTCAGGTGGGATTTGTCGACTTGTATATTTCCAGTGAGGACAAGCCCCCATCGTCCTTTACCCCAATTCTTGTACATCCCGATGTGCGTGGCGTTTGGAGGGCCACCTCGGAAGTTCGCCGCATGTTCGTACATCGAAGCCTACAAAAAGAAACGTATAGCAGTTGAGTGTTAACGGGGCCTCTGTCGGTGCATGGGCTGGCCATACCTTCATAAGCCTATTCGGTGCTTCTCTTCCGCACGGAAGCCGAATGGGCGTGAATACGTGGTCGATTTGAGTTTCAGCCATGGCCGTGCGATCTCGTGAAGTTGAACCTCGACGTGTTGGCAGGTAGGAGAGAGGGAGAGTGATAGGTACGTGTTTATCTTCCCCGGTGAGTCAAATAAGCATCCTCTACCAAATGGTTGCTTTTTTGCCCTTCGCCGGGGGACCTGAAGCAGGAGAGAGTGAAATAAACGCTTGGGCGTCTGGATTGGAATGTGTTACGGCAAAGCCCGCCTCGCCCAAGACTGCAGCTGTATCCGATCACACGGTTTCATTGAATCCCCTCATTCTCGCGTCCAGAGGGACACCTCCGTCAGTGTGGCGGCGTAACCAACACAACCGTGGGGACTTTTCTGATTCCAATTATACCAGGCAGCGATGAAGCTGAGCTCCCGTCACAAGGACGAAATGATATTCGAACATGCATTCTTGAATAAAACACAACGACTGCGACCTTCCACTTTACTCGCAGTCGGGGAATCCCAGTGACCCATATCCCGTCCAGTCGGGATGGCAACATCTGAAGTGGAATGTCTCGTCGATTGCCAATAACTCCTTTATCTCCTCGTCAGAAAGGTCGATCAGTTTCAAGTTTGCTACGTGGAACGGTGCGGTTCATCAGCCTATCAAATCTTCCCTTGAACTGAAAATACAGATATTGACACTCACAACGGATGCGCTCTGGGGTCACGCTCTTCGAAAGAACGCTTATCTGGTCCATGTTCGCCCAGAGACTAAGCAAAACGGCATAGGGGGAGACACCCTTCTTCTCCGCGACATTCTTCACGACCTCATTAAGGGCGAGGGGGGTGCCAGTGGACCCAAGTGGGGAGTAAGCCGTAATGGCGATCCCCTTCGACTGGGAGAATTTCACGAGGTCGGTCTGAGTACACGAGGGGTGAAGTTCGATTTGATTGATTGCCGGGATAACGGTCGCGTGTTTCAAGAGCCTCTCGAGGTAGCTCACGCACCAGTTGGAAACACCGATAGCCTTGATTTTGTCGGGGTTCTCCTTGTAGATCTTCTCGACCTCCTTGTAGACGTCCAACCAATCAAGACCCCTGTCGGGCTTTTCATCCTGCAAGGTTTGGCGTCAAACCTCTGTTCCGTGAGGTACACCCTACGTACTTTGGTCAAGGGGGCAGGCCAGTGCAACAACCCTACCGTCCGCGCGGGAATTTAACGGTTCGATCAATCACCAAAGTACCGACCACTTACAAAGGTCCAGGTAAGGAGTGTCCAACTGCTTCAGCGAATACTCCAAAGCAGCCTTAGGATTCCTCATATCCGTGGGATTTAATTTGGTAGTCAAAAAGATCTCTTCGCGGGGAACGCCAGACAACTTGATCCCTTCTCCGACTTCTTTCTCGTTCTGGTAGGCAGTAGCGGTATCGACGTGCCTATACCCGGCCTCCAAAGCGACCCTCACCGCTTCTCTGACCTCTCCTGGAGAGGCTTGCCAAGTCCCTAACCGCGCATATAGTCAAGTTTAGTCAGTGCCTCATCCTCAGCGCGAACGATAACGATAAAAAGAAAGAGGCTGTTTGAAATTTCGATCAGAGTCGTTTACGCACCAAAACCGAGGACGGGCATCTGAGCGCCGGTGTTGAGTTTAACGATTTGTTTCAAGACCATCCTGGTTCTTCTACCAATTGATAGAACAATAACGAGTGGCAGTGGAAAGGCGGCGCGAACGGGCGATAAGAGAGAGGTGGACAAAAAATCAAAGAACTTCGGTAGATGAGGCCGTTTCCCTCGAGTAACCCCCGGTCCAAACGAGCTACTGGCGCCGCTAAATAACACCGATTATAGATCACGGAGTTGCGAAAAGGACGGCAATCTCTTGGCCCCACCTCGAATGCTATGATCCCATGACCTCCATTGGCTGACTTGGCGTCACCGGCCATATGGTGTGGGTCACGGATCGGGAGGGTCTGTGAGACGATTTTCCCCTATGGATCTTTCTCTGAAGAATACGTCCACGGCAGGGAACCATAACTCCCAAGTTCCCAAATACACGAGAGGGTCCGGAAATTATTAGTGATACAATTACAAGGGGGGACACTCGACGTCGGGTGTCGGCTAACTACATTAAAACATGCACTATCCATCGTAATAGTGGAGCCAAAGAGAAACACCACAAAGCCATACTCCAAAAGCACATACAGGTTGTTGATTCTATCCACAGTACTCGAAGCCCGGGCATCCGATGGCAGTTCCATAAACGCCTCCACCGACGCCGGCGACGGTGAGTAAGGCACCGAACACCCCTGCTAGTCCCTCCCCAGCTAAAAGGCCAGCGGCGACTGGGAACATGTACATATCGAAGGTCGATGGGTCCCTCTTCATCCAGATATGGTTGAAGATGGATCCGAAGGCCATAGCGATGGAGAAGGAAGTCTGGGGGAGGACGAAGCCCTGTGTTGCATCGTGAACGATTAGCAACCGGTTCCACATGTGAATGGTCAATGGGAACTCACAAGTCCGATAGCGTTCCAGTTGGGAATGTAACTCCAATATTCCCTGGGGATCCAGAGGTGCTTGACAACGACGGTGAGAGCGGCAGCAATCCCCAATCCGATGGCGGTGTATCCAGAGGTAGGAGGAACTGGGAGTTTGGGGCTCGACACAGCAGTGGCAACCGCTGCCCATGCGGAGACGGACGGGGCGCTGTAGGTACAAGTATCGTAGTCCTGCGGGAAGATGATACACCTGGATGCGGTAGTGAACAGGATGAAGAGTCCGACGTTGAGGAAGATTGCAACGAGGGATCCGAGAAGCTGGGCGATGAACTGGTTCCTTGGCTTGGCACGGAGGAGGTAACCCGTCTTAAGATCACCGGTCATATCCGTAGCCTGGGCAGCAGAACCAGCGGACACGACACCAGCGGATAAGTTCAAGGTTTGAGCAGCGGTTACACGCATACCAGTCGACTTTCCGATACCGCCGAAAATGAGCTGGGAGGCCTTGGCAACAGTGGTGACGGGGTTAATGTCGGTGTGACCGGAACTCTGGACGCCGATGAAGGAAAAAAGGAAACCAAGGACGAGAGCGAGGATAGCCTCTCCGACATTGAAGTGGAATAGGGTGGAGAGAATGGCAACTGAGGCGACGGTGCTAACGAGCAGTCCGCTAGTCCACCACAAGGTCGGGACACGGTCCTCCATAGGAGTCTGATCCTCATCTTCCGGGTCCTGCTCGCTCTTCCTGAACCAGCTGCGCCAGTCGATCGACTCGCGGTTTTGAAAGAGGGCTACAGGACGAAGCTTGAATTTGGAGATTTAAACACCTGGACTTGTTATTGCTTACCGATCAGGGACGGGAGGATGCTGAGGAAGACGTCGGTGAAGGAGTACGACAGCATGATCAAGACACCAGGCCAGAGCAGCCAGTAACGGGGGGAGGGTGTCTCGAGGAAGATTTCTGGGTCCTTAAAGCTCAAGCTGGCGACAGAGAAGAGAGGGAACTCTTCGGAAATGGGCGTTACGACAGCCTTCCCTGTGGCAACAAGCGAGGGAGAGACTAGCGGTCACAATGTTAGAAGGGAGAAAACCCAAGTCATGGTCACCGTTACTTACTGATTCCCCAAGCCAGAATTGTTCCACCAACTGGGAATTGATGTCAGAATGATCAGAGTAGGGAGATGTACAAGGGGACGGCCTACGGAAACTCCAAGAGGCGTTCAATCCAGAAAGCATGCCGGCTCCAAAGAAGGCAGGGGTAAATTCGAGAATCCAGCCGTAGTTCTCCAAAGCGATGATACTAGTGAAGCCGAGACGGTAAAGAGTCCAACCGATATGCCAGTCGAAAGTGATTGCCGGGGCATAGATGCCGACGACTTTGAAGAGGAAAGCACCAACCAAAGAGTAGACGAGACCCTTGGTTTTCTTGGCAGCAGTGATGGCACCATGGGTTCCACTATGCAAAGCTCGAATGGTGAAGGCAGTGGCGGCGGGGGTAGGGAAAGTCAACTTCTGTTTGACGATGTAGTATCGGCGAAGAGGAATGACGAAGAATACACCAAAGAAACTCGCGGTGACCGTGAGAGCGATTAGTTTTCCGGCGTCTCGTTTGGGCGAATCAGAGAGGAGGCCGAGCGCGTACATGGCAGGGATAGCAGAAACGAAGATGATACCAATACCACCGGCGGCTGTTGAGTGTGAGTTGGGCTTTTGATTACGCGACTACGAGCTGGAGCTTCTTACAGGTAGCCGCGGACTGTACGGTGCAGTTCTCCTTTGGTCCAAAAGGACCACCCAAAACCTTGCCGATGATACTATTTTCTGGGATGGCCTTGGACAAGGGTTTGAGAATTGCATAACCGAAGATCGCCTAAAACATGGAGAAGTTTATGAGTATTGAAGAGTGGATCGTTTAAGGGGATACAGACTCCGAACAACTGTTAATAAAATAACCGTAAGAACACCGGGAAGCATTTTCAATGGTAATGAGGAAGTACCTGGGGTCCGAAAGTAAATCCGGATTTCAAACCGAGATAGATATTAGACGCGCCAACTTGTGAGTTGCATCAGGACTGAGATTAAGCGGGCAGAGAACACCGTTGGCATACCGACTGCCCCTAGACAAACGCCGACGAAAAGAGCCCTGTGAAACCGGTGGGTTACTTTGGGTGAGAGGGTCGTGCGGGAAATCGAGCTTGCCTGAAGGTGAGCTGATGGGTCTCTTCCATCTCATCGGGATCTACGGGGAACGGGTACGACCTGGAGCGGAGTTAGACTGTAGGAACTTCCACGGGGAGCAGGAAGGAAGGAACTCACGCATCCTCTGGTTGCCAAACCTTTTCAGGCGTTTCCTCGCTAAAGGATTGGCCGTCGTCAAAACCTGCCTTTTCGCTCTCAAAACCTGAGGAGGTCTGGGCAACGACCGGACGTTGGTTAAGGCTGCTTTGCTCGACGTCGATGGCGGTGGAGGCCATAACGGAGGACACCTGGGTGGAGTGAATGGGAATGGAAAGGAGGCCGGAACCAACTGGGGTCTGCCAAGGATCCGGAGGGTTTTTGAACAACGCTGATACCCATATGATGGTTGATTTTTGTGGAATGGATTGCCCGGTGTCGAAATCCAAACACATACCACCCCGATCAGATCGATAATCCCGCGCGTGGCCGCCCCGCATGGTCCAATGATTCTTCCGACGAGGGCCAAGCCAAGGAAAAATAGGGGGGAATCGAAGAAATACACTGACCAATCCGTGGTCCAACTTGGCGTGCAGGCTGAATGCGGAAAGTCTGGGGATGAGACGAGCCCACCCCAGCTCAGCTTGTGCGGAAGGAAGCTGGCCTGTATGGTCAACAGACAATGGCTGTCATTAATTAAACCCGCCACTCGAGGCTTCTTCGAAGTCTTCCTTCACCCATCCACACGGGGTTTCAGGTGGACGAGGATAAAAAAATCTGTCGCGAAAACAGATGAGACAACGGTTCTGCAGGTTGTTCCGCATCGAGGACCGCGGCGACAGCTCTTTGAGAAGGCTGTGCTTCGAACGGAGGGAGGGGGGCCGTCGGAGCGTTGCGCAATGAGAATTGCGGATCTGTGTAGTAGGTTTTCCTTCTGAATACAAGGCGGCTCAATCTTGAAACAGCCCAGCCGACCAAAGCCGTTGGTAGCGTACGGCACCCGTTGACGTCGCATTCCACTCCGGATAGGGAGGGCGATTGTCGTATGCCCCCGTCGGCCGCGTCTCTTCAGGGGTTCTCGGGTTTTTTATGTCCTGCCTTGCTACCGGGTGGGGAAACCGGAGTCGGGGCGGTAACGCTGATAGGCGACCGCAAGCAGTTGATCTCCAGTACGTCATCATCCTTATCTAACACGCTCCGAGACAGTATAATGGATACTATGTATAATACTTTCCATATAACTCAACCTTCGAACATCTTACCCCATTCACTTGTGGCTGCTGCAGCTACTCAGCCTACCGTGTGCATGGAAGACAAGGACAAGATCAATAGCCGTTACGTTTACAGGAATCTCAAAAGGTCCCCGAGCACTCCCATTGCAGTCACAGCGGCCCCAGCCCCAGCTCCTTGTACAATCAACGGACGCGCACCGTATCGCTCCGTATGGAACATGACGATGTTGTCGGATCCGCCGAGCGAAGTGACAAAAGGATGCGTGTTGGGGTACCTACCCAAGTCATGCGAACATCAGAATCTGCCTTGACACCAGGACTGGCACAACACCCACCTTTCGAGGTCCGCTTTGATTACTCCAGAGGCGACATCGATGACACCGACAAACCTCAACACTTTGCCCTCTTTGAATGCGTCCGACCTCAGCTTGTCGAATTCTTGGTCGTACCCCGACAGCTTCTTGATGAACTCGTCTCCCGACTCTACCCCGTCCAAGGCAGCAGGTACCAAGGATTTTGTGCTGACAGACTTGTATCCGTCCGGCAATTTGTTGCGCAAAGATGGAATGTATCGGGAGAGAATCGTGAGTTTGCGCGCCACATCGGCGCCGTTCAGGTCGTCCGCCGGGTTCGGTTCCTACACAAATTCGTACATGACCCAAAAATTCAGAGATCGGATTTCTCCCTTCACACGCCCACCCGAGTTGGAACGTACCGTGTAGCCATTCTTTCTAGCGACTGAAACGATGGAAGAGAAACTCGGTCCGTCCCCACTCTTTCCGTCCGAGAATTCGTTGAAGATGTAACTCAGAGTGCCTGAGAACACACCTTCTATTTTTGTGACCTTAGATACGCAATAAGCCACGGCGAAACGCAACGGATGCGCACAAGGATGATGACCCCCACGAGCGGGTCAGGAGCCTGCGTTTCATTTCGTACCTTATCACCGGTCGCGATAAGATCCTTTATCGTAGAAATAATCGGCAAACCAGCTCCAACGGTCGATTCGTTGTAAAACCTCGCTCCGGTCTTTAAGCTCGCCGCAACGATTTCTTCGTAAAGCGCCAGCTCTGACGAGAAAGCTTTTTTGTTGGGAGTGACGATGTTGACACCCCTGCTCAGGAAGAACGGGTACAACCGAGCGACATCTTCGGAGGACGTGTTGTCCACCAAGACCGGGATCACGGAGAATGATACGCCCTGTCGGAGTCCCGCAACCTCCTCAACGGTCGATACCTGGGTCAACTTCGTTGCCAGAGCTCGCGCATCCGACGTGACATTGGACCCTGCGAGGTCCTTGCGCCAGTTCGACCATCCGTCGCGGCCGATGTCGTAGTACACCGTCGATCGCGAAGATGATAGAGATAAGAGTTGGAATTGGTCGCGTTGTCCTGGGCTCGGAAGCCCGCTGAGTTGATCCACAAGTTCGCTTCCTACCAGGCCAACGCCGACGACGCTGACGACGACGAGGTGCTGTACCTGAGATCCCGAAGACATCGTAGCTACGGATTAAGTACGGGGTCGTGGGAGATGACTCCACTTGAAAAATGACGAGATGATTTTACGATCAGAGAACGCAGGCCTTACGCTGATACGATCCCCAATCCTACGCAGATCTGCTGAGCTGACGATAGTGTGGTTGTTCATTATTTGAAGCAGTACATCGTGCCTGAAGTTTTGAAACCTAGCTACCAAGAAAAATACAGTAAACCAAGTCGTTGAACGCCAACGTTTCGTGTCTAAATTAACGACCGCAAAGTGAGATGCAAAAGCGTGTAGTAAGATGCCTTGAACAACATGGGAGAAAGCAAAGTGAGTGAACCATATATAGAATAATATTTCTTACGTTCTGGGACGGGCAGCACCGCACCCTTATTGCCGGCCACCTCCTTTGAGTTGCGCACCGATCTCATCCAGCGACGCTCGCAACTCGTTCGCTTTCAACCCCCCTTCCGCCGTACTAGACGATGCGATCCTGTTGTCGCTTTCTGGAGGGTATATTGATGATGACCGAGTTCGTGGAGTGCCTACTCCCCCTCCCCCTCCTTCAGACTGGAAAGTGAATTCCGGGTACGGAGAGGGTTGAGATGAGTGATTGAGCGAGGTCCAAATCCGCACAGCACCGTCATGACTCCCTGCGGCGAACATGAAAGGATCTGCAGCAGGGTTCCAGGCCACACAGGTCAAGTCTCCGCCCACCATCTGTGCTTGGATGTGGTGCAACAATGATCCAGATTCACGGTCCCAGACATGAATATCGCCGGCTGTGCATAGAATATGAACGAATGCGTTAGCAAATCTTTATCGACAGGCTGTATTGGGGGTGGGACATCAACCTTTTCCAGCACACACAATCAGTTGATCGTCCTTTCCACCAAAGTACGAAGGGCCGGCGAAATCTACAGCACCCCTGGGCATATACGTGTGGCGTAAGCTTAACCGGACAACTGGGGGGGTGTCCGGCGGATCCGTCTGCTTTTTGACCATATCAACTTTCCAGAGCTGTGGCGGCGCCTTTGCAAACATGTAATTAGTACGTCAACCCATACAATGAAATCGCGAACGCCGATCAGAGCAGTGCTTACTTTGTGTTCATAGCTGACAAGGACGAACTGGTTGCTCTGTGAGACTGTGATGTCCCGGACCTCATGCAATACAGGTACGCGACTACGCGGAGTACGTCAGACGATCCGTTGATGGTATTCTGACAAAAATGGGCATACTTCTCTATCTCCTTCCGATCGAGGTTGAAAGCTAGCGGCAATGAATGTCAGAGGGGACTAGATTCACTTTCTATAAGTTTGATTGGGCACCCACTGATGATCTGTTTCTCGCTCCTGGATTTGGAAGGGTGCAGCTTGTCTGAAGACATGGCCGTTGTACCGACGGTAAAGAGCCGTTGACAATCCGATGTTACCGCGACATCGTGAAGCAACATGCGGTCGAATTTGTATGTATCCAGGAGCTGGACTCTCATAAGATCTCAAGGAAGATGCTGGGTAATTATACAACGTACGGTTCCATTAATATCCTGTGAGATGAACGCTCAGAAAACAGGAAGGAAACATCGGTATAGGGGTCATCAACGCACCAAACGAACAATGCTGCTCTCTTCAACGGATAAGAACGCTGGTTATTGTATCCAGTTCGTTAATTTGCCTCTCAAGTCTCTACTGAACCGACTTACCTTCACCATTAGGCAGCCATGCGACAGATTGCACTGGACAGTCTCGGTCAATTGTCTTCCTGCATACACCGTCTTGTGTCCATATCTTAATCGCTCGAGGTAGCTTGGTCATGATCAGGCTTCCGCTCGGTGACCTAAATGAGGGTTTGATCATTGCTCCTACCGTCCAAGGAGAGGAGGACGCTTACCATGCAACCTGACCACCGAATCCAGCGGGATGCAATAATATACGATGGGATGTGAATTGCTCCTACCAAATCGTTGGGTTTTATGCCATAAAAACCGTGAATAAGACGCACCCCGACATGGAATATAACCGAAGTACGATCCCAACTAGAGGTAGCCAGGAACTTGCCGTCCGGGGAGAACTGGGAAACACCATCAACAACAGATACGAACGTTCCCGTTAGTTTTACACTCACTTGCATGTGCCTCACCAACGCTGTATGAGCAGCGATATCCTGGGTTGGGGCCATATTTCGCAACCTGGGGACTAAACCAGCAACCCGAGAACTCCTCGGCATGGCAATGATCTCCGCTGGTTTCCGATCCGTAGCCTTGCCATCTGTAAGGGATCTCGAGACCTTCGCCCTCGCCTCATCTCCAATTCCAATCAACCTATTCACCATAATCGCGCTGCGTACAAGGTTCATGAACCTAGCCCGTGCGGCGGATATATCTGTCGTCGGTTCCGGAGTTGACGGTGGTGAGGTTGTAAATGGAATGGGCGAGGCGTCGGATGGACGCCCACTAGCCTCGGCAGAATCTCGTCCCCCTTGGCGGCCAGGGTTGGGCCTGGTAGGAGACGTGATGCTGAACATTGGGATCGTGATCTCCGCGATAGGCAAAACAGTTGAACCAGGGTATAGGGGAGGGTCAGACTCGACGTTGTCCCCCCCACCAGTGCCACCAGGGGTTCGGCCGAACATTGCACTCATCCGCGTGAGAGGAATTGATGCGCGTCGAACGATTTGGGCACTCCAGCTAATAGCAGTCTCCGACGCCTCTGGCGCGGTCTTCTTCATCCACCCGTAACCGGTTGCTTCCTCGAGTTTATCAGAGACGTCGTCGAGAATCTCGGCGAGCCACTTCTTCCCCTTGTGCCGGTTAAAGACCATACGCTCGGACGCGAACCAAGCGGACACGGCCGCAAGACCGAAGGAACTGAAGGCGGAGAAGACGGTTGTGATGGTCGAGGTTACGTAGTGCTAAAGCTGAGGTCAGCAACCTCAAAGCTGGGGTCCTTAAAGCAGGATTACCTGATTTGAGGAATAGGCGAATGCGACCAGACCGGCAGAAAAACAGGCCACCGACAATACGAGGAACATGAGGGGAGATCGCCTTTGGAGATGAATAATTAGATGGGATCCTCGTGGTTACTTGTAAAATGCCAATTTAATGGGACACCTACTTGATCCACATGCTGACCCACCACGGTACGAGGTGGCGTGGCGAACGACTGAAGCGGAGGCGTTGGCAAAGCGGACGGATAAACGATCAATCAACGTACTACATGGCCTGTTTCCAGGTCAACCCCAGCAGGCTATTGACGGCGGCAGCTGAAAGAGATTATTAGCGAACGGCTTGCTCGGCATGCAAGATGTAAACTCACCAATACTGAACACCAGCGACGTGAACCAGAATGCATTAACTATATTGGCAGCGGGGCTGTGGGTGTCACTGAACGAGAACTGCATACTAGTGGCAGTGACCGAAGAGAAAAAGGTCGCAACAGTCGAGAGGTTAAGCAAATTTTGTGCGCCGTGTGTCTGCGCGAACCGAATCGTGGGGACGCCTGAAGCGTGGGAGTAAGGGAAACCGGGACTCGGCACCGACACGAAATAGGACAACTTACCGACTTCGATGAACAGAGAAAGGGCAGAAGTGATGCTTTCTATGTGTTCGCCGAGATCCGAGGATAGGTCGTGAAGGTACCGTTGAACGGCGGGGTACTTAAATTGACCTGGATTAACGGTCAGCGTGAACCATGACGGTCTCGGTTGACAGACAGCGTACCAGAATATTGACTAAGGCACGATGCCCAGTACTGCACCATCGAAAGCATCAGCGAGGCTGATTTTATGGCAGGTCCGACATAAATGAACGCGACCCCGGACCTACCTTGAGATCCCCCTGGAAATCTAGGATGGATGCATTGACCGCTTCGTCCGTGAACTCTGGGAATTCGTTCAAGCATTCGAGAAAGGTTGTGATGTCATCAGAGAACCGGGCTATTTGTGTCGGGAAGTCCTCTGGGTCCAAGTCTCCCGTGACTACGGGAGTCCTGATGTTCGGTGGAGGCTTCGATCGATTACGCCTCGTCCTCAAAGGCCGGGTGTTCGCTTGGGAAGACGTGTCCTGATGATGAACCTTCCTGGGGAACAAGTCCGCGGCATTCTCGTGAAAGAGGTAGAGGACCTGGGCGACCCTCTCACGGAGGTGATAAGCGGATGAAAGGATTCCGACAGAACTTCCGAGTTGTCGGGCAGCGTTTGAGAAGTTGCGCAACTTGGGTACAGAAGAGCCGCCTTGTCAGTGCCACGGATACAGAGAACGGCGATGGTGGGGACCTACTTGTTTGTCAAAGTTGATCATGTTCCTACACATGTTTTACGGTCGTCAGAATTATCGGGGAACGGAGGTAGCCGGCAAGCGGAATACCGCCACTGACCTCTCAAACTTCGCAAAGGACTCCGCTCCGATTGTTTGCAGATGCTCATCGACGGTGGCTATTGACGTATTAAGACCTACGACACACTTGGGCTACCGGCAGCACGCAAAAACCACTCACGGACGTCGCGGTCATCCTGAAAGCTGGGCTGCAGGTGTGATTCTAGCACAGCCAATCCGTCAATCCAGGTGCGAGTGCAAAAGGCGAGGGCTCACCTTTGGAGAAGGCTTCTTCATCGTTCGTCAACTCGTTCAAGGCATCCAACAGGCTGAGAAGTGTTTGCTTCCGTTTCGAGGTGCCTCGTTTGCTCGTGTCGTGTCGTGGTGCAATGCTCGTGTCGTGTCTTGGTGTGGTTGCTCCCGACCCTACTAGAGAGAGGGACGTAAGCATATGAGACGGGATTTTCGTCCGTTGGCCACCCATCTCGGAAGGGACTGGTGGGAATCTCGGGTGGGTACAACGGCTAAAAACAGGCGACAGACCTGTGTATAACGTAGGCATTGCTGGGGTCGCGTGGGCAGGGTATCATAGGTATGCTGAGGTTTTTGAGACGTTCAGCCGGCCCTTTTCGCTGAGGATCGGAAGGAAGGGAAGTGTCGAAGCAAGCTTGGCGCAAGGTCCAAGGGAGGCAACGATGCAACTGAAACGCATGTTGTCCAAGACATCTGTATCACACATCACAATTCAAACAAGCGTCATCAAAAAATGCTTCCGAGAAGACTAGGCTTCACTCGACATTCACATTCGGTAGGTGAGCATGGGTCAATTGCAGCGTAAATAACATCTGGCGTATAAGGAGACATTATACAGTAACAGTAGAGGCATCCAAGGGAGAGAGAAGAACGAAACGATTAAGCTGCTGTGACAGAAGCAGGGTTAGTAGGGGCAGCAGGCGTGTTACTTGCAGCAGTGTAATCCTGCCGAGGAGTGTGAATATGTGAAGAAACGACAGAAAATCGGAACTTTATTACCTCCATCTCTGCGTCGAGGTCAGCTGCAGTCTTGTTTGGACGTTCATTTCTCCTTCTTGCACCACGCCCACGTCCACGCCTGGGCCCTCCGCGACTAAATGATACAATCAGGTCTTGGCTCCGCGTGAGTGGATCCTCGCCATACCGTGGGGCATCAGTGGTTCCATTCGTCGCGGTGGTAGGAGCAGGTGCGACGCGACTTGCAAGAGACTGGCTGGGGAGGTTGACTGGGTCGACAACGATCTCGATCTTCATGGGGCGTTCTAAGGTTGGTAATGCAGAGCGAAAGGGGTACAACGAGGATGTGTGTCAGTTGAACGTTCTCTCCGGGTTGCAGGCAAGTAAGGAGAAAGCGGATACGCCTGCGAAGTAATGATTTTGACTGGCTCCACACCAATTCCAGTTTCTTGCCTCAGTGGATAAGCCCTTGGTACTTGCGAACCCACAAAGGAGACGGGGTGATGACCAAAACTGTCGTCTCCGTGACGGGCGGAATGGACAGTAGAGCTCGCCAACACTGAAGCGCCGAAGGACTGGCACGTCTTGAAGGGCACCAAAAACGGTAACGGGCTTCAGCGTCTGGCGGCTGGTCTCCCTGCTTGCCGATGTTTGGTCTTCAAGGCACCTTGGTGAAAACCGAATGAAGACAACGAGCGCGCCACATCGCCACAGACAAAGACACAATACGAAGATGAAGGAATGGTCGATACTAACTCCCATCAATGAGGCGGTTGTTGTACTGCTGGTAGGCCTTGGTTGCGTCGCCTTTTCTTTGAAACATAATGTTGGCGACTCCCTTTGAGCGACCGGTGGCATCGTAGTGAAGGGTGACGTCCTTGAGAGGTCCGATAGTGGAGTGGAACAATTCCTGGTACAGACAACAAATGAGCACAAGGGACGAGGAACCCCCAAAAGACGCGAACAAACCTTGACTTGGGCTTCATTCACGTCCGTGGGCAGATTGGACACGATAATCTTCTCCGTGGTCTGAGCTGGCGCAGGAATGGGTTTACCGGTTCCAGGGGTGGTGGTGGTGTACCTGGCGCGGGCGGAAGGGGCGGGATCCCTCTTTCCTACGACTTCTGTGCGTCCAACACCGCGACGACTGCTGGGCTTTCTAGCTGGCCTGGGGCGAGCGGCAATGATCTTTAAGGGGGAAATCATGAGACACTTGGCGTAGCAAACGAATAGGAAGGAAACGAACATCGTCGAGAGACTTGTCCATGATAGAAACTAGAAGAAACAGACGATAAAGAGGTATAGGGCTGGGAGAGGTTGGAGCAGACGGGGTTGACGAGGAGGACGACAACAAGGGAGTGTGGTGATGACAACCTCGACTAATTTTATCCCCCTTCGGAGTCTGAAATCAACGTGCGGAGTTTCAAATACTGATTCCTCGATCACTTGCGATCAAGTGAAGATCACTGCCAGTGAACATCCGCTATGTCCAAAGGTGGCAGAGGTGGCACCCGAGGAGGGCGAGGAGGTTTCGCCAACAACGTTCCTCCCATGGGGCTCACCTTTGCCGACATCCAGGCAATGTCGAGAGAGGCAACAGAAAACTATCCCGTATGCCTTCCAGGACTGAGTCATCCGGGATTCTGAAATCGTTTTCATTCTAGGCAAGGGAACTCCCTGTTCTCACAGAGCCCTCAGAGGGCGAGAAGCGCATTTGCCAACTACAAAATGACTTTGCCACCCGTTTGCGTCGCTCCCAGTATTATATTGTTGAACCCACGAAAACGAATGGTGAGGAATCCGTATCTCCGAAAATTACTAGACACCTAACGGTGTTCAGAGCTGGAGCGTTACTCAGATAGATATCGTCCATCCTTGGCGTCTCAGCCGGTTCTCAAGCGGAAGGACCTTAACCCAGCGTTCTTTCCGCCCGAGATTTTTGAGGATTACTTTAACCCCCGGAGGAAACACAAGGGTATGAGTTTTTTATCACGATCAAACCATTGTCCCCACTCACCCTACATAGCGACCAAGACTACTTCCACCAAAAAACTAAGTCTCGACGATATGATCGACGAGAACGAAGACGTAAGCTCCATCGCAACCAATCCCCATGGGGTCGCCTTTAACTATCATCATCCAGACAAAGTCTGAAGATGAAGGATCCGACAACGGCTCTCAGCCTGAGGAGGAGGACTACGACGTGGACGAAGAATTCGATAACGACTACGCCGAGAACTACTTCGACAATGGTGAAGGGGACGACATGGATGATTTGGGAGATGGCGGTGGTGGAGGTGGTGACATGGGTAACGGGCTTTCACACTTTCACCGTTCCTGATCGCTGATCTGAAGCTTAACTTTGCAGGAGAATACGAGTGATAACCTCCCCCGGTGATCGCCGTCGGTCGAACCTTTGTGGTTCGAAAATGAGCTCCTACGACGTTCAACGTCAGCCGTTGAACTTAAGGGAACTGACCCCATCCTCCCCTTCTCTCTCCCTCTCCCTCTCTCGCTCCTCCCGCGCACCCCACCAGCCGTCATGCTTTCAGCAATCCGGTACTTCCTCTTCCTTACCTTCGCATCGATCGTTGCGCATGCATGCGAGGGAGAATGTATCGTCAACGTAACAAGGTTCATACTCCGCAGTTATTCCACCCCCGTTTACGACGTATTCCAAACCATCGTAAGCGGTTTCCCCTGGTCACAACCTCCCTTCTCTAATGCCGTAGGGTAGGCCGGAGAAATCGAAAATTCTATTATCCCACCCTCCTCTCGCGCTGTTGACAGGTTGGACTACATCACCCCTCTCCTCTCATCCTACGAGGGGAATTCCTATTCTCACATGGAAACCGCGATCTTCCCGTCCTACTTCCACGGGAAATGCGAGGACCCAGTGACGGGTATCGCCCCTGCTGGGTGTCCGAACCCGTATTGCCCTGTCGTCTGTGGCACACCAGGTTCGATGGTCTACCATTTCCCAAAACTCAGGCGAATCGCGTTCGATACTGTTCACGCGATGCTGTTCGAACACACGAGGGAGGGTTCAGATACGTACAACAGAGTTCAAAGCGTCGTCAAGAGGTTCGCTGTCGCCCAGAACGTGACTCCGCGGTCAATCCCCAGAATCTTTTGGGCACGGAAGGATCTCGAACTCCTCTTACCGGAGTATGAACACATGCACCTGACGAGGAGAGCGGCCGATATCGGAGCTAAGTTGAAGCCCATTCTCGAGAGCGTCCCGGAGAGGTTAGCGAGAGCTTGTGGGTATGTGGGCCTTGACGAGGGCGGTTCGGTGGGGGAGTTGCAAAGGTGCAGTTGGGAAGCGGAAACAGTGGAATATATCCTGCGATTCCCTTGATCCTTCTCACATTGCCCCACAGCCAGTCTCGTACTGACCTCCTTACGTTTTTTGTTCGGTGTCTAATTCCAAACAGCTGTTAGTTCACTTCCGTGATTGCATTCCTATACTACATCGCTATCTACCACTCAGTTCCCAATGGATGTTTTGTTATCCCCGGTCCACCGTCTGTGACGCTATGACAGAAACTTATACATAAACATTTACACCCTAGTGATGCTATATGATGGAGGTTGTATGGTATGGAAAGGGAGAAAGGGGTAGTTGGTGCAGAATATTCAATAAAAATGTAGAAGGGAAAGAACCGATGGTGGTACTATGACGGATGGATGGATGGAAATTAATTGAAATCCTAGTGAAGAGAGGGTTCGTTTTATGCACCATGCACGAGAAAGGGGAACTAAACGAACAAGGGGGGAAATAATTTGTGGGACAAATCGGATGCTTTGCATGACACGTGAACGGGAAGCCAAATACGTGCACAACACAGACGAACGGTACTTTACCAAGATGTAAAGGAAATATATTGGTGGATGTCACAAGACGTACCGCAAACACAAACCTTCAAAGACCGGTGAGATCAATCAATGTAATACAGGACGGTGGGGAAAAACCTAGGAGGCGTTTGTGCCGCCCGCGATTAACGCTCTTTTCCTCGGCAAGGTACTAGGGGTACTCCCTTCAGACACAATCTCCGCGAAGCTCGCTCTCCTCTCCTTCCCAGACCCATGTAAGGGGGGTCGAGTTGGCAGTCCTTTCTCGAGAGTCTGGACGGGATCCGATCCCGCTCGAAGCACGGGATAAGGGTACGATGCTGATGAACTGCTACTTCCAGACCTGCTTCCGCAATCGAGCCCGGCAGGAAGACTCGTTTGGGTACGGCCCTTAGTCTCTCCGGGGGTGCCCAGCTTCGAATCTGACGTCCAAGCCTTCCTAGTGGATCCGATCGTCAGGTTCTCCAACGAATCGGCAATAATCTGCGGATCGGAATCTACAAGTGGGCTGTCCTCGGTCCTTGGGATGGAGTCTGAGGATTCCTGGCTAGGCGCGTCGGTTCTTATCGAATCCGGGGTTCCGTCCTCACCAAGTTGAACCAACCCAGGCCTACTGCTCTCTTTAATCCCGACATCCGTTTCACCAGCAGAAGATTCGCCATCAGCAACGACCTCGTTAGCAAGTCCAGACGAACTCGGAGGGACGAATGGGAAGTACTCTTGGGGCGGCACAGGCGGAAAGTATCCCCCAGTATCCTCTCTCAGCGGTGACCCGTGCTGCACCCACGGGTGTGGTAGGTGGACGGGCGCACCGACAGCTGCATATGGATTTACGCCGGCTCCCGGTCTTCCCCAGAATGCACCAGGGCTCATTGTTACCCCGGGCGAGAACGGGCTATACGGGGTCAATATATGAGGTACGTTGCCCGGTTGAGGGCCGTCCGGTCTGTTCGGTGGGGGGTTTCCTAGCTGGGGACCACCGTGAACATTGGGTGACGGCTGAGGGAGGAAAGTGAATGAAGGCATAGAAGGAGTCATCGGCGGAAGCCCGTGAGGGGTCATCGTCACAATGTGGTGAGGATGGTGAAGCGGAGATATGGGGTGGCGTGGGTGGTGCAGCGGCGATATTGTATTGGGGGAGAGTGTGTGGGGGTGGGGGAAACCTGCAACAGACGGAGGGGGTAGAGCAATCCTTCCAGGGTGAGGGAAATTAGAGTTCGAGGACGGTGACGCTGGCGACTTTGAGCGCGCTTGCTCGAGGGATTGCCTTTTGTCTGCTGGGTGGGTGGGATGGGGAGAAGCCATCATAGGAGGGTTGGGTGGAAGAGGAGATGCTGCCCGTTGATCAGGATGCATCTGTGGCTGTACCTGGGGCTTCATGGGTAGATATGGAGGATGGATGTCGTAAGGGGAGGTGGCACCAGATGTAGGCCCAAAGTCTGGGTATCGCAACGGCATGGGGATATAGTTTGGGGGATTAGTCACGCTTGGACCGGCATACGACCCAGGGAATTGCGCGCCAGGCGCTGGTGACGTTGGTACCGTGCTGGCTTGCGAGGCGGAGAACCTGTCGTAGTGCACTTTCAATGGCCGGCCGTTGAACTCATACCTGACGTCATAAAAAATTGCTGGCATAAGACAAGCCCTTCGCTGCCCCGTAATCTACCGGGACGCTCACCCGTTGAACATCTTTACAGCTCGTTCGGCGTCGACTTCGCTTGCAAACACGACGGTTCCGAATCCCCTTGATCGACCGTCGGGCCCAAGGGCAACATCGGCGCGCAGGATCGTTCCTGCCTGTCGGAACAGGTCCTTCAGATCTTGCCATTGGCAGTGAAAGGGGAGCTGAGGGAGGGATTAGCTTGTATCAAGGCGGAAAGGTCGAAGATGCTCACATTCCCCACGAACAAATTCCTACTGGCCGCAGCGGTTCCCGGCCGCGACAGAGCCAAAAAGTCCTCGGGGTTTGGAACTGTGGAAATTGGTTGGGGTGGGAGGCCTGGGAACAAGGGTCCTATGGTGAACACAACGTGGTCAAGAGCGCGATACCATATAACCAAAGACGGAACTGAATTACCTGGGGAATGAAAGCCTCCAGGAGAAACGAGAGTAGAAGCTGGCCCATCGAAATCCTGAGCGATCCTGTCGGGTCTGACTTCGAGAGTCCTTGTCTGCCAGTTGTAGCCGTGAAACATTTCAACGGCCCTCGTGGCATCTTCAGCTGTGGCGAGTAGAACTGTACCGTAGCCTCTCGATCGGTTGTCTGGACCTAGAGAGACATCTGCCCGGAGGACGGTGCCGGCCTTGCGAAAGAGATCCTTAAGGTCCTGCCAGCGGACTCGATAGGGCAGCTGTGATGTCCATGAGTAAACCGAGGGGGATGAGTGAGGGAGATCGTACGTTGCCAACAAAGAGCTGGGTGCGAGTGTCTTTTGGGATGGGCAGAAGCCCTTGCTTTGACGTCGCCATCTGAATAACAGCCTCGATGTCGGCATTGCTCGGGGCGGGGGCGGGGGGCGGAGGTAGGGGCGGGGATCCAGATGGAAGGAAGGGAGACAGGTTTTCCCTGGACTGATTGGAGGTAAGTGGCTGGTTGGAGAGTTGGTCGGCTACGGCGAAATACGTACGACAGAGTGCACGGCGACAGAGAGGGGGAACGCCATGGCTGAAAGACTAACTAGAGGCTGCCCCGAGCGTAAGGGGGATGGGGGTTCCGGCAGAAGGAGGTTTCAGCCCGCTCCACAGTTCCAAGCGCGGGCGAGAGACAATCTGTCGGATAACGAACGGACAGGTGGACTCGCTCGGCTACGGCATTCACGCTCACACTCCCCGACGTCATAGACGTAATCAACTCATCGCAAGCTTTGCACAGGGAAAGTACCCGTCCGATAAGATTATCGAAATAATTCACCCGACTACAGCTACAAGTACACAAGGCAAAGGAACAACAGGAGGAGACAGCTTAGCGGGTGGCTGCATTTACTCATCATCATCCTTCTTCTTCGATTTGCTGGGCAGAAGCTGTCGACGAGTCCTAGTCAGCGCTCGGATCTTTTCCAACCGGCAAAACATCACGTACAGCTGGATCAATATGGGGTACAACACCACCCTGGCTGATTACGACATTGCCGAGTAATTTGTTCAACCTGGGGCCCGAATATTAGCACCCTCGAAATACATGTGGCCTAATGGAACCTACTCCTCATCATTGCGGATGGCAAGTTGCAGGTGACGAGGCACAATACGCTGTTTCTTGTTATCACGGGCGGCGTTTCCGGCCAACTCGAGAATCTCGGCAGCAAGGTACTCAAGCACAGCAGCAAGGTAGACTGGATTACGCAAGTTAGTATCAACGCGAATGAAGAATCGCGTCCACATACCTGGCGCACCAGCACCAACGCGTTGGGCATAGTTACCCTTCTTCAAGAGACGGTGGACACGACCGACTGGGAACTGGAGGCCAGCCTTGGCGGAACGCGACTGCTGACTTTTGCCTTCGGTGGCCGCGGTCTTTCCGGACTTGGACTTTCCAGTAGTCTTGCCAGACATTCTCAGTGTTTGTACAGTGGTTGTGGGGGTGAGAGGAAAGAAGAGGAGTTGTGGTGGTGGTTGCTGGTCAAGAGTAGGTTAAGGGCGAGCGCCTGGGAATATGAGCAAGTTGTTTGGTTCCCTCAGCTTTGTTTGTTTGTTCGCGCGTTGGTCACGTGCTCATATATAAGGTCTCCGGTCGCCTCACTCCCGCAGAGCTTCCTTCTGTCCACAACCACCACCCTCTCTCTTTCCCTACCAACCCATAATGCCTGCTAAACCTGCCTCAACTGCTGGCAAAGCACCTGCGTCTACTGCATCCAAAGCTCCTGCAAAGACCACTTCCGACACATCCAAAGCCGCGAAGAAGACCTCTAAGGCCGCGACTTCTGGAGGTGACGGGGAGACTAAGAAGAAGAGGAGAAAGGGAAGGAAGGAGACCTACTCTTCCTACATTTACAAAGGTATGGGTGATTTTGACGCGTCTATGTCCCTTGATGAACGTTTCTGACTATGGACGCGTCCAGTTCTCAAACAGGTTCATCCTGATACTGGCATCTCCAACAAGGCTATGGCTATCCTGAACTCGTTTGTCAACGACATCTTCGAGCGCATTGCCACCGAAGCTTCAAGTGAGTTTCGCGAGCGTCTCATTACACGTCTGTGCTCTGATCCCTTGTGCACATTAATAGAACTCGCTTCGTACTCCAAGAAATCTACCATCTCCTCTCGTGAGATCCAGACCGCTGTACGACTGATCCTTCCTGGTGAACTGGCCAAGCACGCCATCTCTGAAGGCACCAAGTCCGTAACCAAGGTCGGTCAGTCTCACCTGGGTTACAAACCGACCTTCCTGATGATCCCATTTTGTACAGTTCTCCAGTGCTGGTACCAAGTAAACTATCGGTCGTTCTCATCTTATATCGTTTCGTTGTGTAGTCATGTATCATACGTCGTCGTCTTTCACACATCGTTCTGTTGTATTCGATCGTGTGGGATATCTAAGTTGATTGACATGATTACGCGAGTTGTTCTGGGATTGCTGTTGGATACTACACTGCACGAGGTACCAGAAAGTAAAGGTTACGGTCCAGCATCTCCACGATCATATGCGTTGTCCGTGCCATTATCAAAACTCCAGGACGTCAATTCCCTTGAGCGTCCCATCCTACAGAGGAACATTAGATTATCTTTGATTGCACTGTTCAGGGTCTGAATTGCGTACCTTGATCAACAGGACACGACTTTCGTCCATCATAACTTCAGCGACCTGGACAGTCTCCTCCGTGATGACCTCCCGGTAGGGCAGGGCCGACCAAATCTCCTCCTCAAATATGTCTTTTGTCTTTGCGACATAGTTCTTCGTCGTCACGATCTTCCACTTGTTCTTCTCTGCACCCTTCTTGCCGTCCCTCTTAGCAGTGACGGCGCCCCTGACGGTGTTCGGGTTGAAGTCCCTGATCCGCAATTTGTGCGTCCCTGTCGTGTGTTCCCAATGTTGATGTCCATGAGCGTGTGTATCCCCGGTCCTCTCACCAACCGGTACACATTCGACCGTTCGCAGTCCATGTATTGCGTGCTGCCAGTTGGTCGAAAGCAGGTCTTGGAACCACCTGGTATTCTGCGGTCCCCATTCATGCCACTTGTAACGGCCAACGGTCTTCCAGGTGCTTGTCTCCATCGAAGGCATATCGATTATTAGTTCCGCACTGGCCTGAGGCGGGATATCGTCATCCTGAGGGATGTTCAAAAACTGATCTACCCAAGCCAGTGGATCTTCGGATCTCGCAGCACTTTCGTCCTGCTCAGAATCCGTCAGGGTAGATAAAGATCCAGGAGTTTGGCTGGCCTGACGGGACGATACAAGATGGAAACCTGAAACTCTGCTCTCGTCGATCGAGTCCAAGAACACTTTGGCGTGGATGAAGAAGATGAAGCAGTCGAATGTGTGTGGTGCGCCCTCGCCTTGATGGTTCTCCGGGTTGACGGTCCCAACGGCGCAACCGAGGATACGTTCCTCAGGCTTGAGGTGATGATCACAGACTGTTCGGGGGAACGGAGGCAGCTGACCGTTCTGCGGAGGGAAGGGGGGCACACTCCCTGGGGATGGGTTACAATTAATGGTCAAATACCAGAACAATTGGGTCGGCTTGAGCTTGGGAAGCAGAAAAGTCGACCGAAGAGTCGGTCTTGGGTACGCCGAAGGGTCGGCGGGGTCGGTAAACGTGAAAACTTCGAATGCGCCCAATTGCTCAGCCACCAGGAACGCGGTCTTGGAAAGGAAACAAAAATCTTCGATTCCGTTCGGCCGAACGGTGGACCGCTTTGATGACATGAAATTCTAGATCAGGATGTATTTCTAGAGTGCTGGAGAGGGGGCTAACGATAGGAAGAACTTACGGATCGCCGCGCACCGTATTTCCAGTTCCAGATCTCCATAAAAGCAGAATAACCGCCGAGATCATCAATGACCTCCTTGGCCAGCGTACCGATGAGGTCATCAAGAATTCGCAATCGATAAGCAGGAACATGGTCGATGCCCCCAGCCACTTGTGTCTTTCGAAGGAATGGCAAGAAAGGCGATCCCGCTTGTGGGTGGGATTCGTTGGCGGACAAAGTCCGAAGGTATATGTGATAAAAATATTGCGACCTTGCGAATGGCACATGTTTAGCACAACCCAGAAGCATTAATCGGCTAGATAGGCCGAAGTAGACGAAAACTAACTCGGGTGGGGCGAGAGCTAAGAGGACCAACAAATCCTGTTCAGGATCCATGGTAAAGTCTAGAATAGTCATCCCGAACGCGTACGTCCAGCTGTCCCCTTTGGAGTTGCCGCCCGGGGCATTTTTAAGACCGTTCGCGCTACTGGCCGCAGTCGACCCTACACCACCCTCTCTAGAAGCTAGTGGGGTAGGGTAGGGCGGAAGGCGATAGAAGGTGACGTTTTCGGAAAACCTCCTGTCATTGGCGGCGTTCTGGCCAATGGCATAGATTCCATTTACAAAGTCGTACATGTATGCGGTGTGTGGACACTCGACCTTGTGTTTTGCGGTCCACTCGAGTTTATTCCACCTACTTTGCGACTTGAGGAGGCGCTGCTTACGGGCGGCATACGGGACAGTGGATGTCTCGGTGGCCTGGAGCTGGTGGTAGGCGAGGTCGATGGTATAGGATAGGAAAGCCGATTTCTGAACTGTGTTTCTTACGAACTTGCACGTCTGCACCACGAGCGTGAACTGTCGTGTTAGTTGGGCTGTGCGCCTGAGGTGGCTCGAGGTGACATACCATGGCTGAGCGAATGAGATCTCTGTAGGAAACGAAGGAGAGGATATGACAAATAATTTCTACTGGAAAATCCAGTAGCGCAAACTGTCCGCCCATCCCCATCGGCCTGCACGAGGAAAATGGGTGGGGTGGGGGGTGGAGAGGGTGCCAGTGAGGGGCTGATGGTTGGCTGTGTGGTGGCTGGGAATGAAAGCAAGTTGACACTTTGATATCTTGGGGGCGTCACGGGAGGCCGGGACGCGGAGACGCCGCAACGGAAAAAGCGAAATCCCACATTCTTCCGATCCAGACACTCTCCTCCTCCACTAACATACATATCCCACACAAATGCTGTCGAAACGCGTCGTTTCTATCGCCAGGGGACGCACCATCCTCACCCCCCAGGCATTCTCCAAGGGACTGTAAGTTTCTGCACCAAACGGGATCCCGTGGACACGCACTTGCGGCGCGTTTTGCTTTCTGGAGATGCTCGGTTTGCTCATGGTTGCTCGGGCTTCTCGCTTTTGTTATCTCAGGGTCTCTGTCGATGCATACACCAGAAAGTCCAAGTTCCATTCGACACGTCTCGTCGCCGGTGCGTCACCCGGAAACCATGACGCTCGTTAGCTTACCGGACTTTTCGCACAGCCGAGACCGTACAGGTCCCTACTATGGCCGAGTCTATTACAGAGGGTACTCTGAAGACCTGGAGTAAGAAGGTCGGCGATTCTGTTGCTGCAGACGAGGAGGTAGCGACCATCGAGACCGACAAGGTACGGTGCACCAGCTTTGCACTCCAAAGGCCGTTTCCGCTTACCATTTGCCGGGACAGATTGATGTCTCTGTCAACTCACCCTACGACGGTGTTATCACCGAGATCCTCGCTGATGAGGAATCCACCGTCACTGTTGGCCAGGATCTGTTTAGGATAGAGCCTGGCGAGAAGGGCGGCGCCCCCCCTCCTCCGAAAAAAGAGGCGAAACCTGAGGAGCCGAAACCTGCCGAGAAAGTTCCCGAGCCACAAACTCCTAAACAGCCAGAACCTGCCCCCCAAGCCAAGGCCGCCGAGAAGCCCAAACAGCCAGAGCCTTCGAAGGAAAAGCCCGCCCCCAAACAGGCTGCTGCTGCTGGTAACCGGGGTGAGACGCGCGTTAAGATGAACAGGATGAGGCAGACAATCGCGAAGAGGCTGAAGGATAGTCAGAACGCCGCTGCTTCGTTGACAACGTTCAATGAAATCGATATGTCTGCACTTATGGCGTTTAGGAAGAAGTACAAGGACGAGGTCCTCAAGTCCCATGACGTGAAACTCGGTTACATGAGTGCATTCGCTAAGGCCGCCTGTCTTGCTCTTAAGGAGCTACCTGCTGCGAATGCCTACATCGAGGTGCGCCTTCTAATCCATAGTTCCTCGTATCTCGGCCCGGTGTAACTGTGAAACATCCGATAGGGTGACGAGATCGTCTACCACGACTACGTCGATCTCAGCGTGGCAGTTGCGACCCCTAAAGGATTGGTAACCCCAGTTGTACGGAATGCAGAAGGTATGGGCTTTGTCGATATCGAGAAGGAGGTTGCGAGTCTCGGCAAGAAGGTACGATGTACCGTGAAACAATTGATAACTGCCACGTTGACAGGACGTGTCTTAGGCCCGGGATGGCAAATTGGCGTTGGAAGACATGTCCGGCGGCACGTTTACCATGTGAGTCCTGAGTCCGGCTGTGCTGTTCCGTTATTTACCTGTTGTTGCACCGCACCAGTTCCAATGGTGGGGTATTTGGATCGTTATACGGTACTCCAATCATCAACCTCCCTCAATCAGCGGTGCTAGGCAAGTGTAGTCTCGATCGGAAGTCATTCCTCCTCGTTTCCCGGGGCTCGGAGTGATGACAGGGGAATCTGGACATTAACGATTGATCCCAACATAGGAATGCATGCGATCAAGGAGAAACCGGTGGTGGTCGATGGCCAGATCGTGATTCGACCAATTATGGTCGTCGCCCTTACGTACGACCACAGGATGCTGGACGGCCGGGAGGCGGTTACTTTCCTCGGTGAGTACGCTGGCAAAGGAGGAGGTGGGAGTTTGATCTGACGCCATTGAACAGTGCGGGTGAAGGAGTATTTGGAAGACCCGCAGAAGATGTTACTACTTTGAGCAGGAGCAGGTCGCGTTCTCTATTGATATCGCTGTCTATTGATTTGCTACACAAGATAGTACACCATTCATTTGCCCGAGTGACCGGACGATGCTGAGAGTGAAGAGTGGACGAGCTGACAAGGCAATGGCGTCAGGGCCACGTTACGTTCGAGAGCCGGGGTCCTTGTTTCATGTTCTTGCTGAAGCTTGTCGACGCATGGTTCGCCGGTACGGGTCCGTATCTTGACGCCTGTCGAGGGGGTGGGGGGAAGCCCCACCAGCGAGATGAAGGGCAGTCATGTGGATGCTGGGGCGGAGCGACTTTTGAACGGAGGCTCGGACAGCAGACCATCGCGAGATCATCCGAGGCCGCTAACTTTCTGCCGTGGTCACAGATCTGGCCAATGGCGTTGCGTGCGCGCGTGGGAATGTGCCATTTGTGACAGGGTTCGGGGCGTGGACCGACCACAAATCCCAGCCACAACCGGAAAAGGAAACAAAGTGGTGCGGCAGCCAGACAATTAAGGGAAGAAGGGCTTGATCGGATCTTTCCGTCGGAGCGCGAAATTGCACCCACACTAAGCAACAAAATAGAAGAGGGGTCGCTCCACCACCGCCTCGTTTTTTTTCCCACTCTCCCCCCTCCCACCCAACCGTCAAACACAATGATTCTCGTCCACAAGCCTCTCCCCATATCTTCCCCTACTCCTGCTCATTTCCACAGGCGACTGTCATCAGCTCCCCATGTCTCCGTCCAGCCAACCCGGACGCCCGGGCTCCTTTCCATCATCCCGAAACAGCAATCTCAGCGGTCGTCGCAGAGGTCCCAACAACGGATGACCCCCCTCAAGGAGAACCAGAGACAGAACCGTCCACCAAAGTCCGCTAGCGCCAAGGCTCAGTCAGTCGTCCTCCAGGAGGTTATCAAGTTCTCCGTCGTCGAGTCCGACAAGCCCAAGTCTGTCAAGCCCCAGGCCAAGAACCCTTCATCGACACCAGACAAGAGTCCTTCGGGTAGGGCTAACCAGAAGCGCTCCCCCAAGGACAAGGCTACCGCCGAAAGGTACTGCTTTTCCCAGATACCATATTCTGCTGGTTTTTGGTATTCATCCGAGGAAACCCAGGAGTTCTTCCTTGACACCCGCCAAGCAAACTCGTCGACCGGCCCGCCAACCGTCTCCTCCAGGATTTCCCGCTCAGGTTGAGGCTACATCACACACCGTTTCCGAACGTTCAAAGAACCCGTCGTCGAACCTATTTGACCCTTTCCTCAGCACCTCATCCGACTCAGACTCCTCAGACAACAAATCGAAGTCAACTTTCAAGTCGTTGCCCCCTCCCAAGCTCGGACGGCCCTCAGGCAAGCTCGCCAACCGTCGCCAGCCATCGATCGATGCCACGCAGACCCCCACCAAGGCTATCCCAGTTCCTCGGTCTAACAAGGGGCGAACTCCCAATGTGGCCAACGTCTCCCGTTCCGCTCCTGTCAACAACATCAGACCCACCGCCCTCCGGGCTCGTTCGGAAGGCGCCTTCCCGGTCTGCGATGACATGACGGATATTGATGGCGAGGGTAGCCGCCCAAGCACACCTGTCCAAAAGATCCCCACATGGCAGCAACAATCGGTTTTGTTCGATGACGGTCCACGGACTGCTCCATTGTCTTCGACGACACCCAGTTTTCCATTCACTCTCAATACTCCCTCCCCAACCGTTCGCAAACACCACCGTGCTCCTTCCGACGGCGTGTTCAGCATGTCTCTAGATGAGGACTCCGATGCTTCTGAGGGGCTCCGCAATCTGTTTAGCGACTTGCTGGCTCATAAGCGCCATTCAAATGGTCAAAAGGCGGGGTATTTTGCGAGCTCTCAGTTCCAGAATTCACCCAGCCCAGAGGACCTCCCCGCTCCCGATTTTATTCATTGATTTGCTATTGTTCAAGTTAGAAACCTCGCAAGTTGTAGAGGTACGTATCTACTCCGTCTTGCGAGTACCTCTCCCCCCTCACCGCCCAATTTGCAGTAGATATTCTGGCTGTCCAGCACCTATTGTCCCTCTTTTCCCTCTCCGCCAACTCATGGCCAGCGTCGGCCCTCAAATGTACTCCCGCCTCCCCCCAACATTACCGCCTCCAGGACCCAGCTCCCTCTCATCTCCTCTCCCTCGTGTTTACATTATCATGCCGACGTTCTGCCCTCCTCATGTGTTCCGGTTTAATGGTTGTTGGTCCGTTTAGATTTGCTACTCTTTGCTTTCCGTCGTTTTCGCAGTTTTCCACGGTCGTCCCCGGTCACGGTTCCCTCGCACAGGACATCCTCTCACTCTCTTCGCACTCATCCTCTCGATGTGCACGCCTCCAACTTGGCCTCTTGATGGTGTCCTGCTTGTCAGGATATCACTCTTCGTCGTCAGTTTGCAATCTCTTTCTCGCACCGCTCTGAATGTTTCTTTATTGCGCTACATTGCTTTCGTGTTTCGTCTTCTCGTTTGCCTGGTTCCCTCCCATGGGGTAACGGACATGTGTATCAAAAGGCGTTGAGGGCAAAAGTCGAAGACATTCGCACTAATATCTTGCATCCTCATCCACCCTCACCACTCCACCCCCAACATTCCCCACTCTACCCCATCCACCATCGCCTATTCCCCTCCTCGTTGCCTTGCCCACCAATCGCCATCCATCGTGTTGCGGATTGCTTATTTATATCGCTGTTTGTGAGCAACTGTTACGATCTCAGTTGCGCTGGACCACACCACATTCTTGGCGGGATTCCATATCCTCCGCGACTTCCTGGGCTTGGGATACACGACGCAACCATTACTATAAACACCTCTCCTTCGTCGCCACATTCCTTCTCCCCGCCTCCCTCCTGCGACGATGGGATATTCATCCCCCTTCCCTCCCCACTGCTCCCAAAGCCCCAGCACCTCCCTGTATCAAGTATTTTCATTAGCCATCGTCACTTCTTGCATCTTCTTTCCTCGGTATTCTTGTAGTATTATTGGACCTTTTTGGCTGTTTTCGGCTTCCCTCTGCACGCATGCACGCGGACACCACTGCCCGCCAAAAGGTCTCATCTCTCCCCTCCGTGGGCATTTTTATTTGGTTTTGTTTGTCGTGACCTTGGACTCTTTATTTGCCTGGTGTACGTTGCTGGTTTTGTTGTGAGTGATCTCGTTTTCCCTCTCCGCCTTCACTGCTAATGAATCTTTTCAGATCTTTGTTTTGTCGTACCTATCGCACCAATACCCTCCTGCTTTGACGGCCGCTCTGCCATCTTCCTAAGTTCTTATTACATCACGCTCGTCGTCCCAGAGATGATGAACTTGACCGTCAAGTCATCACGAGCGGGCTCAAGATCCGACCCACCCCGCTTCCTCTACCCCACCCTCGTTTCCGACTTGTTCCGTGTGGCACCCACTCCACTCATTTACGCCGCTGTGGCTATATTTCTCTTTTCTTTGATGTCAACCTATCTCCTCTCCATTTTCCTCCTAATCCCGCTGCGTCGGCTTGTGCTGTAGATTAAGCAAGCCACAACTCCACGTTTCTCCCAGCCATATTCTTCTATTTCACGTCGAGAATGCCCTTCTTTCACTACTTTTTCCTGTTCATGTCCCCTTATATACTTGTTTCACGTACGGCCTCGTCTATTCTCTCTTCTTTCCATTTCCTCAGATGACGACCACGATACTTCTCCATCTATAGGTTACGCAAGTGTTTTCCTACATACACCCTGCCCCCAATACATTTGAATTGTCTTGACGAGGGGTCCATTCTGTCGTACACACTCAAAGTTTGACCGCGAAGGTAAAGCCGTCATAGCCCTTCTCTCCCACGGTCGAAATGGTGGTGGCGCTCATTTCTGGATCCGCCTTAATCACCTCAAGGAGTCTTCGTACACCTTCGACCCTGCTGTCCGTATTTTCTGGGTCCGCTACTTTGCCATTGCGAACAACATTGTCAACGACCTACGTTTGAACGGTTAGTAACCCCACACATTGGCAACAGTACGCTGGGAAAATACATACTATCACACCACCCTTACGCACAAGGCGTTTGGCATGCTTGAAATAAGTCGCATTTCCTTCCTTGTCCGCGTCGATGAATACCAAGTCGAATGGGGCAGGAGTAGGGGAAAGGGTTTCGATGGTTTCTGCAGCTGGACCGAGGATGATGTTGACCTTGTGGATGAGACCTGCGGTGGTGAGGTTCTCGGTTGCTACCCTAACGCAAATAGGATCTATGTCCAGAGTGGTGACCGTGCCATCTTCGGGAACGGAACGGGCGAGCCATGTGGTTGAGTACCTACGGTTAGAGGTCAACGGGGTAACCGCGGTAGGAACCTCGTGAACTGGCGGTCAAAGAGAACCGGATGCTCACCCTCCAAGTGTACCGACCTCCAAGATCCTCTTCGCACCGATAGAGCGGGCGAGGAGGTGCAAGAACTTTCCTTGGGCAGGTGTGATGGCGATGTCTCGCAGACCATTCGCCTTGTTGTTTTCCACGATTTTATCGAGCACTTCGTCCTTGGGAATCAAGAATGAGTTGTGGTAAACGTCGGATTTGGACCAAATCTCTTGCGACTCTGGAGAGGACATGATAACGATATTTTCCTAAGGAGGTTTTGGTGTTTCAGAGGGCGAGTGGGGAGAAAGTAGGAAACCTTAGGAGTCTGCGCTCACAGTTATATCTGGATTTGTTCAAGTCACCTGTTCTCCAAAGAGAGATATATCGGGCGCCGCGAGCGGGTATCTGATAAGAACACCCCACGCGCCCCAGCGGCCTACATCAACCATCTATGCTGCGTGGGCTGCGACACCAGCGTTTGTGAGTCATAAATGATGCGATTCTCGGTTCCGTTCCATACAGCGGTTGCAAAGTGGTTGCCGAGTGGAGTGGTTTCCGCTCACTGTGGAAACAACTTGGGTTAAAAAAACCATCCCAGAGGAACGGTCGATCAACCGATCAGTCAGACCCACGAGGCACGACGGTACCGAGTGAGTTCCATAGGGTGACCGGTGCCGGTGACCACCCAAGTACTCAGTACTCAGTACTCAGGCCTCGGGGCACAAGACCTCGTTTGTGAACCAACAACCGGCTCGGTGATCGGGTGGGTCAAGAATGGATCGCCTGCGACTTTATTGGTCTGTAATAAGAGTGACGTGGGATCATGGACATGGACCGCTACTCATGCACATGATTGGCCATAGTCCTGCTCATATGCATCATATCTAATTCTTCAGGTATCCCCATTGGTCAGAGCCAGGTGCGGCAGCTTGGCTCTGTACAATGACCCTTCTCTCTCCCGATCGGGTGTGGTCCTCCCCGCCATGACTTACGGCGATGGAACCGGCCGATGCCGGGGTGCCAGACCCTAAGACCATCAAAAGGTAAAGGTTAAATGTTAAACAACCAACCAATTGGAGCCTTATCTTCGCCCACCGCGTTATTCAAGGATCTCAAACAACACGTCCCCGATCAGAATCTTTAAATTGACGGGGTCACCAAAGGTGAGGTTTGTTTCCCTGGCTCTGGGCCCGCCTGGGCTGCATTCAGATACTCTCTTTGGGGGAAGTCGCTACCAGAGGAACCAGTCGGGGTGACGAACTCCTTCGGAAGTGCATCTGTTTACAAGTTACAAACCAGCGATTGCGACATCCTAATTTGTAGTGCTTAGGATGCCCGTATAAAAGTGATCCATCTTACTCTTCACCAAATCGCTTGTGTCACTGCGCACGCTTTCATCGTGATTGAACAACTCACTTTATGCTCTACGAAGATCTTTCCATTCATCCACAGGGTAAGCGCCGATCAATGAACTCCATGACGTAGCGTAAATCAAGGCTGATTGTGACTTCCGGTGCGGGTACGGTTGTCAGACAGAGCTAGCTCTGGAAGAAGCGATAATCCCTCACAAAAAGTTCTTCATCGATCCGAGGAACATGCCGGAACGGTATACTCCCAGGGCAGATCCGGCGTTGAAGGTTTATGCATCTTCTATCTTGGTTATCTAGCCCGTGCGAGTTCATGAAGACCCGCGGACCTAGTGCCGGCTATTACCTATGGAGGAACAGATGCCCCCCCCCCCCGACCAGCCCTCAGCAAAGATAGCTGATCTCTCGTCCTGATTCAGTTTTTCGCCGACCTCACTCCAGAAGCGGACCTGCTCTCCCGAGATCCGCTGGGCAAAGTCGAAGACCTATTCTTCTTGGATGCCGTCCATAACAAGATCCAACCTGGCCTGGGCAGGTGGACTCTCAGACCCGATTTGTACGATGCTCCCTTCAGTGCTCCCGACATGACCCAGAACCAGTTCCCCCCAGTGGGGAAAGGAAAGTACATCTTCGGCGGTAAGTTCACTCTGTAGGATATCGGTGTCACTCCGTCCCTTGGGAGTTCGGTCTTGGTCCAGCTCAAGAACGGCATCGGAAGGTTTGATATGGATGAAGTCAGACGTGGCTGGTGACGCTTCCAAGGTCCTGAGTACGAGAGGGTCTGTCAGTACATCGGTGATGTCACTGCAAGGCAGAGCTGGAAATCTACCTTTGGCAAGGTTTATGGTAGCATCCTAGTGAAGTTGGCCGATTCCTCGCGCTGTGTCGTTTGTGAGCAGATTAGCAGTTGTAGCTATAGCGGTAGCAATCGTGTGTAATGTGAAATAGAGATTTTCCTTCGTCCCAAACCCGCCAGACGTCGCCCCAGGAGGTTCCGACTTAAGTAGTGGCAATTGGGGGTAAGGTATTTGCGCACGGCCGTGGGAAACCTCGTAATCTCCAAGTCTCCTTCCGCTCATATGCCTTTCGGCGAAATCGTTGTCGGTTCTCCAGGCAGTGGCAAATCGACCTACTGCCACGGCAAACACCAACTCCTCACTGCCCTTAACAGACCGATATCCATCGTGAACCTTGACCCGGCGAACGACAACATCCCATACCCCTGCGCGATCGACATCGCGTCCCTGATCACCCTCCAGGATGTCATGGACACGTACAGCCTCGGTCCTAACGGAGGAATGTTGTACTGCATGGAATACCTTGACGAGAACTTTGACTGGCTGGATGAGAAACTGAAAGCTCTGGGAAAGGATGCTTACGTTGTCTTCGATCTCCCCGGTCAAGTTGAGCTCAGTACGAACCACGAGAGCCTGAAAAGGATCATCGGGAAACTCTCAAAAAGCGACTTTAGGGTATGGTTTGTACCTGTTACACTCTCAACCATTCACGCACGTCCCACCTAGCTGGCCGCCGTGAACCTTTGTGATGCGCACTACGTTACAGATGCTTCAAAGTACATCGCAGTACTCATGGCTTCGCTCCGGGTAATGCTACACCTCGAACTCCCACACATCAACGTCCTCTCAAAGGTGGACCTGATCACGCAGTACGGTGATCTCGGTAACTAGCATGTACATTGTCCTCGAAACGATTCCTCTGTTGACTAACGGTCGTCCCATTTTTCCTCCACCACTCTAGACTTCAATCTGGACTTTTATACTGAAGTCCAAGATCTCTCACATCTCGAAAACGCACTCTCCCAGAGTTCACCCCGGTATACGGCCCTGAACATGGCTATATGCTCGCTCATAGAGGACTTTGGTCTTGTGGGATTTGAAACGCTTGCTGTGGAGGTGGGCAAATGTATAACTCCAGGCTTCCCCCGGCCTGAATATACGTCCCTTCCATAAAGGACAAAGAATCGATGCTCCACCTCATGCGGGCCATTGACAAGGCGACGGGATATGTCTTCGTTCCTCCCTCAGACGCTCCAGCCCCTCCGGGCACAGTTGAAACCCCTCACGGGGCCGCATCAACACGACCCAACGCCTTCTCGCTCCTCTCCACGGCAGCAGGGCCTATGCACGGACCTAGGAGTGACGTACATGATGTGCAGGAGAGGTGGGTAGACGCGAGAGAGGAGTATGATGTCTGGGAAAGAGAGCAATGGAGGAAAGAGGGCCAGTTGGTGCAAGAGCAAAAAGCTCGAGATAAGATTAGGATGAGAGGTGGAGGTTCGGGAGGTGCTGAAAATGCAGGTATTACACAGGAGAAAGTGGATAAGCATGACGTCCACCAGGCACATGGTGCTGGGGAACCAAAGGATGTACGATAACGTGCGACACAGAGAAATGACACCAGGGCCAGGCACTGCTACAGCCTTCGGAAAGCATTCCTGCTTCCACTTCTAACATTCTGCCGTCGCTTTGTCCTTCCGTGTCTCTGTGCCTCGTCCAGCTCGGCAGCATTCTGCGACCGACCTCCCTTCTCCATGCCTGCACCAAACGTCTCAACACCCGGCTGCTTCTTTTGTTTCCCTCCCTCGGAGGATGGCCGTGGTCTGTCTCTCTTTGAAGACGGGACCCAAGTGAGCTCCATGCCCCCATCCATCGACCGTTTGACATGGTCTGGAGGTCGCTTAGATCTCGACGCCTCGTTTCTCCTGGCGCCAAATGTCGCTCCTCCTCTTGAGTCATGCGAACGGCCGTGGTTGGTTTTGAGAGGGGCCATGCGAACAGATGTGAATGGATTGGCGGCTTTCTGTTGCCGTCTGGCCTTTGTGTACTCCCGATCACGCAATAGGTCTGCACATTAGGTTAGACATTGAACCCACACTGGCCAGTTCCTGATCACTCACCGTCTCCTTCACTACTATCGTCGCTGTCTGTTTCAGAACGTTCCTCAGACTTCTCATCCGAGTCGGAAGAGAAGCTATTTGTGCCATTCATATCCTCCTCCTCTTCCTCGACTGCGGTTTTCGTCCTTCGCTGCCTGCCATCCTTCTCCGATCGCTCCGATGCTTCCCGCTTCTTCGCTGCCAGCGAAGGATTTACGAGAGCGAATTCTCGGCTAGCTTCATCAACCTCAAAGTCAGGATCCTCGAAGAGTGCCTTGAAACGGGGATCGTTAATCAATCCAGACTTCCCAGCGACACCCTCATCGCCATCCATCTGTTCGACATCCATTTGTTCGACATCCCCCTCCTCTACAACAGTCGCCTTCTTCCTAGCTTTCCTCTTCTCTGCTCTTACCTTCTCTCTCGCCTCATCTTTGGCTATCCTCTCCGCAAGGCCCTTGTTCACCTTCACATTGATCCCCGCGTTCTTCGGTGCCCGAATCCTGCTCTCCGCTAGTTTGTCAATCTTTTCGCGTAACATCTTCTCCCTGTGTTCGGCATACGCGAATGGGTTTGCGATAGCCCGTGCGGTATCATAGAGTTTGAGGGAGAGGAAGTACCCGTGCATGTAGGGTTTGAGGGCCGGTGTGCCAACAAGGTGGTCTAAACCGAGGGTCGCAAGTTCGTTCCTGTCGACGAACTTGTAATCCTCGTAGGCCGTCCTTGTGGTTTGGTCTTCCAGCTCCTCCGTGAGGTTCTCCAAGAAGCTACACCATCGCGGGGCAGGGCCCAGCTGAGGGATGTAATAGGTATTCATCTGGATGCCTTCGTTGGCAAGCATGATAAGACCGCTACCAGGGATATGATGAACATCGTTCAAGTCGTTGGTAGGAGTGATCGAGGCAAAGTTCTCTACAGGCTTTAAACGACGATCTGAGCACATCTAGGGGAAGATGTTGCGACCCACGTACCTTTTCGCGATCCCATAGTTTGATGACCTTCTTATCCGCACTGAGAACGAGCCCGTCGTGTGCCACGTTGTGCCCACCGTCAATCCAAGCGACCTTCTTCACGGGTAGACCATAACCCTGGTCCTTCGTAGCAAAGGGCCGGGCAGACCGGATGTCATAAAGGAGGGTATGACCCGTTGACGTCCCAATCGCGTATGATAATCCGTCCGACCGTGAGGAGATCGTGGTGACAGAAACTCCCGGTTTCTCATCGACCCCGGGAAGAAGAGATACGGTCGTAGGTAGCAGCTTTGCGACGGGAAGCCGCAATAGGCCGACTCTCGAACGCGACCGTGGGTCCCATAGTTGAACTGTCCCCGTGTTCTCGCAACCAAAGGCTAGTAGCTGGTGAGCGGCGTTGATATCAATGCAATTTACCCCGGTAACTTCATCAGGAGAATTTTCTTGGAGGTCAAGGGAATTGAGGAATCGGCCTTGGTTGAGGTTCAGTCGATAAACCTCATGACCGGAAGCGGCGACGATGGCATCGCATGAAGGGTAATGGTAAGCGATTGCTCGACCGGCTCTGGGTATTCGTGTACTGTGGTAGAAACCGCCTTGGTTGTGCAGCGCAACAGAACGGTCATTTTGGAGGTGTAACGTTTTCGTCCAATCATCGGAAAGAATCTGCAATCGCGTGAGGTAGTTGGCGTCGAGGGTTCACGATGGAGCGGATGCCAAAACAACTCACTCACAAGGAAATCGACGTTTTCAGCGTCAGAGTGTCTCTCGAACTTGAGACTCAACTGGTCCAGATCCCAAACCCGCATCTGAGGTTTATACGTCCCAGTAGCAACAACATGGTGTCCGTCCCTAGTCGTCTTGATTTTGTTGCTGGCTTCTGGAAATTCGAAGTGTTGGATGAGTTCGAGAGTTCCTTCGACATGTTCCCTCTGTTCCCGTTTCCCCTTCTTCGACGCGCGTTTCCGGACTAACCAGTCAGGAAGAGAGGACGAAGCTCCAGCAGCCGGGCCGTTGACGGTGTATACCCTCACGGAGCTCGG
>Ga0307517_10001260_pt1 | contig 42550 bp, 36 predicted proteins | sample 23_EM_MG_FD_194515 | JGI IMG/M metagenome (GOLD analysis project Ga0307517, IMG submission 194515) | Populus trichocarpa ectomycorrhiza microbial communities from riparian zone in the Pacific Northwest, United States - 23_EM | ecosystem: Host-associated > Plants > Roots > Unclassified | place...
AGGGTAGATGGCTTAACGTCAACCCCTAGGCAGTAGCCATGATGGGGGAAGAGAGGTGGGTGGGGGAAAGTGACGATGATTTCCCGTGGTGTTGAGATTTCAATCGCCGGAGGTGGAGGAGAGATGGGTCGTGTCCTACCCCTTGGTCGGAACCAAGCGCCTTATATAGGCATCTTCTCACAACCCTAACCCTGGTGACTCATCACCTCGCGCTACATAAACCTCTATGACTCATAGTGAGTCATAGCGCGAAATCCATCAATGACTCATACGAGTCATCGCCCAACATTCCGTTAACCAATCAAAACTCATAAACCAAGTCATGTGCTCAAACGAGTCACACGCGCGAAACCCATGACTCATAATATGAGTCATGTGCGAAAGTCATTACATCATATGACGTCACTATCGTGAGTCATGAAACAATTAACCAATCAAAATATAACAATGACTCGCGAGTGCGCAGTCATGTGAGAACTATGAGTCAAGTGACGTCGTAGTGTGAAATCCAACATACCTTATGACTCATAAGTATGAGTCATATGAAATCTGCCTTGCTTAGTCACAATTTGTGACAGTACGTTCCAAGGAGTACGCCAGTCCCAACCCCGCCTAGCCCGCAGTACATCTGGAAAAGTACCACCCGCGCGATTAGTAGACCGAAGTTCAAGTATCCGGCCAGCACACGGGAATCACAAAAATAAATCACCCAACCAGGGTACAAAAAAGTAAATCCACCTCCCATAGCCACCCATCAAACACAACCGTCAGCAAGGTCATAGCCACAACCAAGCCCACATTCCGGCAAACCGGTCACGCATCCCTCCACCCAAACATAAATCCAATCAAACACAACACATGGACCGCCATCCATCTAGCATCCCAACAAATTATCCACGTCTCCACACCGTATCCATCCCAACCAAGACCGGTCGACCACCATCTCTCGACCATTCATCGAAGCTGGACACAATGCGCTCCACACACTCTTCACCAGCGCGCAGTCTCAAGTGATCACCAACCACGGAAGGAGAATCAAAGCCACATATACACAGGTCGAACTGGCTTAACCACCATTGTAAGGCAGCCGTATTCCGATCACTGGCAGGCAACCGGTCCCAATTGACCCGAATGTTGCGCCAAAATGGTATAAAGTACTGTCTGGCTCACACAGGAAACCGACCAAGCTGTTCCCGGATCACTTTGGTGCGACTTCCGCACTTGCCACAGGGGCCGACTGAGGGCCACCACAAGAGGGCAACTTGTCTCCCACCCCCACCAACAAACTTGAGCGGAAGCTTGCACTTGTCTCTGCCGTTGCAACTCTTCAACAGGCATCTGGTGCACCGATCGTCAGGGGCCCCCAGGTGAAACAGGCTGAGAGTACCATCGACCAACTGCGTAACAGTCCGTTGAAAGTGATTCCCACACACCATAACCACGCCATCGTTATCATGGTGCTCATACGGAATACCCAAGCCCAAATTAAAATGGGACTGCCACCAGTCACGCCATTCCGGAATCTGCTTATCATTGAACAAAGTCAGAAAACGAGGGTGTTTGGCAAGATACCTGTCGCAAGACACCAGGTGGAAGCGAGCATCAACACCCGGACATCCATCATGACCAGTAACACCCGTACCGCTGCGAATCCTTAACAGAATATAATGATCAAGTCTGCTAAGGCCTCGTAGGTGTCTGGGCTTCCTTGGGGAACGATTGTAATAACCGTGACCTTCCGAAACGTGCCAATGGGTCCACTCATTCGCTCGCAGCTCCCTGGCAATCATAGCGTGGCCAAGACCCAGCACCACACCGGCCCAGTTCCGAGCATGCTGAACCCCCCCGACCCCCTCTTTGGCCATGGCATCCGACATCTCGTTGCCAGCAATACCATAGTGACCAGGGATCCAGCAAATGCGGACCACACTAATGCGATTGAACAGAGGTGTAAGAACTTCCCACATGCCAGCGGATTCGCCCTCCCGTTCCATTTGTGCGATACACATAATGGCCAGGATGCAGTCAGAGAAAACCATGATCATGCTGTGGTATTCCGAACGCACGTCCCTCAGCGCGGCGACAATGGCGAAAGCCTCGCATTCCACGATGCTCCATGACGAGGGGGTAGCAAAGGCCCTTGCGCCTTCAGTCATTCCACATTCCTCTGTTGTCCATGTGACCGCTGTACCCTTATTACTCTTCAAGCCATCTGTGTAGATCATAAGAAGATCAGGAATCAGAACCGTGTCCTCGTAGGCTTTGTAAAACAGCCTTGCAGCCAGTCCCTTTCCCTTCGACACATTGAAGCTCGGCACAGTTGTTGCAATCTTGTCAGACAACATCGGGTAAGCCAATATACCTTCCACTTCCCAGTCGCTCCGAATTGCACCAAACCACGGATGGTCATCACAATATCGGTAGTTGATCATGCGACTGTAGCATCGCCTCTGAAGGTAACGACCCTGCAAATGTACTGGAGGTGTCCCGAATTCCACAAGGATAATATTGTTTGTTAGCAAGCTTCATAGGACACCTGAACAGGGATCGGAGACAGTCGTTGATGTGGACCTGAATTCACTTCACATACGACGAGAAGTTGGTTACAAATTGAATCTAAAGTAGACGGTTGGTAGGTAGGCAGCCTGAAACAAACGGTAAGTGCACCATGCATCCAGCCCTCTATCACTCCCAAACCTCCTCCCCAACGCGGATATCCTCCTCCTAACACCCAAACCTCTTTCCAACCAATAAGATACATGACAAGACATATTAAGAAAAACATTAAACCTATAACCAAGAACCCTAAGATCCTCCACAGGCCTCCGTATCTCTCCATCAATATCCAAATCCTCCCACGTAGCTCCACCAAAACCAATCCATTTAGTCTTGATCGCGCTAAACCCCATCTTTCTACCCCTCGCAACCCTGTCACAGTCTTTAAACACCTCTGCTATCGTATACCTCGTGAGATCCCAGCTATCAGAAGCAACAAGGATAACCCCGTCGTCCACATAACTGCTTACCACAGTGCGAACCGAAGGGGAGTAACGAAGGCGAGGCTCAAAGATATCTGCAACATATGCGCCAAACAAAAAGGGGGAAAACGGGGATCCCTGAGGGATGCCACAGTTAACAAAATACGGCTTCGATATTCGACCATTGAACCTGAATCTGACCACGCGGTTCCCAGCCCACCTCCTAACCTATTGTATCAAGCTGGCAGGGCATTCCCGGGCGGATAAAAAATCACATAGCAGGTCAATGTCGATATTGTCAAAACCTCCTTCAACATCCATGGAAAGCATAGCACATTTAAAACCCTCATTGTGTCGTAAAAACTCAAATACAACAGACATCGCGTCATGGACACCTCGCTTGCATCTAGACCCAAATTGAGTCCGGCTTAGTACTACATGTCCGGCAAGTCTCAGCAGGATGATTCTTTCCACTCCCTTTGCAATAGTCGGCAGCAGGTGAATCATGCGCCAGCTTTTCACAATGTCATAACCGGGTTTGTCCGCTTTCGGTATAAGTACAACCTCAGTGGAGTGCCAGTCAGGAATGTCGTTCGTCAAACCATAGTCGATAAGCCGTTTCAGACATTCAGGTTTCTCCTTCCACCAATATCTTAGGAAGGGATACCCAATGTCATCAAGACCAGGACCGGTATTCGTCGGGCTCCGCCTAATAGCAGATTCCAACTCGCTGGCAGGGTCCATCACAATCGCAGATGGATGCCACAGTCGTTCATCACCAGGGCCCAACTGGGCGGCGATAAGGTCGCTAATATCGGAATGGCGACACACAAGCCGGTCATCTGAGTCCCTCATAGAAGGAAGTGTCCACCTCGATTCCAGTTGTCTGCCAGGTCTGAAGATTTCAGGATCTCCGGCCTTTTCAATGGTCTCCTTAATAAATTCCTGTCGGGATTTCAACAACATGGCTCTATACACCCGTCGGACAGCATTTTAGTCATCCGAAACCGTCAGTAGCCATCGTCTGATCCGTCTCAGGTGATTCAAATCGGAACGAATGCGCTGCAAGTCGGGGTTCCAAAAGCGGCACCTGCCAACATTCCTCCCAGACCTCGCAAGCGCGTCCACACCACTCCTCAGCCTCGACCACATCCCCTCATCATCCCCAGAATCAACGTGTTCCAGTATATCATCATAACCAGATACCGGAATATTCCTCCATGATGGTCGTCGCCTTGTCATGTCAACCGACTCACCCATCTCAAGCCTCGCGACAACTGCGACATGCTCAAGGCCAGCTTTACCATCATATGAAACCCTCGTCTTCAAATTCCCGACAAACAAATCGATGGCGCTAATATTCCGAAAGGTAAATCCCATCGGAGGGTGTACACGCAGACCATTCATCAGCAAAAAGGTGGCCTGCATCAGATACAGTAGTGTTGCGTCCTGACTCTCCTGGTCTGGACTCTGCGTCCTGTGCGTCCTGTGCGTCCTGTACCTATGCGCCACATCTGGTTGCGTCTGGTGCGTCTGGAAACACTTTCCTACACTGGGTTCCGTCCGGACACATGCAACCAAGCAACCCTGCCTCCCATGCATCCTGACTTAAACCTCAACACCATCGCACATCAGGATTCACCACTACCCCTGATTCTCCTTTCAGCCTTCTTTGTCTTCTAGTAGCCCAGTTGTGAGCAAGGAGTATTTCTTGGCAAAGAAAATATACTTTGGCCTGGCGCCTGGTGAGAAAGCCATCGTACCCTTAATCTTAAATTTACGCTAAAGACCCCGGGCCAGAGTCACACTGGCACTCAGAGTTCTATTTTCAGAACTTTATCTTTGAGGGAGCCAAAATGCTAGCTTACTCTAGTCTGAAAGCGAGTGATAGCTAGAACACTCTCTAGTCTAGCACTCACTGGCAGGCTGTTCATGGAGGTTTCTCGGCACTTAGTAGCCCCCAACGCGATGCGACTCACCTAAACTCTTTCATCAACACACCCAACACCCACATTCCCGGGCACTAGCTGCAATACTCCATCCCATCCACTAAACCAATCCTAAATGTTATAACTGGAAGTTACTGGGCTCGCTGCCAGCTCCAAACTGGTATAGGATTCATCCCTACAGGGCTATTATTCATGAAGTTACAAGGCTGGCGATCTTTGGATTAGAAGGCTGATTCCTCCACAACCGCTCAACCAATCTTGATTCTGTTTACGGGAGGTTGTTGGGCTCGGCGCCAGCTATCCAACGGTATAAGGTATGTCTCTATCGCATCAAAACTCAGGAAATCGCTGTCTTCTGTGGAGAGGATCTTTATAGTACTAACCCTGACGATATTTTACTCGACGGCAGATTACTCCACAACCGCTGGACGGATTTTGATGCTCTTTGCGGGAGGTTGTTGGGCTTGACGCTAGCTCTCTACCGGTATAAGGTACGTCTCTGTCGCATCAAAACCCAGGAAATCGCTGTCTTCTGTGGAGAGGATCTTTATAGTAGCCCTGGCGATATTTTACTCGACAGCAGATTACTCCACAACCGCTGGACGGATTTCGATGCTCTTTGTGGGAGATTGTTGGGCTCGATGTCAGCGTCCCAACGGTATAAGGTACGTCTCTGTCGCATCAAAACCCAGGAAGTCGCTGTCTTCTGTGGAGAGGATCTTTATAGTAACCCTGGCGATATTTTACTCGACAGCAGATTACTCCACAACCGCTGGACGGATCTTGATGCTCTTTGCGGGAGGTTGTTGGGCTTGACGCTAGCTCTCTAACGGTATAAGGTACGTCTCTGTCGCATCAAAACCCAGGAAATCGCTGTCTTCTGTGGAGAGGATCTTTATAGTAGCCCTGGCGATATTTTACTCGACAGCAGATTACTCCACAACCGCTGGACGGATTTCGATGCTCTTTGTGGGAGATTGTTGGTCTCGATGTCAGCTTCCCAACGGTATAAGGTACGTCTCTGTCGCATCAAAACCCAGGAGGTCGCTGTCTTCTGTGGAGAGGATCTTTATAGTAACCCTGGCGATATTTTACTCGACGGCAGATTACTCCACAACCGCTGGACGGATTTTGATTCTGTTTGCAGGAGGTTGTTGGGCTCGCCGCCGGCTTCACAGGGATATAAGATTCATCCCTCCGCGATTTTTATTCATGATGTTACAGGGTGCCGGCTAGGGGGGGTACCCCGGAGCATGAGGCTGGGGGGGGGGGTTAAACTTGCCTGTGAACGGGTATTTTGTTAGAAGGCTCAGGCTGCTTATGAGTATCATGATGGGTGTTTCTATGTGGATTAGCCTGTATATTAGAACCATAGTAGAATAGTAGTAAATTTAATTGTTTGATAGCATTAAATCTAGTATTGTGACCGAGGTAACCAAGGTCAGAAACTGGTAAAGGGGGGACCCTTCGCTTATCTCAGGAAGATATGGTCCAGCGTCAGGTGGCATCCTGAGTATTAGGTGCTGTGTCAGGTGGCATCCTGAGTATTAGGTGCTGCGTCCGGTGTGTCCTGAGTCTTAGGTGCTGCGTCCGGTGCGTCCTGAGTCTTAGGTGCTGCATTCGGTTGCGTCTGGTGAGTTGTGTGATACCATGGTTGCGTCCTGATTCGCGATTGGCGTTCTGGCGTCCTGTGCGTCTGATGCACAGGACGCTCAGAATGCAAGCCAGAATTTTTGCTGATGTTTTGATTGCACAACCAAGTCAACCACATACCACGAGAGTCAGCGATATTCATACTGCCATGCTTCGGGTTAGGGTTCCATTCGTCGTGTTTGGCATTGAAGTTGCCAATGAGGAAATCGCAATTATCCCAGGTTGCTTCGCAAGCCAACCACTCCAGCCTATTCGTTTTGGGAGGAACATAAACACCGCCGATCCTCTTCCTCACTCCGCCAACCTCATACATAATCACACAGGTCACCATGTCATGTAAGTCCACCAGGAACAAACCAGACAATGATGACCTAACAAACACCTCAACTCCAGACGCCTGAACAAAAGAAAACAAATCAAAATCCACATGCTCATGTACAACACTACCCCCATCCGCCTTACGAGGAGGATCAACAATAAATAACAAATCAACAAAAGAAAACACATCCATCACCAACGAACGGTTAGACCTGCTCCGTCCAACATTAATCGATAATGTTGTAATAAACATTAGGCCTGAATGGCCGACGAGGTGATATCGGAGTCAGAGGCAGGCCTCTTAAGAATGCTTTTGGGGGGCGCAATCAGGCCCAAGGTAAAGCCCATAGACTCATCGTCATCGACGGTGGTAATGGGAGGGGGATTGGCTGACGAGCCAGTCGAGCTAGATGACCTGGAGGCCTTATTAACTCAGCCGGAGGGGGCCGGTTCCACAATCTCGGTAATACGGGAGGGGCCAGCCAGTTCGTAAGCATCAACAGCCTTACCCTTACCTTTCCTGTCAACCTTAGGCTGAACAACCTTGGCCTTAGGCAGAGCGCTGTCAGTCATGCCCCTTCGATAGTCAGCACGAACGTCAGCATATTTCATGCCCTCAACCACATCATCAGCAAGCCACTTGGCAGAAGCCTCCTTCGCCACCATCACCTCCGAAGTATTCTCAACATTAAGCCCACGACGACGACCTCGTTGACGATTTCTCGATCGGTCAGACACACCCGTAACAGATGTGTCATCGGCGAGGATAGGAGATCTAGCACTGGCGGGGGCAGGGGAAGGACCGGAAGCAGTAACCACTGGGCACCTATTATAACCGGTGAAATGGTCGGATCCCTCGCCCAGCATACACCTACGTACAGTGTGGCTACACGATTGACCGTTCTCACCAGTGCAGTTAAGTTGCCCACACCGGTGGGACTTCGACAAATGATCCCCCAAGCAAAACCGACAACGGGGAGGAAACGCACACAACATCTCAACATGACTAACGTGAAGGCACTTGTTGCAAACCGGGGCAGACCTGTGTTCTTCAAAGAACCTAGCATTCCTGGATTTTCCAAACAAAAAGACACGGCTGGAGGAAAGAACCTTATCACTGGCATCGTTTCGCTCCAAGGTGAATCGAATGCCGCAAGAAGTGGCGCCTGCCTGTTTCATGGCGAAAACAGAGCCCAGCCTATTCGGTCGACCGGCAGTCACAACACCCGGGTTCGAGCCCTCAATGTCAGTCTGGAGGCCATCAAAGGCCCTATCGCCGGTCCAGTCCTCAGGTTTCCACAAAGAGCCTCTTGCAATCGGAGCCAGAGGGACGCCAGAAACCAAAACCTTAACCTTTACCACATCCTTATGGAAGACAAAGTTAGTAAGACCAGATGGGCCAAGTTCCCGGATAAGGGTTGAGCGGCATCGTTCCAGTCTATCCCAAACCTGAGTGGCAGTATGTTCCGCCAGCGTCAGGTAGATGCATCCAATCTCAAGCTTGGAGCGGGCCTCCCGAACATACGGGGTCTTGTCAGAAACCTTTCCAAGATTGCTCAAGGTCTGGTTCATATGGATACGGATAGCCTCCGGTGTAATAGGAAGCTGTGTCCGCTTGCCGGCATCGAAGCGCATGGTAATGTGGCGCTCTCTAGCATTGGGGGAGGGGGACGACGTAGGAACCCTAGCGCGGGAGGGACCTGGAGTAACAACGGCAGGGGGCGGAGGAGGTACCAACCGTGATCTAACCTGACGACCTGGCCTAGTCTTATACGGCACAGGGGGAGGGGGAGGGGCAGCCGCAACTCGACTATACATGGCCGCCCCGGTCAGGGGGGACGATACCGGAACCGTAACGGGAACAGGAACCGGGACGGGGGTCGTAACCGCTGCTGGACTGGCAACCTTATTCCTTCTGCGTCTATTGGCCTTAGGACCACCAGCACCCACCACGACGAATCCGGCATCAGGCGACCCATCAAAGGCGACCTTCTTACCACCTGAAGAAGACGCGACACCAAGATCAGGAGGAGGGGGGGAAGGAGTCACACCACTGTTCATGCGCTTAGCAGCTTCAGCACGAACCGATCCCCGAATATTCTCCCGCGAGCTCCAGACAGGTTCACCCCTGCCAATCGTCAGCTCAGCCTCATGGGCAACCGTATCCCCTTCCAACCGGGCAATAACAGCCTTCAACAACTTGATCTCCCCTTTCAAAGAGATAATTTTATCCAAGCAGTTGTTCTGTTGCTTGCTCAGACGCTGAATGTCAGCAGCAACCTCCTCAAGGGAACCATATGTTTCCTTTCCCCCAACCAGTCCGTAGACACGACAACCATCGATCATGGAGGTATCGTCAGAATCAGAGGACGATATAACCGAGCCGTGGGAGGAGGACGGCGAAGACGACAGTGGGACTGCATTGCCGGAACGGATATCCTCGAGACCACTCAATAAGGCCATGTCAACCCTTGAAGGCAACCGATAGCTCATGGTAAGAGGGAGGGCAGGAAGCGACGAAAAGGCTGGGTCGGTGCAAGGCGAAAGGCTTGCGGTAGCCGACCGTGGCTGAGCATCGGTGGCGTACCTAGAATCACCAATACCCGTGCGATCAGTATTAGACCCACCGCCCAATTCCATAGGAGTATCGCAAACGATAACCGCCGATGATGGAACCACCTGGCTGGTGGTCAAAGGGGGGGGGGGAACAGAATCCTTCTTGGGGGGGGTGTTGCCCCTTCGCTCCTTAGTGTAAGCGATAAACTCATGGTGCCTCTTGGACACAGGAACGAAGGCACGGCGGCCGGAAGGAATGGTGGAATCTGGGGCAAAACCAGAACCAGCACCAGGGCGTAACGAGGGGGGGACAAAGGGGGGAGGGGACGACACCTGAGTGATCCGATCCTCAGGGCAGATGCTACCTGCAGGAGGTGCATAGTCTTCATCCGACCATCGGTCCAATCGGAAGTTGCCGTAAAGCTTCCGCTCACCAGAGGAAAGTCGCTCAACAGGGGAGGGAAGGCGCCGTTGGCTATCGTCAACCTCAACCACAGAAGGAACGTACAGGGGATCCTGGGACCGGTCCTCGTCAATAGACGGCCACGATGCAGAGGGGACCATGGGATCAGACGCCATAGTCGAATGGAAATCCGAGCTCACCACACGGGAGCTGGACGGGGCAAAGGACTGGGAGGAGCCCTCGGGGGTGTGAAATCGGGCGTAAAAACCCAAAGAAACAGTGCAGTCGATATGGCAACCAGCAGAAGCAACAGCTAGGGAGTTACAGTCGCGAGCAGCCAATATCCCGAAACAAACCTTCTCGACAGCGTCGAATGTGTGCAGGTCAAGACGCAAACAAAAATGCCGAACCTCATCGTCAAAGTCGGGATGGTCGTTGGCACATCCCAAAACGTGAACAATATGAAGACTTCGGTAGTCTCCACCCGGCGCAGCGTAAGAAAATCCATGAACGGGCACAAGACCACGTTCACCAGCAGTAACAGCCCGCCTCACAGGGGAGGGGGACCGAGGAGGAAAAGGGGGGGCAAAATCACCCATCGTGAAAAAGTTCACCTGTAGCTAAAGGCCAGGCGAGCCACCAAAGAAAAATTCACCGGTAATAAAAGCCCGGCGAGCCACTAAAAGGATATTGCCCGAAGGCCAAAAAGCTCCGACCGCCCGAAGGCAAAATTCCCACCAAGGCCCGAAGGCAAAAGAACGCGACCGTCAACGAAGTGTTCACGATAAAAGCGTGGTGTTGAGGGTGGCGAAACCGTGTGCTCTGATTGGTTGTAACAGACGGTCAAGAAAGTAGGGGGGGAGAAGCATGTGTTTCATCAGCGGGTAACTGTGCTCGTATGGTACCGTATTCACTGTGTATATAGGGACCGTTGCCAAGGGGGTGACGCTGACGAATATACCACTGTTGGATCACCTGCTTGCTCTCTAGCCAATCAGCAAGAGAAATTAGGCTTGATTTCCCGTTCGCTTTGATGTTTTTCTCCTATTTCTTCCCCATATAGCATAGCCCAACTCCAATTTTAGACCCCCCTCCCTTGGCAACGGTCCCTATATACACAGTGGCTACGGTACGTTAACAAAATTAACGGCGCACCAACGATCAGGAAAAATTTCAGCGACAACAGCACTTTCCCACCAAACCTACTATTGTCGCGATAAATTAAAAAAAGTAAATGCGTAGTGGAATAGATACAGGAAATTGATATGATTTAGAGAAATTTCTTCAGGTGGGTCGAGGGTGGAGGGGCGTTGCGTCGCTAGTGATCTCTGGTGCGCCGTTATTTTTGTCAACGGACCATATTAAAGTATATTATTACGTTGTCCACAGATGATTTCTTCCAGAGTTTGCTGACGGGAGACTTATTCTGCTGTCTCGGTTGGTAAGAACACTGCCCATCGTATACAGCGGCTCCTTGGGGTGGGGCATGGGTTGGCCGTCGGATGGCTTTAGGTTTACGCTTCGGTCATTGGAAAGAGGGAGTGGGTGCTGGAGCGTTGTTGACAAAACTGTGGGTGAAAATGATTGGGCGGCCATGCTGTGTCAACGAGGTTCCACAGAGGCCCCGCTTTTCTTCCACTCCCAGCGATTCCCTTCAACCGACAACTTTCATCGCCCATTTTCTACCTAGTTTCCGAACAGTGAAGATGTCTCATCACAATACAAATTCCTTCAATAATACCAACTCTCTCAACAATACCAACTCCTTCAATGTTACCGACTCCTTTAATAATGTGTCGAACCACTATTCTCCTCACGATAACCGACCTCAAATCCTGACCTGGTTATCGCCGCTGGAACCAAGGCAACGGCACAAGGACATCCAAGAGAGCCGCGTCGAAAATATCGGGGAGTGGGTTTTAGAGACTGAGGAGTTTGAAGGCTGGTACGCTGGCAGTGGGGGAAGTGGATCGGATAACGCGGTTTTGTTTTGCTATGGAGGTCCAGGTGTTGGAAAGACTTTTATTAGGTATTAATGACAAACCTTGACGAAAGGGAGAAGAAGGGCAAGTGCTAACAGGCTGTGATAGCTCATTAGTGATAGACAACTTGGGCGATCGGGCCAGCAGCCAGGGGGTAGTGGTTGCAGGTTTTTACTTTGATTTCGCGGCTCAAGCGGAGCAGTCCCCGGCGAGTATGCTGGGCGCCGTGCTCCGACAGGTTGTGAGTGGGCTGGAGGAGGTACCCAAGGAGATAGTAAAGGCATACGAAGACCAGAAGCAGGTGATTGGTGGGCGGGGACCGCGGCTTGCCGATATCGTGAAAATGCTGCAGAAGACGGCTCCCATGAAGCGCACGTTCATATGTATCGATGCACTTGATGAATGTGTAGCGCAATATCGAGTCGAGATTCTTGATTCGCTTAACCAAATTCAGCGAGTGTCGCCTGGCACTCGGATGTTCGTGACGGGAAGACCACACATCGAAGCTGAGGTCGGGAGGCATCTTTCTGGAAGGGGAAGGGCATTACGCATCACCCCACGGAGACATGATATCATCAGCTTCCTTCATCGCAGACTAGACCGAGACATTAGGCCAGACGCGATGGACAGTAATCTGAAGGCGGACATCCTGAAGAAAATTCCGGAAGATGTTTCAGAAGTGTAGGTAAAATGAATAACACCGGAGAAGCTGGCTCGAATTGTCCACTGACAAATATGTATCTAGATTCCTACTGGTCTCGTTGAACATTGATGCGATTCTGCAAGGAACCACAATCGGTCTCAGGCGACGAAAGCTCAATGCAATGACGGACGGCTTGGGGTTGGAGGGCGCTTATGGCGAGACGTTGGGTCGGATAAAGGGACAGGGAGAGGAGGAGTCGAGGCTGGGGATGGCCACTTTGATGTGGATCTCTCACTCGGAGCGACCCTTGAAGGTCGACGAATTGTGTCACGCTCTAGGAGTCGAAATAGGATCGGTGGGTCTCGATGGCGACAATGTTCCTTCGATAGGGACATTATTAGCATGTTGTCAAGGACTTGTTGCTGTAGACAAGGGGGTTTCCACGATCCGTTTAATTCACTTTACGCTTCAAGAGTACCTCGAGGCTCATTGTGAGCTTTTTGATAGACCTCACTCGACAATGGTGGAGACCTGCCTGAGTTATTTGAATTCCCACCAGATCAAGGCTCTTTCGGGCAGACCCTTTCCCAGTCTCCAAGGCCCACCGTTTCTGGAATATTCTTCTCTATATTGGGGAGCGCACGCAAAAAGAGATCTTTCAGGTTGTGCGAAACAGCTTGCGTTGAAGCTATTTGAGAACTACAGCAACCACATTTCCGGGGAAATCCTCTTGAGAAAACAGAAAGGATCTTATCCGGCTCGTGGCTCTGATAGATCTTTCTTGTTTACCGGCCTGCACTGTGCATCCTTTTTCGGAATTGTTGAGATTGTAACATTTTTGGTGGAGGTCGAAGCTTGTGGTATCAACCAACTCGATAGCACATGGGCGACACCGCTCATGTGGGCTGCTAGGAATGGGCACGAGGGAGTGGTGGAAATATTACTCGGACGAGATGACGTCAACCCCGACAAGCCAGACAACGACGGCCAAACACCGCTCTGGTGGGCTGCTAGCAATGGGCACGAGAGAGTGGTGAAATTACTGCTCGGGCGAGGCGACGTCAACCCCGACAAACCCGATAACAAGGGCCGAGCACCCCTCTGGTGGGCTGCTAGGAATGGGCACGAGGGAGTGGTGAAATTACTGCTCGGACGAGACGACGTCAACCCCGACAAACGAGATAACTACGGCCAAACACCGCTCTGGTGGGCTGCTAGGCGTGGGCACGAGGGAGTGGTGAAACTGCTGCTCGGACGAGACGACGTCAACCCTGACAGGCCGGATAACGACGGCCAAATACCGCTCTTGTGGGCTGCTTTTTGTGGGCACGAGGGAGTGGTGAAACTGCTGCTTGGACGAGACGACGTCAACCCCGACAAGCCAGATAACGACGGCCGAACACCACTCTGGTGGGCTGCTGACAATGGCCATGAGGGAGTGGTGAAACTACTACTCGGCCGGGAAGACGTCAACCCTGACAGGCCGGATAACGACGGCCAAACACCGATCTGGTGGGCTGCTAGGAATGGCCACGAGGGAGTGGTGAAACTACTACTCGGACGAGACGACGTTAACCCCGACAAGCCAGATAACTACGGCCGAACACCACTTTCGAGTGCTGCTGTGAAAGGCCACGAGGGAATAGTAAAATTCCTCCTCAGGCGGGATGACGTCAATCCCGACCAACTAATTAGGAACAACAAAACACCGCTCTACTGGGCTGCTTCGGGTGGGCGCGAGGGAGTGTTGAAAATCCTCCTTGGACGGGGCGATGTCAACCCTGACAAACCAGACATCAGCGGCCGGACACCCCTCTGGGGTGCTGCTTCAAATGGGCGCGAGGAAGTGGCGAAACTACTGCTCGGGCGGGACGACGTCAACCCTGACAAACCGGATAACTACGGCCAAACACCACTCTGGGCTGCTGCTTTTTGTGGGCATGAGGGAGCGTTGAAGGTACTACTCGGCCGGGACGACGTCAACCCCGAAAAATCAGATATTAACGGCCGGGCGCCACTCTGGTGGGCTGCCTCGAATGGGCACGCGGGAGTGGTGAAAATACTACTCGGACGGGACGACGTCAACCCTAACAAACCGGATAACGACGGCCAAACACCACTCTGGAGTGCTGCTTTTCATGGACACGAGGGAGCGCTGAAAGTACTACTTGAGCGGGGCGATGTCAACCCCGACAAAGCTGACATCTGCGGCCGAACACCGCTCTGGAGTGCTGCTTTTTATGGGCACGAGGGGGTGGTGAAAGTACTACTCGGACGGGGCGGTGTCAACCCTGGCAACCCTGATGGATACGGCCAAACACCGCTCTGGTGGGCTGTCAGGAATGGACACCCGGGAGTGGTGAAAATACTACTCGGGCTGGACAACCTGAACCCCAACTAACCAGCTTGCTGTGCTGGGAGCCGCCCTGCCCTGGTGGTTTGCTGGTGTGGTTATACGCGAGTGATACCACTACTGTAGCTCCCAGCATCTGCGGCTCCCGTCACGGCACGGGGCCCTGGAGGCATCGTTCCCCTTACCGCTTTTAACTACGGAGAACCTAGTCTAGTGTTTTTTCTTCAAGGTGAGCTATACATCCCCGTTACTTCTTTCTCCCTCTCATCCTCTCCCTATCTCCCCCGTTGCTTGAGAGCCCGCCTTGTCATAATTGCCGCCTGTCCTTTCCTTCGGGAGTCAGCCCCCCCCCAGAACCTTAGGCTAATTATTGTTCCTTTGGTCTCAAGACATCATTTGCGATGTGGATGCTCAAATCTATTACCCGTCCAAATCTCCAAAAGTATTTTCTTACATAGGTAGCCGAGTCGGGTTTCGCTAATTTCTGTTTAAGGTCTAAGCTTTGGGGCTGATTGTGGGCTATTTCTATTGTATAATACCATGATATAGATAGGCCGGTGTAGCCTACAATTTCCGTCGCGCTTGATTTATTGATTTCTCATTCAGGACCCTCCTAGCGCATTTACTCATTTCTTTTTTCCTCCAATTCCCCCTTGTTTTTCCTCCCCGTCTGAAAGTGTAGAAATGAAGGTTGCTTAGATACAAGCATAGCGAATGAAAAACATGAGGTTCAAGTAATTCTAACACATGTGACCCGAGAACTAGTCGTTAGCCAAGGTATCATATCGCAGTGGTTGGCTTCAACCACGGATATGGTTTAATGAAGATTATGCTCGCACATCACTCTCCTCCGGGAGTGAGTCCGGGCTCGAAAGCGAAATTGGAATGCCGCCGACACTATTGAGTCTTGCTCGTCAAGGGAACTTGTACACGGGGGAGTCTGTGGCCGTTCTGCTAACCTCCAGCCCATGGGCACCGGTATCCCGCCCCGGCCTGTCATTAGTGGTTGAATGGCCCACAGCACTGTCGAATATCCACTTAGGCGCGGGTTTGAGGCTCTATTGCATCCCGCTCTTATCTCCTTTCTCCCACCACAATTTCTTTTTTTTCTCCCTTCTTGGGGCATTCTCCTCGAGTATAAGGTGGGCGGATGTGGCGTCGCAAATCCATCTGATCCCCCCACCAAGGCGTTGGAAGCCCTGCCAATTCCGGGACATTTAGCGTTTGAACAATGCTGAACATATCGGTACCGTGCGTAGAGTAGTTATACTATGCGGTAAATTCCAGATGTATATAAAGTGCAATCCCGAAAAACGGTATCTCGAAAGTACCGTATAAAACCTGATGCCGGGCGACACTACCTCTTGGTATAGGAGTCCATATCGCGGAAAGTGCTGATAGATTAGGTTTCTTTATGGCGAGCGGGTTTTCTCTTGCCAATCTGTACTGTACTGTAGATTGGGCGATTTAGATAAGACTAAAACATGAGGCTTTGATTAACATATGAGGAGGATTATATGCAGAGGGCGCTATTGAAAAAGAGGAAAAAGTCGGATCCATGGTATCTAGCCCCGATGCCGGGGGTTGGCTGTGTATTCAAAAAACGGAGATCGGGGTTTCTTTTCCTAGCCTACATGTCATGGGAAACCCTCCCCCGCTACTTTGCATCCCATTGGAGTCGGGGGTGTTTTTCATAGTGGCCTAGGCGAGAGTGAATGGGTGGGGTTGCGGGAGGTTACGGTAATCTATTGGTCTCTGAGTCATCTGCTGGGGAGCTCGCCACTCAAGCCGGTTAGGATTTGGCTAGTGGTGGCATGTGGTATCATAGCTCCGAATGGGGCGGAGGAGGCGGTAGTGATTGTTACTCCTCCTTCTTAGAGATAGTACTATACTTGTTCTTTGTAGTTGTCGTGTGGGCTTGGTGCGGAAGGTGAAAGGTTGGGGGGGGCGTAAGGAGCATGGGAATAAATTCCCATTTTCTTCTTCTTTTTTCCTCTTTGTTTTTTTGATGGAGGCAAAGCACTAGGAAATGGTTACGATTGCAATATTTACTTATTTATACTTTATGATATATATCATACATAATTACGGCTCCGGCTGTGCTTGGCTTGGCTTCACTTCACCTGGCTAACATCCTGGGGCGCATCTTCGCGTCCGGAATAACACTTTTCCTCTCTCCCCCCTCTCTCTCTCATTGGCATAGTAGCTTATCGGCATCGGTAATAATACTGTACTTGTCAATCCTATTCATCCCCCCTTCATCCCTGCGCTGCAACAAGGGGATAATATTTCACTTCTACCAATCCATCCGGCTCTAGCAGATAGAGATTACATACAGGAAGACACGATTATTAGGAAGAGTTTAAACTGATCGGTGATAGGTTTATCATACCTGTGATGTATGGTCTGATTGGAGGTTTAAAGCTGGGCCGGTGTTTCTTTTTCTTCAGCATGTTAGGTGCAGAGGCTTCAATTCCTGCTGTATGATATGATATGTATCGTGCTGTACTTCGGGGGTCTGAGGGGTTGTTTTGGGGTTTGTGGTTTGGAGAAGGGTTTTTGGGCGGTTTGTGGTTGGGAGCTATGTAAATTTGCGGGGGGAAACTGTTGTAATTTGCGATCGGAACTCGAATGAAGTGATAATAGCAAAAGAGTCAAGATAATAGATTACCGCGAACTACTAATTTGAATGACAGGAACGATATAGACAAGCTATAGTCTATAGTGAGATGACTTAGTTCCACTTCCACCAAGTCTCCGTAACAAAGAACAAAGGCATTGAAAGGAAACACATAGAAACAAAAGAAATAATAAAGAAAGTATGAAGAAGTCCGGACTTGTACCTGGCTTGAGAACAAATATAAAGACGTAGAAGAAGAATTTAAGAGGAGAAAGAAACCATATTTGAGAGGACCAAGAAATCATATACGAACAGAAACTGAAGATTTGTGCTACAGTGCTGGATGAGTGATTGCTGGTGATGCTGGTGGAGATAGCCGAGGGGAGGCTTGTGGCGAATGTTGCCACAAGTAGTCTAAGGGCCCGTTTACGAATAGACGGCCGTCAAGCAACCGGAGACGATGCCGACCGTCAAGGGAGGCTAAACGGTTGAAGAGCAGTAGGGAAAATTGATCGGTGTGTGTTTACCTAATGCAGTGTGTAGTAGTGTGAAAAGTGTGATCCACAAACGTGAGGTGTGCGACCAGGTATCTTTCAATTCTCACTGTACTTGACTACTGAAACATTGGACTAACAAACAATTCTCTCTTACAATCAAACAATGAGAATTTTGTTATTAAACTTGCCCTAAATTATGACAAAAGGAATTGCTGATTGTGCAAGGAAAAGTGAGCTTATTGATAGCTGCTCTTGTTATTGCAGGCATGGAAGGTTGGTAGCATTTATGTGGTGCCAGTAGACGGTGGTTGCAGGACCACCTCTTGAGCCGCATCTTGTTTTGACCGTCTAACACCCAGAATATCAAACGGTTGAAAACAGGGTATACAGTTTTGCCATGTCTATCGGAATATGATGCTGGTTGAGACGCCACCATCTAGTTTCCCCACCAAAATCCCGAAACGCAACGGATCAGTAAACGGGCCCTAATAGACTAGGAGGGGGGTCAACGAACAGGAGGGCTCAGCAAAATACACTAAAGGTGGCTTGCTAATCGTTGATTCAACTGTGATTTTTTTTTGCATGTGTGTTGAGCTTTCCTGCTCTTTGACTCCCCTCCTACCGGTAGTCTACTTGGGTCCTGCAGCGGAGTTTGGACTGAAGCGGGATTAAGCTTGTTTCTTCATTGCGCTCGAGTACTTTGTTTCACCAACGGGTAACTGTGCTTGTACTAAGTATATTTATCGTGTTGTCCACAGGTGATTTTTTTCGGAGTTTTTTCACGGGAGATTTATTCTGCTGTCTCGGTTAGTAAGAATACTGTCCATCGTATACAGCGGCTCCTTGGGCTGGGGCATCGGTTGGCCGTCGGATGGCTTTAGGTTTACGCTTTGGTCATTGTGGGAGCTGGAGTGTTGTTGACAAAACTGTGGGTGAAAATGATTGGGCTGCCATGCGGTGTCAACGAGGTTCCACAAAGGCACCTCTTTTCTTCAACTCCCAGCGGTTCCCTTCAACCGACAACTTTCAGCCATTTTCTACCAGTTTCCGAACAGTCAAGATGTCTTATCATAATACAAACTCCTTCAATAATACCAACTCTCTTAACAACACCAACTCCTTCAATGTTACCGACTCCTATAATAAAGTGTTGAACAACTGTACCGTTGTCGATGACCGATCTCAAATCTTGACTTGGTTATCGCCACTGGAGCCAAGGCTACGACACAGGGACATCCAAGAGAGCCGGATCGGAAATGTCGGGGAATGGGTTTTGGAGACGGAGGAGTTTAAAAGCTGGTACGCTAGTAGTGGGGGAAGCGGATCGGATAACGCGGTCTTGTTTTGCTATGGAGGTCCAGGTGTTGGAAAGACTTATATTAGGTACTAAGGACCAGCCTTGAGGAACAGAAGAATAAGAGCAAGTGCTAACAAGCTACGATAGCTCATTAGTGATAGGCAACTTGGGCGATCGGGCAAGAGGCCAGGGGGTAGCGGTTGCGGGTTTTTACTTTGACTTCGCGGCTCAAGCGGAGCAATCCCCGGCGAGTATGCTGGGTGCCGTGCTCAGGCAGGTTGTGAGTGGGCTGGAAGAGGTGCCCAAGGAAATAGTGGAAGCATATGAAGACCAGAAGGAGGTCATGGGTGGACGGAAACCGCGGCTTGCCGATATTGTGAAGATGCTGCAGAATACGGTTTCCGTGAAGCGCACGTTTATATGTATTGATGCACTAGATGAATGTGTGGCGCGATATCGAGTCGACATTCTTGATTCGCTTAACCAAATTCAGCGAGTGTCGCCTGGCACTCGGATGTTCATGACGGGAAGACCACACATTGAGGCTGAGGTCGGCAGGCATCTTTCTGGAAGAGGAACGGCTTTACGCATCGCTCCACAGAGACATGATATTATCAGTTATCTTCATCGCAGACTAGACCGAGACATAAGGCCAGACGCGATGGACAGTAATCTGAGGGCGGACATCCTAAAGAAAATTCCGGAAGATGTTTCAGAAATGTGGGTAAAATCAACGACATCGGAGAAGCTGGCTCGAGCTGTCCACTGACAAATATGTATTTAGATTTCTGCTGATATCGTTGAACATCGATGCGATCCTTCAAGGAACCACAATCGGTCTCAGGCGACGAAAGCTTAATGCAATAACCGACGGCTTGGGGCTGGAGGGCGCTTATGGCGAGACATTGAGTCGGATAAAGGGGCAGGGTGAGGAGGAATCGAGGCTGGGGATGGCCGCTTTGATGTGGATCTCTCACTCGGAGCGGCCCTTGAAGGTCGATGAATTGTGTCACGCTCTAGGAGTCGAAATCGGATCGGCGGATCTGGATGGCGACAACGTTCCTTCAATAGGGACATTATTAGCCTGTTGCCAAGGACTTGTTGCCGTAGATAAGGAGGCTTCCACGATCCGGTTGATTCACTTTACGCTTCAAGAGTACCTCCAGGCTCACACTGAGCTTTTTGATAGCCCTCACGCGACAATGGCGGAGACTTGCCTAAGTTATTTGAATTCCCGCAAAATCAAGGCCCTTTCGGGTAGTGACTTTTCCTATTTCCCAGACACACCATTCCTGGAATATTCTTCTCTATTTTGGGGGGTGCACGCAAAAAGAGATCTTTCAGGTTGTGCGAAACAGCTTGCGTTGGAGCTATTTGAGGACTACGGCAACCACATTTCTACGGAAATCCTCTTACACAAACAGGAAGACTATTATTTGGCTTCTAGCTGTGATGGATCTTTCTTGTTTACCAGCCTACACTGTGCGTCCTTTTTCGGAATTGTTGAAATTGTAACATTTTTGGTGGAGGTGGAAGCTTGTGGTATCAACCAACTCGACAGCACATGGGCGACACCGCTCATGTGGGCTGCTAGGAATGGGCACGAGGGAGTGGTGGAAATATTACTCGGACGAGACGACGCCAACCCCGACAAGCCAGATAACGACGGCCAAACATCGCTCTGGTGGGCTGCTATTAATGGCCATGAGGGAGTGGTGAAACTACTGCTCGGGCGAGGCGACGTCAACCCCGACAAACCCGATAACGACGGCCGAACACCGCTCTGGTCGGCTGCTTTTCATGGGCACGAGGGAGTGGTGGAAATACTACTCGGACGAGACGACGTCAACCCTGACAAGCTAGATAACTACGGCCAAACACCGCTCTTGCAGGCTGCTATGAAGGGGCACGAGGGAGTAGTGAAACTGCTGCTCGGACGAGGCGATGTCAACCCCGGCAAACCAGATAACTACAACCAAACACCCCTCTGGTGGGCTGCTTTTCATGGGCACGAGGGAGTGGTGAAACTACTACTCGGGCGAGGCGACGTCAACCCCGACAAGCCAGGTTACTACGGCCAAACGCCGCTCTCGTCGGCTGCAGTGAATGGGCACACGGGAGTGGTGGAAATCCTGCTCGGACGAGGTGACGTCAAACCTGACCAACCAGTTGCGTACAAAATGCAAACACCATTATGCTGGGCTGCTGAGAACGGGCACGTGGGAGTGATGGAGGTGCTACTCGGACGGGGCGACGTCAACCCTGGCAAGCCAGATAACGACGGCCAAACACCGCTCTGGTGGGCTGCTAGGAATGGCCATGAAGGAGTGGGGAAACTACTACTCGGACGAGACGACGTCAAACCTGGCAAGCCAGATAACGACGGCCAAACACCGCTCTGGTGGGCTGCTAGGAATGGCCATGAGGGAGTGGTGAAACTACTACTCGGACGAGACGACGTCAACCCTGGCAAGCCAGATAACAGCGGCCAAACACCGCTCTGGTGGGCTGCTAGGAATGGCCATGAAGGAGTGGTGAAACTACTACTCGGGCGAGATGACGTCAACCCCGACAAGCCAGGTAACTACGGCCGAACACCGTTCTGGTGGGCTACTTTTCATGGGCACGAGGGAATGGTGAAACTACTACTCGGACGAGACGACGTCAACCCTGGCAAGCCAGATAACAATGGCCAAACACCGCTCTGGTGGGCTGCTAGGAATGGCCACGAGGGAGTGGTGAAACTACTACTCGGGCGAGACGACGTTAACCCCGACAAGCCAGATAACAACGGCCAAACACCGCTCTGGTGGGCTGCTAGGAATGGCCATGAAGGAGTGGTGAAGCTACTACTCGGACGAGACGACGCCAACCCTGGCAAGCCAGATAACGACGGCCAAACACCGCTCTGGTGGGCTGCTAGGAATGGCCGTGAGGGAGTGGTGAAACTACTGCTCGGGCGAGACGACGTCAACCCTGACAAGCCAGATAACGACGGCCAAACACCGCTCTGGTGGGCTGCTACGAATGGCCGTGAGGGAGTGGTGAAACTACTGCTCGGGCGAGACGACGTCAACCCCGACAAGCCAGATAACGACGGCCAAACACCGTTCTGGTGGGCTGCTTTTCATGGGCACGAGGGAGTGGTGAAACTACTACTCGGACGAGACGACGTCAACCCTGGCAAGCCAGATAACAACGGCCGAACACCGCTCTGGTGGGCTGCTAGGAATGGCCATGAGGGAGCGGTGAAACTACTACTCAGGCGAGGCGGCGTCAACCCCGACAAGCCAGATAACGACGGCCGAACACCACTCAGGTGGGCTGCTGGCAATGGCCATGAGGGAACGGTGAAACTACTACTCGGACGAGACGACGTCAACCCTGACAAGCCAGATAACAACGGCCAAACACCGCTCTGCTCTGGTGGGCTGCTATGAATGGCCATGAGGGAGTGGTGAAACTACTACTCGGCCGTGAAGACGTCAACCCTGACAGGCCGGATAACTACGGCCAAACGCCACTCTAGAGTGCTGCTTTTCATGGGCACGAGGGAGTGTTGAAAGTACTACTTGGGAGGGGCGATGTCAACCCTGACAAACCTGATGGCTGCGGCCAAACACCGCTCTGGTGGGCTGTGAGGAACGGGCACGCGGGAGTGGTGAAAATACTACTCGGGCTGGACGACCTGAACCCCAACTAACCAGATTGCTGTGCTGAAAGCCGCCCTGGTGGGTTGCTAGTGTGGCCATGCGGGAGTGATATCATACCACTACTATAGCTCCCGGCATCTGCAGCTCCCGTCACGGCACAGGGCTCTGGAAATATCGTTCCTCTTACCGCCTTTAACTACGGAGAACCTAGTCTATTTTTTTTCCCTCAAGGTGAGCAATACATCCCCGTCACTTCTTTCTCCCTCTCATCCTCCCCCATTTCCCACGTTGTTTGGGAGCCCGCCTTCTCGTAATTGCCGCCTGCCCTTTCCTTTGGGAGTCAGCCCGCCACAGAACCTTGGGCTGATTTATTTCTCCTTTGGTCGCAAGAAATCGTTTGCGATGTGGATGCTCAAGTATATTGCCCGTCCAAATCTTCAAAAGTATTTTCTCACCTAGCCGAGTCGGGTTTCTCCAATTTCTGTTTAAGGTCCAGGCTTTGGGGTTGGTTGTGGGCTATTTCTACTGTATTGAGATAGGCTGGTGCAGCTTACAATTTCCGTCGTGCTTGATTTATTGATTTCCGGTTCTGGTTCTCACTTGCCCATTCATTCGTTTCTTTTTTCTCCAATTCCGCCTTGTTTTCCCTTCCCGTCTGAAAGCGTAGAAATGAAGGTTGTTTAGCTACAAGCATTGTGAATGAAATATGGGGTGTTGGTAACTCCTAACTCATTTGACCCCAGAACTAGCTTTTAGCTAAGGTATTACAGCGGTTGGTTCCAATTACGGATACGGTCTGATGAAGATCATGCTCAAACACCACTTTCCTCCGGGAGTGAGTTCCGGGCTCGTAAGTGAGATTGGGAAGCCGCCGACACTCTTGAGTCTTGCTCGTCAAGGGAAGTTAGCACATGGGGGATTCTGTTGCTGTTCTGCTAACCTCTGGCCCATGGGCACTGGTATCCCGCCCCGGTCTGTCATGAGTGGTCGAATGGCCCACAGCACTGTCGAATATCCACTTAGGCGCGGGTTTGGGGCTCTATTGCATCCTGCTCATATCTCCTTTCTCCCACCACATTTTCTTGTTTTTCTCCCTTTTTAGGACATTCTCTTCGAGTATAGGATCGGCGGGTGTGGCGTCGCAAATCCATCTGATCCCCCCACCAAGGCAGTGGAAGCCCCTGCCAATTCCGGGACATTTAGCCTTCGAACAATGCTGAACATTCCGGTACCGTGCGTAGAGTAGTTATACCATGCGGTAAATTCCAGATGCAAGGTGCAATCCCGAAAAACCGGTATCTCGCAAGTACTATATAAAACCTGATGCCGCGCGACACTGCCTCTTGGTATAAGAGTCCATATCGTGGAAAGTGGTGATAGATTAGGTTTCTTTATGGCGAGCGGGTTTTCTCTTGCCAACTTGTAGATTGGATGATTTTAGACAAGACTAAAGCATCAGGCTTTGAACATATGAGGAGGAGGATTGTGTTCAGAGGGCGCTATTGAGAAAGAGGAAAAAGTTCGGATGCATGGTATCTGCCCCCGATACCGGGGGGTTGGCTGTGCATTCAAAAAAGAAAATCGGGGTTTCTTTTCCTAGCCTACACGCCATGGGGAAACCATCCCCCGCTTCCCCTTTACATCTCCATTAGAATCGGGAGTGTTTTTTATACTGGCCTGGTTGAGAGTGGCTGGGGTGGGGTTGTGGGAGGTTACAGTACTCTATTGGTCTCTATGTCATATGATGGGGAGCTCGCCACTCAATCCGGTTAAAATTTGACGAGTGGTTTGTGGTAGCTCCGAATGGGGCGGAGGAGAGGGTGGTGATTATTAGATTTCCCTCTCAGAGATAGTAGCGTCTGGGTGTAGCGGTGTGTGTGAGCGGACGAAAGCAGATTCGAGTTCCTTTTTTGCATGAAATCTGCTGGTCTTAGTAATCTTGTTATATTTTGGGACAGAGCTCAGTATGATACTAAGTTAAGAGGGGAATTTTTTAAGTGTCCTGAATGGGAAAGAGTAGGTAATCCGGGTATGCTAGGATAGAATTCATCCGCAAGCACTTAATTTTTAATGGTAGAAATGACGGTAGAAATGGCCGGGTACTGGGAAGGTGCCTCAGACATGAAAGTTAATTATAGGGCGAGAAAGACATAGTATACTAGTGTGCTATTCTGGGTTTCTTTTTGGGAACCAGGGTCTTTTTTATCAGAGGTTTTATGTTTGGTATAATATATATTGTCAGAGTGGGGAATGAGGGTCGCACAGAAGTAGCCGATAGGCTAACCGAATTCACTTGGAACTTAGACACTTTGGAGGAAGGATATGGAACTTAAGTTTCACAGCTCATACTTCGTTCACTCACTCGCTCTCGCTCTCAACCTCTCTCTAACTAAAATCAAACTAACGGTAGAGACAGGTGTATAAGTAAAACATAGATAATACATCCTGATCCTTCAATGGATCACCACACCTATCTCTGCGTTTCCTGCATGTTTTCGTTCCTCCGTACACTCCCGTGGTGGCGAGGGGGGGACAGCAGGTAAAATCTATTGTCGAATATTCTCCCGTATCCGTTCCGCCTGCATGCCTCCTGAACAATACTTCACACTCCCTTAACAGGGCCAGGAACATCCGTCCAACGTATATATAACCTAGCTCTGCATTCTCAATCTTACACAAAACCAATCTTAGCATTAGCTATGAGCCAGATAACAAAGCGTACGCAGAGTAATCTTAGAAGCAAATCAATGGCGGGAGCCTGCAGGTGATGGGAGATACCTACGGGCGACTGTCGGTGATGGTAGGTACATACAGGTGACGCCCTGGCCGTATTGATAACTCTCTGACACTTTCTGGAATAGCACTACTGCAAGACGGCTGAAGCCTATGGTCAACCCCCAAGACTTCCGTCTTTACGAAAGACGGCCACTAGCGCCCGGAACACTAAGATAACCTGCCAGGACGCTTAGGTACTGTGCACTGGTGTCGATACCAAACACATCACCTCACCAATAATAATAAGATATCCTAGGCTAATCCTTCACTACTTAAGGTGGATAATAGCTAGCAGCCTCCATAGAGAATACACACCAGAACCTCTCCTCCCGCCAACACGCGAGCGCACGATTGATAGCATCTCCATCATAAAATTCATGTCCTAGAAAAAAGGTGAACACCAATGTAGCTATTATGGACTGGGTTTCTAATTTCTGCAATCCTATGTTTTTTTTTACAAAGCTCACTTATTGATCAATAGAGATCCCTGTTCTTCCACCATAAGCTCTCCGGTTATTTCATCCCCGAGTGAGTACATATCCAAACACTGCACATCCATCTTTGTGAATGGATCAGCCGAAAACTCTCCTTATCATCGAACTTAAGTATAGTAACATAGAGTTATTCTTTCGTAATATCGAGGACAGGCGGGGAAGCTCTTCTCGAAGTCTCATAACTTGCCTGGATCTCGGAACCTGAACAATGCGCTTTCTGATACCCATTTGACGGCCAAGTGCAATACCCGTACAGGGTAGCGCAGCTTTTGGACTTCGACGGCGAAATGATGCACGGCGAGTGATGAGCGGTGAAACGAAACAAAACTAAGAAACTCACAACGAAAATAATCGCACACTCAGGGGCGGGGAAAATATTTTCACTAACAACAACCTCAGTCTCACGCTCAACTGACCATGTCCGAAGATGGGCCGGCTCCGATTGCTTCCAGCGTGTCTATATGGGAATGGAACAGTGGATGTATGGGAACGCGGATTATTGTGGGCTACGAGATGGGTTTACCCATGGTAGTGATTATTGGATTTATGTTTGGATGGAGGGATGCGAGATGGGCCTGCCCATGGTAGTGTTTTATTTATTTTTGCAGATAGTGGTGATTTGGTCTATCTGTCGGACTTCGGTCCACCAGATGCGCGGGCGGTACTTTCCAGATGCACTCCGGACGAGGCGATCAGGGACCGGCGTACTCCTTGGAACGTACTGCTGTTAGGTTGTGCAAACCCGGATAGATAGTCGCTCCTATAGCTTAGTTATGAATTGATAGCGACACTCTGATAGCAGCTCGCTCAGAACCCAATGATGACTGGCGTAGCGTAGGTAACGGCTCGAAGTCCAGGAGAAAAGCACGTAAGTGGTGGTTGTGGTATGTGCGATGTTCGATGTACAATACAGGAAGCTCTCTACTGGTAGCTTAGACTAGATACAGAAAGAGAGCGCACAAACGCACTAAACAGGAAAAACCCACACAACGGGAAAACCCCACAAGCGGCAGCCACGACCCTGAACCGGTCGTACCCCTGGCTAACTATCATACCCTAACAACTATGGGATTCCAGCTATCATGAATAAGGATTCTGAACGCTCAATGACGACTAAAATTACTTCAACAACTAACTACAGTAAGTGCAATCACAGGAGTATATATCCCGGTCCTTGTCCAAACTTTCCCTGCAACTCACCACCAAGGATTGAGGGCGCACTGTCCCCCTGGGGAAATATCTCATGCTTGCCGCCCCTACCGCCCCCCCCGTAGTCCCCTGTGTTGAAAATCACCGGGGATCACTCGCCCGCTTCCAGTCCATTTTGTATTCTTCATTTTTCTGCATCTGTGTTATGTTTACTACAGTATTGTTTCTTTTTCCTTTTGTATTCCTTGTCCCTGACTTTTTTTTTCTCTCCTCTGCCGTAACTCGATTCCGATTGATAGAGACGGAGATAGTAATGTAACTCCGCGAGAATCACAGATTCTGGTGCCGCAGCACCGCAATAGTTGATTGTATGAAAGACTTTCTCCATAGCAGGTTCTTGTGCGTAAGAGGCGAGCAGGAACGGTGGGGACGGATTTCTCGCCTCATGGTTATTTTCGGGGTCTACAATATTTCTGATATATTTTCGACTTCTACCACTAATGAAATATTGGGAGGGGCACATCTATATAAGGGACCATTCCCTCCAGCGGTTAGGATAGAATAACGCACTTCATTTATTACCACCACACACACCTCTCTAGTATACTTCTGCTTAATATATGAAATTATTGAATGGCACAAAATTCTTTTCCTAGTAGTGCGCCGCGGTCCCCCATAGTCTCCACCGTCCCCCATAGTCCCCCATAGTTGATGAAGGCTAAGAGAAAGCATAAAAGATGAAGGGAACGAAAGTGCGATCACAACAGACTCTCGGCGGAGCGGTCAAGGATGGAGGAACGGTGGGCTAGATGGCTGCTCCCTCTCTCTAACTAAGGACAGGCCAGGAGATATATCTCTGCGTCCAACTAACAACAAAACACTCCCGAAACTCAACGCACTCTAAAGAATCACACGCAGCTATCTGAACCTGATCCCTAATGATCGCAAACAATCTAGACCCATCCTGATATCCAGTAATTCTCCGTGACCCCAAGTCCCACGCCCTGCTAGTGTTCCAACTCCCGTAAGCTTAGCGACATAGGATACGAAAGAAACAATAAAACCAAATGCCCGATACCTCATACCCTATAGCTAGAAACACCAACAAAACCATAAAATAAATATCCTATGCCTAGCGCAATAGGATGTGAGAACAACAGCCCACGGGGGGTGCCTGACAGCCGGAAATCCAAAAAAACCGCCTGCCCTAAACCGTATCTCTCCTAGCCGCATATCCGCACAACCCTCTAACCGCATGCCCTATAGGCAATCCAATAATGGTCCCCCACGCCTATTTGTCTTACATCGTAGGGATCGCTGTTCTAAATTTCCTAGGACGCGAGGAGACCGCTGGGAGCACTGATAGTCTACTGAATCGTATATTGCAAGAGGCGCACAAACATTGGACAATTCAGACTTCGGACGGCCCACGCTACTGGGGTTCGACCTTTCTTGTCCGCAACATAGGGATCGATGCCGGCATGAGCCAAGAGGGCTTTCTGTGCTCCACAATTCCGTGTGCCAGCGGCCCACGAGAGCGGCGTCCGGCCATCCTTATCAGCCAAATTGAGATCAATGTCATTTCGTTTCAAGAGGAGCTGAACAACTCCCTTACTCCGCCGTTCAGCAGTCAGCCAAAGTGTTACGCTGTCGCTGACGGCCAAATCTGGATCGGCATCATGTTCCAATAAAAACTTTATTGCTGGTGGATTCTTTCGTGTATCGAACGGGAGGCTGTGTGGTTGGAAAATTGTCCCAAAAAGACGAGCACCTCCCTTGGAAAAACTAGAATTCCATCGTAGGATCCGTCCCTGGAGCCACGAGCCTGGCTTTCGGCCATCATTGTCGGCCACATTGGGATCAACGTCATTTGGTTTGAGGAGGAGCTGGGCTGTTCCCCGGTCCAGCAGTTCGTTGGCCAACCAGCGTGGTGTTCGGCTATCGTTGGCGGCCAGTTGGGGATTGATACCGTGTGATATCAATAAAAGTTCCATTGATACTGGATCCCCCAGTCGTGCTTGGAACATAAGCCCTGGTTGCAAAAGTGCCCAAAAATATCGAGTAGATAGCTTGGCCGAACCAGAAGGCAATAATACGCTATACCACCTTTCTGCAACCCACGAGAGCGGCGTTCGGCCATCCTTGTCGGCCAAATTGGGATCAACATCACGTCGTTTCAAGAGGAGATCAACAGCTCCCTGGCTACGCATGGCTGCGGCCCATGAGAGCGGTGTCCGGCCATTTTTGTCCGCCAAATTGGGATCAACGTTGGCTCGTTCCAAGAGGAGTTGTATAATTCCCTGCCTTCCCTCTGCCACGGCCCATAAAAGCGGTGTTCCGCCATCTTTATCAGCCAGATTGGGATCAACACCGGGCCGTTCCAAGAGGAGTTGCACTACTCCCTGCCTGCCCCCCACTACGGCCCAGGAGAGCGGTGTTCGGCCATCTATATCGGCCAAATTAGGATTAACATCGGGTTGCTCCAAGAGGAGCTGCACTGCTTCCAAAGTCCCATTTGCTGCGGCCCACAATAACGGTGTTAGGCCATCGTCGTCGGCAAAATTGGGGTCAACATCGGGTCGTTCAAATAGGTGCTGCACTATCTCCCGAATCCTCTCTGATCTATTTCCACAGAGTAGTGTTTGACCGTCTGTGCGGATCAAATTGGGATCAATGTCGGCTCGTTCCCCGGGGGGCTGCAGATTTTCAAGAGTCAATTCGTATATGGCCCACAAGAGCGGTGTTCGGCCATATTTATCGGCAAAATTGGGATCAACATTTGCTCGCTCTAAGAGGAGTTGCACCGTTCCCTGGCTCCGCATTTCTATGGCCCGCGAGAGCGGTGTTTGGCCATGCCTGTCAGCCAAATTAGCATTAACATCGGCTCGCTCCAAGAGGAGCTGTACTGCCTGCTGATTTCCTTTTTCTGCTGCCCACCAGAGCGGTGTTTGGCCGTCTTTGTCGACTAGGTTAGGGTCAACGTCTTTGCGGTTCAGCAGGTATTGCACAAAGCCAACATTCCCACTTCCCGCAGCCCAAGAGAGCAGTGTTCGGCCATTAAGATCAGGTAAATCGGGACCGAAACCATTTTCTTCCAACTGTGATATGCATCTTATACCATGCCAGTGCTCAGTGGCCCAGGAAATTGGCGTTCGGGGACCGATGTCTCTGGTCTCGGGGCTGGCATCGGTTCGTTCAGCTCGTTCAGCTAGCACCTTGATCACCTCTTCATGTCCATCCCGGGCCGCCCACGAGAGTGGTGTCAGTCCTTCGTTGTCTGCCAGCTCTGGATCGATATCGTTATGGGCGAGGAGCAATTTTGTTACTATCTCATATCCATTGCCGGCTGCCCAGGATAGTGGCGTCCTGCCATATTGGATGTCGGTTGTATTGGGATTGACCTCCTTCCGCTCGAGCAGCAATGCTACAACGCCCCCAAACCCACCTGAAGCCGCCCACGAGAGTAATGTTATTCCAGCCTTGTCTGCAGTGTCGGCACTGATATTTTTCTGCCTTAACAATACCTTCACAACACCTTCATGCCCATTCTCTGCAGCAAGTGAGAGAGCTGTCCGGCCGGACTGGTCAACCTGATTAACCCACACCCCTTTTTTCAACAAAAGATTTACCATATCCTCCCTACCGCTTTCGGCTGCGAAGTGAACTGGTGCTAGGCCGTGGTAATCTGGCGTGTAGAGAGTGCCCCTGCATTCTAGTTTTCTCCGCAGTACTCGCACTACTTCCTGGTGACCATTTCCGGCAGCCCACGAGAGAGCTGTTCTGCCATTATTGTCTCTCTTCCACCCTAGAATGCCTTTTAGACCCAATAGGGTTTTCGTCACTTCCAGATTTCCCCTCGCAGCAGCCCATATTAGTGGTGTACGGCCTGTGAAATCCCTTCTATTTACATCCCAGGCTTTGATCCTTGGTAACGCAGTTAAGATCTGGGTATTTCCAAAGAATGCTATGACATGAAGTCTTGTAAATCCTGCAGTTTCAAATGCATCTCCGTCCCAGAGCCACCCCTCATCGCAGTATATCTTTGAAAGGAGCAACCTAGCCGATATGTGGGTATCGAATTGATCGAGAAGTTTGATGGCAAGTGATTTTCCAACAGCAGTGGTCTCCACCCCGGCATGAATCCCCCAGTAATAAGATGCATACTGAAGCAACGGGGTTTTTGTCGTGTCCTGAGATGCCAGAGGCAACCGGTCCTTTATGCACTGGAGATTGAGATAGGTCAAACACACTTCCGCCATAGTTCCATCAGGGCTCGAGAAAAGGGTCAAATGTTCACACAAATACACGTGCAAGGTAAAGTGTATCAGCCGCACAGTTGAAGCTTCTTCGTCGACAGTGATAAGTCCCAGACAGCAGCTGGATATGGTCTGAATGGATGAGATATTATCGGGATCAAGATGTGTAGATCCTATCTCTACTGCTAAGGCATACCGGAGCTCATCGACTCGCAGTGGCCGCTGGGATCGAGAAACCCACATCAATGCCTGCATGGCAAGCTTTGATCGATTCTCACTCTGCTCCCGTATCCGTCTCATGGCATCTCCATAAGCGCCCTCGAGGCCCAAACCGCTGGCCATCTCCCGGAGTTTCTGTTTCCTCTGGTAGAGGGTCGGCTCTTGTAATATTGCTGCGATACTCAATGAAACCACCAGGAATCTAGACGCCATTGTTGGTTAACGACTTGGGCTACTCAATACAGCTTCATCTACGTACATCTCTGATATCTTTTCTGGAATTTTTTCCATAATATGCGCCTTAAGCTCACTGTCCATCTCCTGGCGAAATTCATCATCCTCCAATTTCTTCTCAAGGTATCTTCTGATATCCCCCTTCACCGGTTTGAATTTTATGATCTGTAGAGGTCTGCCGTAGTGTTCCTCGAGCCCCGCCTGAATATGTGGCCTTCCGGTCACGAATAGTCGGACATTTGGTGAACCCGTGACTATGGAGCGTAGTGAGCGAAGGAATTCCGACAGCCGCCCCGTCCCACATTCGTCCAACGCATCTATGCATATAAAGGTACGTTTATGGTACCTGAGAGCTACCTGTAGTAGCCTGAGGATTTCGGGGACTGAAAGGCCTCCACCGTGGGAACCTTGTTTTGCCTTTCGATCAATCTCCTCTGGAATAACATCTAACGCACCGACCGCTTGTTTGAGGAGACTAATGAGCATATGCGCTGTGACTTGTGATTTTTGGGTCTGGAAGTTGCAATAAAAATAGATGACCAATGTGCTGTCTCCATCACTCCCACCAGACAACCCATCAATCACCAGGGAGCTGATATTCCTGTTAGCAATACACATCTTTTCCAAACATTTGTTTACCTCTACCTTAGATATGTCTTTCCGGCCCCTGGGTCTCCGCGACAGAAGAGAGTACGATTCACAGATCCATCTTCGCAATCCCGCCACTTTAAAAACTGGTCGGTTTCGAGAACCCAATCTCCAATGCCGTCGACCCTGTCGTGGCAGACGTCGTGGTGTCTTTTCTCTGGTTGATTCCCCTGCGACTCTAGGGGAGATAGCCACTCCAGAATCTCGCGTTTCCTATCTGATGGCGCTGCTATAATGCAGTTATTCCAAGTGTTGTTATAACTATTGATGGTATTTCCGCAGTTGGTATTTCTAGTCCCGCTCGAATTTCCGTTCGTAGAATCGCCCATGATGTTTGAAATCATTTCGCGCAACGTAAGGTCAGTATTATGTGTGAAGAGGATAATAGAGGGTTTCCAGAGGCCAGGTAGTTTGTGGTCCAGCTAAGTCCTAAGGAAAAGTGCCCCGCTTGTCGTGCAGGAAAAACTCGCATACACAATGAGATTGAAAATTTGGAAAGGGCGAATAACGCAAACAATGTTGACCCACTCAGCCTCTCTGAAAGACAAAAACAAAAAAGCGCCAATACTGGTCGAAGGAGGCGACCCCACTTGGTCCAATTGTTCCAGCTTTGACCATACTGCGAAGGATTTCCGATCTCCCTGACCCAATCATTTCATTGCCAAGAGAAGAGACACCACCTTTGTGTTGTGCAGAGAATCCCCCTCTCCTGCTGCAACGGAGTCTGCCATACCCTCCAGCACAATGTTGCAATGAAGGGGGGGGTTCGATCAAAAAATGATCGAAGGCTAGGAACGCGCTTTTTCGAACCGGGGGGTTATAAGATATAACCCCTTCTAACAAATCGGTAAACCATGATATTTGAAGGCAGTTGGACGCAAAGAAACAAATGAAATGATAGGAAAAGAGGGCAAAATGTAGCAGAAAAAGCAAATAAACCAGAACTGGCACTCCACTTCCCCCGGCTTCTGAGCAATAAATACTCGCATATCTTGGTTAAAGGTAGAAATTCCCATCAGGGTCCCTGCTATTTTTGCTTAATAAGACATTAAAGAACCCCCCCCTTCAATCCCCATTTTCAGAAGCCCCGATTCAACCCCCCCCCTTCTAACCCCCCGGGCTCGATCATCAAAGGCCTTCTTTGCAACACTGCTCCAGCATGCTTCTCCAGCCACTAACCGTGCCAAGGTTGCGGCCCCAACCCTCGATTGCTCGCTTGCTCGCAACCTTGGGCACGTCCCCTGCCGCACAGCTCAACGTCAGGTTCGGCTCAGCGTCACTTTTACCCTCAAGGCTCCTATTAGATAAACAAATATGACCGAATTAATCCAAACCAAAGTCCACACACGAAAATAAAAGTTGTAAAAGAGAGGAAAAACAATAGAAGACTTATTCGCAAAGACTTAAAATAAGATGTGAAAAAGCCAAAAGAATATTTAAAGCTTGACAGAATACTTGGTAGTGGTTCGTAATTCTTAAATTCACACACAAATAAAATCTGACGTTGAGCCGAATCTGACGCTGAGCTGAAAGGCACGTCGTGGCTGTGAAAATTCATAAAACTAGGCTATGTTCGGTAGAGAGTCTATTGGGGTCCTTATTGTTTTTATGTCGCCGGAGGTGTCCTATATATACACAAACTCGACTCAAGTCTTTATCCAGAACATGTCCCATAGTCTCTGCCATCTTCATTACATCTCCCCATCCAGACAACATCTTCGAACTTTCCCGAAACCCCTCTCTCGACATTTACTTTTGCCGGTTTCATCCTCCTACACCGTTTCCCTCAGCTTCCCCGATCCGTCAGTCTTGACACCGTTTTCTGTTTCCTAACCATCATAGCGTGATATCGTTGTGTTCCAGCTTCTAGCAAATCTTAATCTCAAACCTCCAATCGTCTCTAGTGCCAATTCCTAAAATATCCCAAACATTTCTACTTCGTCTAACTCCTCAACTAAATGTATCATACCAACACTCTTTCTGATATCATGCTACTCAAGGAACACTGAAGTGTGGACATCAGGAACGTTCTACGGAGGTGCAGGGCCTAAGTTTTGTATGTTCCACGGGCGAGGTTTGCTGCCCTTACCCCCTGTGGAACATACAAAACTTAGGAGCTGTACCTCCGTAGGGCAAGAACGAATGTATAGTGCATATGCGGAGACATAGGGCTATCACATGTACATGTACTAGCAGAGTTCTCACTATTGTGCGTGGACAAAATTAACCGATCGCCCCGGTGGGCGTGGCAACCCATCGCTTCCGAGCCCCCACAAAAGCCATTGCCACTGAACAGGCACCTCATAATACGATACCTTCTCTTTTATATTAAGGTTGATGGATGGTATAACTAATCGTGCCAAGGTTGCGGCGTGCGGCCGCAACCATGTTCGCTGGCTCAGTGTTGCAAAGAAGGCCTTTTATAATCGAACCCGGGGGGTTAGAAAGGGAGGGGTTTGAATCGGGGCTTCTGAAAATAGGGATTGAAGGGGGGGTTCTTTAATTTCTTGGTAAGCAGAAGTAGAAGGAACTCCGATGCGAATTTCTACCTTTAGCCTAATGTGATTACCTATTCAGAAGCCGGGGGAGGTGGAGTGCCAGCGCTAGCTTATTTGCCTTTTCTTCTGCATTTTGCCCCCTTTTCTTATCATTTTTCATTTGTTTCTTTACTTCCAACTGCCTTCAAATATCATTGCTTACCGATTTGTTAGAAGGGTTCCATTTTAGAACCTCCCGGTTCGAAAAAGCGCGTTCCTCGCTTTCGATCATTTTTTGATCGAACCCCCCTTTATTGCAACATTGCGCTGGCCCGCATCCGGGGTTGCGGCCGCACGCTGCAACCTGGCACGATTAAGGTAAACCCGTAGTTAGCAACCTCCATAGAGAATACACATCAGAACCTCTCCTCCCGGTCAAAGCCTGGATTGGCACGGTCCTTTTAGTTATTAATAAATGATTATTGAATCCTCCCGTCAACACACGAGCATACTATTGATAGCACAGCACCTCCACCAAAAGACTAGATGCATGAGATCTGCAGATAAGTACTTTTCGAAGAAAGAGGTGAATTTCAGAGGCAGGGAAATATATGATAAATTTTCTAATAAATAGAAAAGATATATGATGAAGAAGTGGAAAAGTCGCAATCACAGTCATAGAACAGTCACTCGGTACCAAAAAGTAGTTCAAAATTAAACATATTCTTGTCAATAAAATATAAGGAGATACTTTCCGACATTTGTCACTTTAAAGCCTTCTCATTGGCTGAGTTTCAGACTTGCTTTTGAGGGTTAGGTATCAGCCAAATGCTAGTGTTCTCATTGGTTGAGAGGTTGAAAGGTAGTTGAAATGTGATATCACTTTTGGGAGAGGTTCATGATATTGTGATATTATATGATATCATACCTTACAAATACTGTATGTCATTACTATCGTAGTATGATGCTTTCCGTAGTTGTTAATGATATGATTTCACTTTTGAGAAAAGTTAATAATATCATATATGATATGATATGTGCTTTCCTATCAGGTGTTCAGGATTTTACAGTTGTTTATGCATCTCTTATGTACTAGTTTTGATTATGATATTTCTAATAATCACTTCATACTGTCTTAGTTTAATGTAGATTGTTTGGAATTAACGTGGCAGGATTTCAAGATCAAACACATTTGTACTTATGTTTTCTTATATTGTTTCTCTATATTTCTCTCACATATATGAACTGCACTTTTCTATATGTAAGACGCTACCACCTATCTTGCTTAAAAGAATTCAAAACTCAATTTCTGCCATTCAAGTTCTGCTCTCCTACTATTCTACCTCCTCACTTTGCCTGACTTGCAATCCCCAATCACACTTCCAAAGTCTTATACATATAGAATAAACTTTGCCTTTGGTGTTCATATTTTGAACAACAAATATGTCAATACTATTAAAGTACAATCCCTTCATTGAATAATTCTCATACTATGATATACAATATATTAGCTTAGAAGTTGTTTAATCTGTAATCTATAATGAGAAGGTTTGAAATATTTGTTACTTTAGAGACTTCTCATTCTCTAAGTTCCAGATTTACAATCATCAACTTAAGGGTTTGATATCCGCCAAACGCTGCATCTCAGATTAGATGTGAGTGAATCATAGGTAAAAAGTTGGAAGTAATCATGGATATCATATATGATATCACACCTTACAAATAGTCTAATACAATGATAGTATGATATCATATCATTCAAATTGGTTAATACTATGATAGTATAATTCTTTCATTTATTGTTAACTTGAATAATATCTTATATGACATTATAATATCTTACAAATAAGTACATAATTTTAGATGACTATTTTTCATTATCAGTTACTGAGATCCAGGATAATCATCTATCTTACAAACAATTCAATACTATCATAGTACGATGCTTCATTAATAATAAAAATAATATGTTAAATACAGTACTGTTACATCAGGATACTTGGTATCTGGGTCCTGGGTCCAGTGCATCTAGTGTGTCCTCAAACCTGATACTGCATCTGATCGTCCTGAGGTAGCCTATCATATTTAGTTGCATCAGGCGGCATGAGATAGAATGCTTCTAGCTCAGTATATCTCTGAACTTGGGGGCACTCCGTGTCTTACTACAGATTTCTACTGCAACACTATTGCAGATCAGGATATACCACCACATCATACTATCGTTTTAGTACCACTAATCCACTCAGTTTTCTGTACTATATCCTCTGAGTATCTTCTCACCTTTCTCAAAGTAGGCCTAACAGGAATTTCTTACCAAAGAAAATAAGATAACTGATGGTGCTTTTGATGAGAAAGCTATCATACACTCAATCTTAAATTTGCGCTAAAGATTCAACAGGGAGGGAATTGTATTTTGAGAACTTGATCTGTCAGAAAGCAAATGTGCCAGCTTAGTATATTTTGAAAAGTGAGTCATGGCTATAATATTCTCGAGTTTAGCATATCTTATAGTAGTTTCTCAGCAGTTAGCCTCCGAGTCAAACATGAACTGAATCTTCTTTCATTACAATACTGAACATTCACACCCTTAGACACTAGCTATAATCCTTCACCACAACCACTCAACTGATCCCAAATCTGATACATGAAGATTCCTAGGCTCAATACCAGTTGTATACCCATATAGGATCTATCCCCATAGGGGTATTATTCATGGGGTCATATGGGAGGAAATCTCTGTACTCGATACTAATAGATTTCTCTATAACCAGATAACTAATTTTGAATCTGTAATTTGAATATTATTGGGCTCAATACCTGATACCTACCAGGATACAGTATGTCTCGGTCACATTAAGCCTTATGAATCTCCTGACACTTGTGAAAGCGGTCTTTAGAATAGATACTCTGATCATCATTGATCTCAGTAGCTGATTTCTTCCTTAATGCAGGCCCAATTCTGGATCTGTACTTATAGATTATTGCACTCGGCCCCAGCTAAGTCATGGTATAAGAAACATCTCTGTCACATTTAGACTCATGAGATGGCTGACCTTTATAAAGATGTCTTTACAATAGATACTCGGGTTCTCAGTGAACTGGAGGACTAATTCCTCTACAACTACTAGACTGAATTTAAATTGGTAACTGGAATATCATTAGGCCTGACACCTGCTATTCGATGGCATATTGTACCTCTGTGGCATATCAGAGCTCATGAATCTGCTAATACTTCTAAGAGTAGTCTTTACAATAGGAACTTTGTCAATTACTAAACTCTATAGCTAATTCCTCCACAACACGTCAAATGATACTAGATTTGATACTTGGGGATGATTGAACTTGATGCTGGCTACAAGTGTGTATAAAGTACATCCTAAGAAAGTAATTCTCTATAGTGATATAGTGTCTTGGGCCCGGGTGATACATAGTCAGAGGCCTTGTGTGGAGTCTTGGTCTTTCTATATGAATTGACCTGTGTATTAGAACAATAGAAAACTAGAAGAACTAAATTTAATAGTTAGACTGTATGAAATCTATTGTTACCAAGGTAACCAAGGTTGGAAAGTAATAGAGAAGGGACCTTTAGCTTATTTCAACAAGATAAGTAGTGCTAGTGAGTAATGTGTATCCAAGGATTAGGCACTCTATTGGATTGTATTATATCCTGAGTATTACTGGTGGGGTCACATGGTGTTGGTAGAATAAGGGGCTGTATTGGAATGTGTTTGGTCAGTGCCAGTGGTATGATAGGGTACTTGCATCTGAATTGGCAAAGGATAAATAGTTGAATCCTGATTCGCAATTAACATTTTGTGTCCAGTATGTCAGATGAACAGCATTCTGACAATGTAGGATATTATTTTTGCTAATTTAATGAACACTACTACTAACTGAAGGTTTTCGATTAATTTAGCAGAAATGAGTGTCCCATAGATACAGTATATTATAAATAACTGATAGAATTCTAGATGAAATTAAGGAAGTAAACCTCTTTCGCACTAATCATAGAATAATGATTGAACAGGTCAAAAATGCTATCCTAGCCTGGCAGACAAAAGTGTTCCATAGTATGAGTCTAGCAAATCCAGTGTACACAACAGTTCAGACTAATAGTAGACCAACTTACAGGGAATAGGCCAGGCCAAGGCAGGCCACTCCTAAAGGTAGCCTAGACCGATATAGGCCTAATATAATTGAACTATAAAAGCCTCTCAAGCCTGATAGGCATATATAGTCTCTGAGATTCAGGTTGAGGATGGATTACATTAAGGATGATCCAACTACCTACCCTCTTGAGATCTTATTGCCTTTGATATTTTCTCTGTTACCTTAGGTTATGGCTTCTGAATTTTTCATACCCTGCGTGATCCACAACTAGCTGAATAAATCCTTAAAGATTTTCCACTAATGCTACTTGCACTACCCTATTCCATGATTATTCCCCCATATCTGGTCTCTTCAAGTTCGGCAAGAACAACTTTAAATTTCAAGGCCAATAAAGTGAAACTGTTTTATTTTCAATATTATTTTGTAAACTATTTATGATACAGTCAACCTCCCATCTTGATATCTAAATAGTCACTATCCTACTATACACAATTAATCTACCAAAACAACAGCTCTATTTCTACAATTAATACAATGATTTAATTAACAATTACTAGTGTATTTTGAGTTTTTTGCTAATGATAAAGCGTCATTGTTCCTTTGTTTTTAATCATGTTGGGTAATTAGGAAACATTTACGGGGAATTTGGCTGTTGACACAGAGTGGCCACTCATTCTGAGTATGATGGCAGTCACCATATAGGTCAAGCTAGGCTATATATGACTAGCCTAGCCTATCAAGTAGCCAGGAAAAAGCCTATAAAGCATATTGGCAGGCCCAGCCAGGCTAGAACTGTGCTTAACCAGGCCTGCATGCTCAGGCCAGGTAAGATCTAAGAGAATTTTAGTACGCTAGGCTGGGCTTTACTGAAGCCTGACCAGTCTTGCCTGTTGAAAATATAGGGTAAATCCAGATAGTATTGACTCTGATGAAGGTAAAAGGCAGCTAGTTCTTAGTATAGAGTCCTCTAGCAGGCTTCCAAATGTACAAAACAGGTATATAGAAGTAAAGAGAGACAAGAATATTTGAAAGAAGGAATTTGATAAGAAAGAGAAGGAATCAGAGTAGGATTTCTGATATGCTGTGAAGGTTGGTAAATGAGATTGTCTATAGGTTGATTCAGGTTTATTATGGAGCAGGACGGGATGGGACTGAGTGGGGTTGATTTTAACTTACTAGGTCCTACTATTTTAATCAGCTGAAGGGTATTATTTTTAGATTATCTACACCCCCATCTGGGGTGAGTGCCCACTTATTCCCTCAACAGGGTTCAGTTTCTCACGAACTAGTTTTCTGGAAGCCATCAAGGGAATGGACAGAGCTGGGGGCAGGGGTAGGGAACCAAAAAAAAATACCCCACTCCAGGTCTTTCAGCAGGGCAGAGTGAGGAACACAGCTAGTGGCACATGTTTTCAGGGCCCATAATCAACACCAAATTTGATATACTTTTCACTTTCAAGTTTGTGTACTATTTCTGGAAAACAAATATATTACACCTCTAATGCTAGCACTTCTCTTGGCTACAATAATTATTTTCAAAACTGACCTCCGGCCGGAGGCCGGTTGCCACTTGTATAATAATATTATTATAAGAACAGAATCAATTAAATAATAATATTATTATGAAATATTAAAAAAATTAAAAGTTAAAAAAACCCACTATTATCCCCAATGCAGGTTTCAGCCATCGTCGAGTGAGCTGTACCAAAAAGCTCGGGGTGAGCACGAAGGTACTCTTGAAGGGTGAAATGGATTAACCGGACTGGAGAAGCCTCTTTGTCTACGACAACAAGTCCTTGACAACGGGATAGCAATGTCCCTATTAAAGGAACATTATTTCTATCAAGATCTAGTGATCCCATGTCGGCTCCTAGTGCGTGACATAATTCGCTGACCTTTAGGGGCCGCTCCTCGTGAGAGGCCCACATCAAAGCGGCAATGCCGAGCCTCGCTTTCTCCCTACCCTGTTCCTTTATCTGACCCAACGTTGACTATAAGCTTCCTCCAATCCCAAGCCCTCGGTAATTGCGTTGAGCTTTTGTCTCCAGGATGTCTTCCTCCAGACTACTGCCCATCGCATCTGGAGTTGAGTCTTCGTCCAATCTGCTATGAACATAACTAATTACACCATCCCTCCTGGGAGTGAGGCGTATAATCGATACTCTTCCGGAAAGGTGCCTCCTGACCTTAGCCCGGATGTGTGGTCTCCCCGCCACGAACATGCGAGTCCTTGGAGACCCTTGCGGGGTTTGGTTCGGCGGATCGGGGAGCTTGGCTTGGCCTCGCACTACACATTCATCTAGAGCTTCGATGCATATGAATGTGTGCTTTCCTGAGGTGATGGTCTGCAGAATCTTCACAATATCGGCAAGTTGCGGCCCCCGCCCAGAAATGGCATTTCTCTAACCTCGGTATGATGGTAATATCTCCTCCAGGGCCTCCTCCAGGGCCTCCTCCAGTCCGCAAACTAGCTGCTTCAGCAGGGTGCCTAGCACGCTCGTGGTGGACTGATCATTTCGGGCTGCAAAGTCAAGATAAAAGCATGCAACGGCGGCATTCCGTCCTTCAACCTGATCACAAAATATGTCTATTACCAATGAGCTAGCACCGTGGCTTGTCAGCACTTGCCTTTTCCTCCCCTTTCATGAGCCTCGTTCCTTGTTACCTAATAAAAGTCTTGCCAACTCCAGGATCTCCATAGACTGAGTTGTCGGATTCTCCCACACCGCCAGCATTCCAGCTTCTAAATTCTTCGGTTCGTAAGAACCATTCTCCCACATCTTCAACCTGGCGGTCCCGAATATCCTGATGTCGTAACTTTGGGTCCAGTGGGGACAACCAGGCTAGAATATTAGATCTGTCATCTGCGACGGCAAAGTTGATAGTCGTGTTCAGCGAGTTGATATTGTTACGGAATAATTGCGACATCTTCTGTCTCTTGCTGCTTAGGGTGTTGTACGGTAGGTGATGGATTATGGAGTCAGTCGGATGTCGGTAACGGAATTCCCTTGGGCTCAATAAAAGTGGGGGTTTTTGATGGAATGATCTCTGTCTCAACCCCGTTGCATCGACCTCCCCATACCGGTGTCGCCCAACAATTCGGCCTGTGCAACAATAAATGCCACAGATCTCAAATTAATATTGGGCTATGATGAGGTCAGAGTACCTTGAGATTCTTGTTCTTCCTACGTCTCCAGACTTGTCCTATATATACACAATCTTGACCATACAGAAAAGAATCCATCTTCCGCAACACTCTCCACTCGTCTCTCACCATCTGAGTCCA
>Ga0307517_10001261_pt1 | contig 42531 bp, 36 predicted proteins | sample 23_EM_MG_FD_194515 | JGI IMG/M metagenome (GOLD analysis project Ga0307517, IMG submission 194515) | Populus trichocarpa ectomycorrhiza microbial communities from riparian zone in the Pacific Northwest, United States - 23_EM | ecosystem: Host-associated > Plants > Roots > Unclassified | place...
AGCGAGCATCAGGGAGGTGACGTTGCTGAACCCGAACTGGAACTGACCACTCACCACACCGGGGACGATGGCCGCACCGCCCTGCGCGGTCACCATCTTCAGGTCGATGCCGCGCTTGCTGAAGAATCCCTGCTTCTGTCCCAGATAGAGCGGGGCGACATCCACGATCGGGATGACGCCGACCTTGACCTGCGTGACCCCGCCACCGCTCGACGAGTCGGAGCCTCCGGCTCCGGACGACGAGGATCCGCATCCGGCCGCGGCCGCGACCGTCGCCAACGTGACGGCAAGCCCAAAAACGCGCCTTTGCATAGGGCCCCTCCTGAGGGAGCGATACGTGCGCCAAGCGCACAAAGTTTCGTGTGCCGAACACAACAGGCCGGACGCTAGGCCTCTCCGCGCAATGAGGTCAATAGGTCGCACAGCAACAGTTTCAAAGCCTCGGCCGCGGCCGCACGGCATCGACGGACACACATCCCAGGCCTCGAACATCCGCTCCCCGGGAGGGAGTTGACGGGCCCCCAGCCCTCTCCCGGCCAGCCATGAAGGCCGAGGATCGGAGGCGCTCGGGCCACGCCGCCGTCAGGGGCAGCGCGGTGGAGGCGTGGCGTTCCCAGCTCCGGCGGGTGGCCTCTTCCAGGTACGCGATGACCGCCGGTTCGATGTCGAGGAGCCGGACGAGGCGGCGCGCGGCATCGTACGCAGGCCGGCCCGGGTCACCCGTGGCGGCGAAGGCGGTCCACGCGGAGCGGAAGCGGGCCGAGAGCGCCTCGGCCCCAGCCCTCCGCCGGTCGCGGGGAAACTCGCTACCACCCATCAACGACTTCCCGAAGAGCCGGCTACCAACCAGGCAGTCCGCGCACGGGATTCAAGTCGGGCACCGAGACCGAATACCGCTCGGCCCCATTGACACCGGCCGATCGTCGTCCGAGACTCATGCCCACCTTGAAGTGAAACGCATTTCACCAGGCGAACCTCTCGACGGACTCGCGCTTCCAGGCCCCCCCACATCTCCAAGGACGCAGATGCACTCCTCCCCCACGTCCGCCGCGTCGGCCCCCTCGCACACGTTCCGCACGGTGTTCCCGGTGCTGGCCCTGTGCTGGCTGGCCGTGTTCTTCGACGGCATGGACGTCAACATCTACGGCGCCGTGATGCCCCACATGCTCGACGACGCGGGTCTCGGCCTGACCCCCGCGAGTGCGGGCACCATCGGCAGTTGGACCACGTTCGGCATGCTCGTCGGCGCGCTCACGGCCGGAAACCTCACCGACTGGCTCGGCCGACGGTTGATGCTCGTCTCCAGTGTGACGCTGTTCTCCATCGGTTCGGCGATCTGCGCCGTGGCGGGAGGGGTCGGACTGTTCGGGTCGGGCCGGTTCGTCGCCGGCCTCGGGCTGGGCGGGCTCATGCCGCTGTGCCTGGCCATGGCCATGGAGTTCGCGCCGCCCCGCAGAGCCGCACTCACCACGGGCCTGCTCATGACCTCGTACCACGTCGGCGGCATGGCGGCGACCGGACTCGGGCTGACGCTGGCCCCGGCCGCGGGTTGGCGCTGGGTCTTCTGGGCAGGCGTGCTGCCGGCCGTGATCGCCGTGCCGCTGCTGCTCAAACTGCTGCCCGAGTCGCCCGGCGTACTGCTGGCACGGGGTGAGCGGGACAAGGCCCACGCGGTCGCGGACCGTTACGGCCTGCCCCGGCCCACCGCCGTCGCCGCTCCGGCCGCCGGAGCCAGGGGCCGTCTGGCCGCGGTGCGGGCGCTGTTCGACCCCGACGCACGCTGGGCGACGCCGCTGCTCTGGCTTGCCTCCTTCTGCGGTCTGCTGCTGGTGTACGGCGTCAGCACCTGGCTGCCGCAGATGATGCGCGCCTCCGGCTACGGTCTGAACTCCTCCGTCAGCTTTCTCCTCGTCATCAACGCCGGCGGTGTCATCGGCCTGCTCATCGCAGGCCGCACCGCCGACAGGTTCGGCCCCGTGCGCGTGTCGGCGATCTGGTTCGTACTGACCGCCGCCGGAGCTCTCCTGCTCAAGTCCCACCTGCCGCTGGGTGTTACCTACGTCGTGGTCGCCGTCACCGGTGTGTGGCTGTTCAGCGCGCAGGTCATGGTCTACGCGGCCACCAACACCGTCTATCGCGACAGCGAGCGGGCCGCCGGGCTCGGCTGGGTCACCGGAGTCGGGCGAACCGGCGCGGTCGTCGGTCCCTGGCTGATCGGCACGCTCGCCACCAACGGAAACGAGAGCTGGGGCTTCACCACTTTCGCACTGGCCGGGCTGGTGGGCGCCGTCGCGATCTCCCTGGTACCGCTGGCCCGGCGCACCGGCCGGACTCCCGCACCTGCCCAGGCCGCGGTCACGGTCGTGGCAGGTGCAGGGAGCACCGGCAACTGACGTTCCGACCCTGTTCCCCCCTCCCACCCCGCACCCGAATCGAAGAGGAGTCAGCATCATGCTTCCGCGTATACGGCTGCACATCCGGCGACCGCGCTCACGACGCGTTCCGTCTGCGCTTGCGGCGGTCGCCGCAGGTGCGGCTCTGTTCATGACCGCCGGGACCGGTGTCCCCGCCTCCGCCCGAGCGGATACGGATGTGGAGGTCACCAAGGACCTCGCCTACGCACCCGCCCAGCCGGCCGGAACCCAGGGCCACCTGCTGGACCTCTACGTTCCGCGGTCGAAGGAACCGCTCCCGCTGGTCATCTTCACCAGCGGCTCGGGCTGGCTGGCCGACAGCGGCCGCAGCGGCGCGGACAAGGTGGCCGCCCAGCTCAACCCGCACGGATACGCCGTCGCGGGCGTGGCGATCCGCTCAAGCGGGCAGGCGCAGTTCCCGTCGCAGCTGTACGACATCAAGGGCGCCATCCGCTGGCTGCGCGCACACGCGGCGGCATACCACCTCGACCCGAACCGGTTCGCCATCATGGGCGACTCCTCCGGCGGCTGGACCACAGCGATGGCGGCCGTCACCGGGAACATTCCGGCGCTCGAAGGGGACGTCGGCGTACGGGGTCCCTCCAGCGCCGTTCAGGCGGCCGTGCCGTTCTACCCGCCCACGGACTTCCTTCAGATGGACGCCCACATGCTGGACAACTGCACGGAGTTCAACTCGGCGTTCGGGCTGACGGACTGCCACTCCGACGCCCGCTCCCCCGAGTCACGGCTCCTCGGCTGCACCATCACGGCCTGCCCCGACAAGGTCGCCGCGGCCGATCCGCTGAGCTACATCGGCCCCCGGCGCACCCCGCCGTTCCTGATCCTCCATGGTGAGCGGGACACGATCGTGCCCTACCACCAGAGCCGCCTCCTCTACGACAAGCTGGCCGCCGCGGGCGACGACGCACGCCTGATCTCCTTCCCCAAGGCCGGACACGGCACGGACTTCGCGATGCTCACCGACGACGCGACCCGCGAGGGCGCCTACCAGGAGAGCACGAAGAAGGGGCACAGCACGCAACCCCACCCGGTGACCCCGACGTGGCAGACAGTCCTCTCCTTCCTGGGGCAGCAGCTCGCCCCCGCTTCCCGCTGAGGCAAGCCCCCCTGCCGTCCGACGGATCGACCATCCCCGAACGGCAAGGGGGCAGGCGTGGTCGTGCCTGCGGTGACCGCCTCACCGGTACGCCGTCCACCAACCGTCACAAGGAAGCGGAAGTCGGTTTCGCCGTCTCCCTACCGGCTTGGGCCGGGGCGTCGCCCTCGTCCTTCTCCTCCGCGTGCTTCGAACCTGCGGAGGCCGACCCGAGCGTGCCGAACTGATACGGCTCACGAGGACCGCCGCGATCGTGCGCACGTGGGGTGAGGAACTGCTCAAGCACCTGCCGGCCGTGGTCTTGCCGTCATCGACAACCAAGCTTCCGATGTGCGCGCACCTGTGACCCTCGCCGCGTGCCGCGCCCACCCGCGCCCGTCGGCGTGGCGGACCGACGGCCTCCGAGCAGACCTGTGCGCCGCGCCGCACGGCGTGCTCCCACGCGGCGCGCATTCTTGCCCCCGGGGCCAGGTCGCTACCGGTCCGGATGGCTCCCAGTACATGTGCGGAGTCCGTACACCGCCTCTCCCACCAGTCATCCGATGACTGAAATGGCCGCATAGGTCACTGCTCGAGCCCACGCAAGCACTTCTCATCGAAACGATCGCACCACGCGCGAACCGGGCCGGGGATCACAATCCGCTGACCACCACACCAATTTCCCATCCACACAAGCCAGTTCACTCACGCGATGCGACCGACCAGGCCGCTCGACGGTGTTTGGAGCGTCGCATGTTTCGACGCGCGAGTCGTTCGATGCGAGAGTATTGACGCTGCCCGTGGGACCCCTATTATCCAATACATCCGAGCAGTCAGATGACGTTCAGCAATCCGGATGTCGACGGCTCGGGCGACACGGTCCGCGCACCACGCGGAACGGGCACGACAGCACCCGCATCGCCCCGTACCGGCAGGCCTCTCCCCGCACGCCACCGTAAAGGAACTCCGCAACGGCGAACACGATGATCGTGCGGCGGGTCCGGCCGCCTCCCTTGGAGCCCGCATGCCCACATTCGTACGATCATCTCCATACCGCCATCCTCGGTTCCGCCCGCCATGCTCTCCGTCGGCGCCGATGTCCCCGAAACCTGACGCACACCCCGTCACACCGGTCGAGGAACCGGCCGCGGTACGCACGAACAGCGCGGGGCGGGTCTGCATGAGCACCGGGAACGGCTCCGCCCCGCCCGGCCATCCGGACGCAGCCGCCGGACGCGTCGAGCACTCTGGACCCACCGGAGCACAGGACACGCACGTCTGCCCGCTGACGGCCGGCGCCACCGCCACTCGTTCAGCGTCAAAGGACTGACCGACCAACGACGGCCGGGGACCCGTGACGGGAACGGCCAGAACCTGGAGGCAGAACCGTACCGACGGCGGTTCCTCCGCCATGACGTGAACCCGTCGACCGACGGGGGTTGCCGAGTTCCCTGCAGACCCGCGCCGCCGACACAGACGAACAGCGCCCGATGCCCCCGACCTCCCTCTCCTCACCCCGGAGCGATCCATGCACATGTCATGGCTCGATCAATATCACCGTCGCCGCAGAGCGCAGACGACGCTCACCTCCACGGGCCGCGCCGATCCTCCACTCGCACGAACCGGTCGACCGGGAGTCCCCCCGGCCACACGGTTTCGCCGCTGACCCTCGGGGCCAAGCCCGACCTGAACAGCGCGCGGCTGCGTCCGGGGGATCTGAGCGCCGTCGCTCGCGTACCCCTGACAGCAGGAGCGTCCACCGGCTCGGTCGGAAGGCAGTGAAGCACGCCATCAACGATTCGGCACCGTGCGCTACGACATGAGGCCGCCCGTCGACAGTGACGACACCCGTGCGTCGTACGGCAGCACCACCGTCAACGTGGCCCGGCTCTCCGCGGACGGGCGCGGTCAAGTGCCCCTGGCGACACGAGTGGTGATGGGGAACGGCCTGACCACGGACACAGCCGGCGGCCCGCTCACGCACATCAACTCGATCTGCTGACATGGGAGTTCCGATGCAATTCCGCTGGAAGAGGCTTTTGGCCATGGGTGCCGCAGTGCCCCTCGTGGTGGCCGGCATGTCGGCGGTCGGCGGACCGTCGGCCGTGGCCGCCACGAACACGACGGCCTGGCAGAACGGCAGCTTCGTCGTCGACACACCCAACCTGGTCCGCCGGTCGGACATGGTCCTGAACCGGGCCAACACCGCGGCGAGCGAGTTCGCCCCCCTCGGCAACGGCACGCTCGGCGCCGCCGCCTGGGCGGCGAACGGTTTCACCGCCCAGCTCAACCGCAACGACACCTTCCCGAACCGCAAGTCACCGGGCTGGGTCACCATCCCCGGCCTCGGCAAGCTCACCGGCGCCTCCGACTTCACCGGCCGGCTCGACCTGTACGACGGGACGCTCTACGAGTCCGGTGGCGGCATGACGCTGCGGGCCTACGTACGGGCGGACACCTCGCAACTGGTCGTCGACGTCACGGGCGCCGACCCGAGCGGCACGCAGACGGCGCAAGTACAGCTGTGGAGCAGCCGCACCCCCAGCGCGCAGGCATCCGGTTCGGTGGCCGCGCTGTCGGAGACCTGGACCGACAGCGGCGTCACCGGCGCCTCCGGACAGACCTTCGGCACGCTCGCCGGGATCAGCGCGGGCGGACGCGACGTCACCGCGTCCACACCCGACTCCCGCACCGGGCAGGTGAGCTTCCGGCCCAACAGCGACGGGTCGTACCGCGTGATCGCGGTGTCCCCCGCCTGGACCGGCGGCGATGCGATCAGCACCACGAGAACCCTGCTGGGCAACGAACTGACCCGCACGCCCGCAGACCTCGCCGCGGGTCATCTCGCCTGGTGGCACGCCTACTGGAACTCGGTGGGTCTCATCAAGATCTCGTCCGCCGACGGCTCCGGCGAGTACTTCGAGAACATGCGCACCCTCTACCTCTACGACATCGCGGCCTCCAACCGCGGCTCCCTGCCCGGCAGTCAGGCCGGCGAGGCGAACCTGTTCAACCCGAGCCAGGACAGCCAGCCCTGGTACCCCGCCGGCTACTGGTTCTGGAACCTGCGCATGTACGTCCAGGCCAACATCTCGGCCGGTGCCTTCCCCCTCAACACCCCGGTCTTCGACCTCTACCGCAACAACATCGACAACATCGCCGCCTGGACCAAGGCCCACTACCCCGGTCGGCAGGGGCTGTGCGTGCCGGAGACGATGCGATTCAACGGCAACGGCTACTACGCCCCCGGCCAGGCGGAGAGCAACGCGTCCTGCGACTCGCTCATCACGCCGTCCTACAACTCCCAGACGGTCACCACAGGCGCCGAGATCGGCCTGTGGGTCTGGCAGACGTACCTGATGACCGACGACAGGTCCTTCCTGACGCGGTACTACCCCCTGATGAAGGGCGCGGCGCAGTTCCTGCTGTCCCACGCCACCACCGGCTCGGACGGTCTGCTGCACACCACCTCCAACGCGCACGAGACGCAGTGGGCGGTCAACGACCCGACGACGGACGTGACGGCCATGCGAGCGCTCTTCCCGATCGTGGTGTCGGCGGCGCAGACCCTCGGCTCCGACACCGACCTGGTCACGGCGCTGCGCACCGCCATCCCGAAGATCCGTCCACTGCCCAGGACGGACACCGCGACCAAGACCCAGGTGCTCGGTCCGTCCTCCGACGCCTCGGGCACGAACATGGTCGCCCTGTCCGCCCAGCCGACGGCCACACAGCACAACACCGAGAACCTGGGGCTCGAAGCGGTCTGGCCCTACGGGCTGATCGGGGACAGCGGCAGCGACGCCGACCTGGGCAGGAGGACCTTCGCGTACCGCAGTTACGTCACCCGCAGCGACTGGAGTTTCGACGCACTCCAGGCGGCCCGGCTCGGCCTGGGGGACGAGATGCGCACCGCGATGACGGCCAACGTCGCCAAGTACCAGGTCTTCCCCAACGGCATGGCCAGCTGGAACGCCCAGCCGCAGACGCCGTATCTCGAACAGCTGGGCGTCAACGCGGCGGCGATCGGCGAGGGTCTCGTGCAGGACTACGACGGGATCCTTCGCATCGCGCCGGGCTGGCCCAGTTCCTGGGACGCCGACGGGACGGTGTACATCCAGCACAAGGGCAGGGCTCATGTGCAGATCCGCGGCGGGACGCTCGTGACCGTCGCGGTCGCGGCAGGCGCGAGCGGTGACATCACCGTGCGCAATCCGTGGCCCGGCCAGAACGTCATGGTCGTCGACGGATCCGGCGGTACGGTGCTGTCCGGCCAGAACGGTGCCACACTCACGATTCCGGCCAGGTCCGGGACGTCGTACCTGGTCCAGCGGCCCTCGGCTCCCACCACGTCCCTCCCCTTCGCCGCGGTGAGCGGCAGCCCCGCCACCACGCCGAAGAGCCTGGGCAGCAGGGTCATCGGCCTGTCTCGCTGACACAGTCACGGCTCCGGCTCCTCGGACAACACACGACGAGCCGGAGCCGTCAACCTCGGTGATGAGCGCCCCCGAGTCAGAACAGCGGAGTCGGCACGCGCGGGCTCCGATACGTGTCGGCACCATGAACCAGCAACTTGATTCGCATACGAGCAGAATGTAGGTGGCGCCCCGCTCGGCCATCAAACGTCACGAAAACCTCCCCATTTACCTGGCGCAACCGCCCACAACTTTGGTTAGCTTTAAAGCAGTCGCCTTGAGCGGTGACTCTTGCAGGCATGCCGAATCCTGCGAGCGAGAAAAAGATAAGGAATTTGACATGAAGCGCTCGATCGTGAGGCCGATCAGAAGCCTCTGCGTGGCGGGACTCCTCGGGATCGCCGTTCTCGGGCTGACTGCGCCGACGGCATCCACCGCGCAGCAGCCCACTGCCGGGTGCGTGTACAACCCTGTCACCGGCGGGCGCTGCTCACCCGACGAGCCCGCATAGACAGCGAATCGCAAGGCGGCCGTTGCTTCGCGCTCCAGGATGTTGCGTCACGGAGCACGAAGGAACGGCCGCCGCCTTCGTCCTGCTATTCCGTCCGCGGAATCGAGACCGGAACCGAGGATTGTTCGGGTGGCCCCGATTCCCTCAAAATGTCATCGCTCGAATGGGCGTTATCCACCTTTTCACTGCACCGGCGGAAAACCGAACCTGGATTTGGCTCTGCGCTCTTTCCGATGCCTGAGAGCGAGCCGACAGCCGTGCCGAGGTTGCAGTGGCCGGGACACCTTGCTCCCCCGTCAGCCGCCCACCGTCCGGAACAACCGGCCGGTCTCCTCGCCCGGATCTCTCGGAACGGTGTATCCCGTCTCGTCGCGGATCTCGTCGAAGTGGTCCCGGACGTCCTCCATCGACAAAGCCGGGTTGAAGTAGCCGTCCGTTCTGCCGACGAAGAACCGCGCGACATGACCGGCACCCACCGTGTACATCTCTCCGGAGACGGGGCAGTCCTCGTGTGCCAGGTAGGCGACGGCCGGCGCGACCAGCGCCGGATCCAGCTTGTCGACGAAGGACTTCATGCGTTCCACGGTCATCGCCTGCCCGGCATGCCCAGGCTCTCGCTCGGGCTGTCGTTCGGGGGCCTTCCCCTGCCCTCCGGTTCGCGTCATGGACTGGGTGAGCATGCGGGTGAGCGCGATCGGGGCCACGGCGTTGACCTTGATGCCGTATGCGGAGCCCTCCGCGGCCAGGACGCGGGTGAGGCCGATCAGGCCCGTCTTGGCGGCGCCGTAGTTGCTCTTGTTCGTGGTGCCCAGGAGTCCAGCCGCCGAGGTGGTGTTCACCACCCGGCCGTAGCCCCGCTCCCGCATGACGTCCCAGGCCGGCCGGGTGACGAAGAACGCGCCCTTGAGGTGGACATCGAGGACGGGATCGAGCAGTTCAGCGGTCATGTCGTGGAACGGTGCGTCCCGCAGGATGCCCGCGTTGTTGACGACGATGTCCACGGTGCCGTAGGCGTCCAGGGCGGTATGGACGACGGCATGCCCGCCCTCGGGTGTCGCCACGCTGTGCGTGTCCGCCACCGCCTCGCCTCCCAGGTCGCGTATCTCCCGGGCCACGTTCTCGGCAGGGCCTTCGTCCGTCCCTTCGCCCGCCGTCGACCCGCCGGTGTCGTTGACCACGACACATGCTCCGCGCGATGCGAGCAGCAGGGCGTACTCCCTGCCCAGGCCCCCGCCCGCGCCGGTGACGACCGCGACCCTGCCGTCGAATCCGAGCTCCGTCATGCGCGGTCCCAGGTGACCGGCATCCGCTCCGGACCGCGCGTGGACACGCCCGACTTCCACACGACGTCGTCCGCGGAGTCGGCGAACCGCAGACCCGGCAGCCGTGTCAGCAGGGTGTGGAGGGTGACCTGGAGTTCCATCCGGGCAAGCGGGGCGCCGAGGCAGTGGTGGGCTCCGTGGCCGAACCCGATGTGGGGGGCCTCCTTGCGCGTCAGGTCGAGTTCGTCAGGACCGGTGTAGACGGTCTCGTCCCGGTTGGCCGAGGACCTGTCGACCACCACGGGCTCGCCCGCGCGCACGGTCACGCCGCCCAACTCGACGTCTTCCAGGGCGTAGCGCGGCTGCGAGCTGCCCGCTCCGGCGGGGATGTAGCGCAGCAGTTCCTCCACAGCCCTCGGCACCAGGTCGAGGTCGGCGCGCAGGGCCGCGAGCTGGTCGGGGTTGGTGAGCAGCAGGTAGACGAAGTTGGGGATCTGCGTGGCGGTGGTCTCGTGGCCGGCCACGAGGATCGTCTCCGCCATCGTCAGCAGTTCCTCCTCGGAGAGGCGGTCCTCGGCATCGCGGGCGGCGACGAGGGCGGAGAGCAGGTCGTCCTGCGGTTCCCTGCGCCGCTCGGCGGTGAGGGCGGCGACGTACTCCCTCAGCTGTGCGCGGGAGTCGGCCACCTGCTCACGGGTGAACTTGCTGGTGGACAGGTAGGCGTCCGCCCAGCGGCGGAAGTCGCTGCGGTCCTCGAAGGGCACGCCGAGCAGTTCGCACATCACGGCGATCGGCAGCGGCAGTCCGAAGTCGCGTACGAGATCCGTGGGCGGGCCCTCGGTCAGCATCGTGTCGACGAGTCCGTCCGCGATCTGCTGTACGCGCGGCCGGAGTTGGTCGATCCGCCGCATGGTGAACGCCTTCGCCACCAGCCTGCGCAGCCGGCTGTGCTCGGGCGGGTCGAGGCTGATCATCGCTCCGGCGCCCGCCGGATAGGGGCGGGAGCGGGGCTGGTCCCGGCCGACGGCGGCGGCGCGGCTGAAGCGCGGGTCGCCGAGGACGACCTTCACGTCCTCGTAGCGGGTGGCCAGCCAGGCCGGTTCGCCGTACGGCAACTGCACGCGGCACAAGGGCTGTTCGCGCCGCAACGCGGCGTACAGCGGGTCGAAGTCCAGCTTCTCGGTGGCGAACGGATAGGCCCGGGGTTCTGTGACGGTCATGGGTGCCTCTCGGTACGGTCGCGGTTCACCAGGTGACGGGCAGTTCGTGGACGCCGTAGATACTCATGTCGCCGCGGAACCTCAACTCCTCGAAGGGAACCGCCAGTTGCAGGTCCGGGAGCCTGCGCAGCAGGGTGGGCAGCGCGATCTCCAGTTCCGCGCGGGCCAGGATCTGGCCGATGCACTGGTGGGTGCCGTGACCGAAGGCGACGTGTCCGCGGGCATCGCGGCCGATGTCGAAGGCGTCGGGATCGGGGAAGGATTCAGGGTCCCGGTTGCCGGCGGGCAGGTTGATGACCAGGCCTTCACCGGCCTTGATCAGCTGTCCGCCGATGGTGACGTCCTCGACGGCGATGCGGCCCACCAGGCTGTGCACGATCGTCAGGTGGCGCAGCAGTTCCTCCACCGCGCCCGCGACCACCTTCGGGTCGTCGGTGTCCCGGATCCGCGCGAGGTCGTCGGGATGACGGAGAAGGAACAGGGTGCCCAGGGCGATCATGTTGGCCGTGGTCTCGTGGCCGGCGTTGAGCATGAGGTAACCGTTCATCGCCACCGTGTCGCGGTCGATGTCGCCCTTCGCGACGTGCTCGCTCAGCAGACGGCTGATGAGGTCGTCGCCGGGCTCCGCCTCCTTGAGCGCGACCAGTTTCCGCAGGTAAGCGAAGAGGGCCCCACTCGCGGCGGTCCGCTCCTCCTGCGGGCGGTGCAAGCTCATCGTGACAGCCGTGTGCTGCTGGAAGAGCTCGTGGTCCGCGTACGGCACTCCGAGCAACAGGGAGATCACAAGGGACGGCACGGGCAGCGCGAAGTCACGCACGATGTCGGCCGGTTGGCCCTTGTCGATCATCTGGTCGAGGAAGTCGTCCACCATCTCCTGGATGCGCGGACGCATGGCCTGTACCCGCTTGACGGTGAAGTCCTTGGTCAGCATGCGGCGCAGCCGGGCGTGCTCCGGGTCGTCCATCCGCGGGAAGATCGGCGGGGCACCCTCACCGCGCTCCTCCCCCTGGAGCCGACCGACGATGTCCGCGCTGACGCGAGGGTCGGTCATGGCGGTCTTGATGTCCTCCAGTCGGCTGACCACCCAGACCGTGTGGCCGCCCCACACCACCCTGCGCAGGCCCTCCGCCTCGCGCCACTTCGCGTAGTCGGCCGGAGGGTCGAAAGGACAGCGGGCGGAACGCTCACCGGGAAAGACCGGAAGATCAGCCGTTTCGTTCGCGTCGGTCACCGTGCTCATCGATGCTCCTGGGTCGGTTCGGACGGGTTCTCACCGCTCTGGATCTCCGCCCTCATCCCGGCCAGCCAACCGCGCTCCGCGTCGATCCGGGCGATCCCGTGGTCGAGCGCCAGACGGCTCCAACGCTCCATCCGCACGGATGCCAGCACGGCGACACGGTCGCGGTTGCGGGCCAGCACCCAGTCGCGGACCTCGAGTACGCGGAGCTGTTCCTCCGGGCTCAGCCAGGCGAAGTTCACCAGCCGCGCGTGGAACTCGCGCGACTGGTCCGCTCCCCCTTCGGGGAGCTCGGCCAGCATGTCGTGCAGGACTTCCCGCCCGACGTCGGTGATCGAGTAGACGTGCCGCGGCGGTTTCGCCTCCTGTTCCTCCGAACTGCGCAGTACCGCCCCGCCGTCGACGAACTGACGCAGCCGTGGGTAGAGGGAGTTGTTCGACAAGGAGTGCCCCGTCGCCGCCTCCACCTCCCTGCGCAACTCGTATCCGTGACGCGGCCCGCGGGCCAGCTCGGCCAAAAGGAGGATGTCGATCCACATAGCGGTTACCGTAACCTAGGTCTCCGTAACCTAGCAATCAACACTCGCCCGACTCCGCCGAGAACGAGGACGAAAACCATGCATGTGGAAGTGGAACTCGACGAACCCAAGTGCGTCGCCGCCGGTCAGTGCGTCGTGGCCGCTCCGGAGGTGTTCGACCAGCGGGACGAGGACGGGGTCGCCGTCCTGCTCGACGACCGGCCCGGCCCGGATCTCCTCGACGGTGTGAAAGAAGCCGCGGCGCTCTGTCCCGCGGCGGCGATCCGCCTGGTGGAGCGGTGAGGCGGATCGTGGTCGTCGGTGCCTCGGCCGCAGGTCTCGCGGCGGCCGAGACCCTGCGCCGGGAGGGTTACGACGGGACGCTGACCCTCGTCGGCGACGAACCCCACCCGCCCTACGACCGTCCGCCCCTGTCCAAACAGTTCCTGACCGGACAGTGGGACACGGGACAGCTGGCCCTGCGCACGGGGGCCGACCTGGACGCTCTCGGTCTCGATCTGCGTCTGGGCGTCGCCGCGACCGGGCTGGATCCCGCCACCCGGTCGGTGCGACTGTCGGACGGCTCGACGGTCTCCTACGACGGCCTCGTCATCGCCACCGGCGTACGTCCCCGCCGGCTGCCCGGCAAGGACACGCAGGTACTGCGGTCGCTCGACGACGCGCTGGCGCTGAGGGACCGGCTGGGTCCCGGGCGCCGGCTCGTCGTGGTCGGCGCCGGGTTCCTCGGCGCGGAGGCCGCGGCCGCCGCGGTGGGGCTCGGCGCCGACGTCACGCTGCTGGAGCCCGCGCCGGTGCCCCTCGCGCACGTGGTGGGCACCGAGGTGGGTCAAGTCCTCTCCCGGGCCCATCTGGAACGGGGCGTGGAGTTGCGTACCGGAGTGACGGTGTCGGAGGCGACCGGCAACGAAGTGCTGCTGGCCGACGGCGAGGTGGTCGAGGGCGACGCGGTCCTGATCGCCGTCGGTTCGCGGCCCAACACCGAGTGGCTGGCCGACAGCGGGCTCACCGTGGAGGACGGTGTGGCGTGCGACGCGTACTGCGAGGCGGCCCCCGGGATCTACGCGGCCGGAGACGTGGCCCACTGGTACAACCCGCTGTTCGCCACCTCGATGCGGATCGAGCACCGCACGAACGCCGCCGAACAGGGCATGGCCGCCGCCCGCAACCTCCTCGCCGCGCCGGAGACGCGTAAGCCGTTCGCGCCGGTGCCGTACTTCTGGTCGGACCAGTACGACATGAGGATCCAGGCATACGGATATCTGCGCGGTCATGACGAAGTCGCCGTAGTACAGGGCGACTTGGCAGAGCGCCACTTCGTGGTGGCGTACCGAAAGGACGACCGCCTGACCGGGGTCCTGGGCGTGGGGGTCACGCCGAAGGTCCTTCGAAGCTGGCGGCAGGCACTGGCCGCAGGCACCTCCTGGCACGAAGCGGTGGCGACCGAGACCTGCACGCCTCCCACTGCGGTGAGCACCGCGACCGTACCGACGCGGTGAGTCACCGCCGCACCCCCACCCCCTCTGCATGGCTGCCGGTTCCGGTCATGCACGACGTACAAGCGACATCGGCTCTTCCGCGCTCCTCCCCCACACCCCGGAGGCCTGACCCATGTCCTTTCCATCGCCCCTGACATCCGAGGCCGAAGCATCCGGCGGACGGAACGTGAACGTCCTGGTGGCGGTTCTCGCCCTCACCGGAATCGCCGTGGCACTGGTGCAGACGCTCATCATCCCGATCATCCCCCACCTCCCCGAGTACCTGCACGCCTCCGCCGCCGACGCCGCCTGGGCGCTCACCGCCACCCTGTTGTGCGGCGCCGTCGCCACCCCGGTGATGGGCCGCCTCGGCGACATGTACGGCAAGCGCCGCATGCTGCTCATCGGCGTCGCCGTGCTGGTGGCGGGCTCCCTGGTCTGCGCGCTCAGCGAGTCGCTGACCACGATGATCGTCGGCCGTGCCATGCAGGGCCTGGCGAACGGGGTCATCCCGCTCGGCGTCAGCATCCTGCGTGACGAGGTGCCCGCCGAGAAGCTGCCCGTGTCCACCGCTGTGATGCTCGGTTCCCTCGGTGTGGGCGGCGCTCTGGGTCTGCCGGCATCCGCGATGATCGCCGACACGTTCGACTGGCACGTGCTGTTCTGGACGTCGGCCGCTCTCGGCACGGTCGCTTTCCTGCTGGTTCTGCTGCTCGTGCCCGAGTCGAAAGTGCGCCCCGGCGGGCGCGTCGACGTCCCGGGCGCCCTGGGCATGGGCATCGGCCTGGTCTGTCTACTGCTAGGGGTCTCCAAGGGGGCCGACTGGGGCTGGGGCACCGGCACCACTCTCGGCGTCTTCGCCGTGGCCCTGATCGTCCTGCCGTTGTGGGGCTGGTTCGAACTGCGCACCCCGCGGCCCATGGTGGACCTGCGGGCCAGCTCGCGCCCTCAGGTCCTGTTCACCCACCTCGCCGGAATCGCGTTCGGGTTCTCGCTGTTCGCGCTCAACCTGGTGCTGCCCCAGGTGCTCCAGCTGCCGAAGATCACGGGCTACGGGCTGGGCGAGTCGCTGGCCACGGCGGGCCTGGCCATGGCCCCGCAGGGTCTGGTCATGATGGCTGTGGCCCCGTTCTCCGCCCGAGTCACCAGGACCCGGGGGCCGAAGACGACCCTGATGATCGGCGCCGTGGTCGTGGGCGTGGGCTACCTCCTCATCATGCTGCTGATGTCCGCCACCTGGACGCTGATCCTGGCCTCCTGCGTCGTCGCCATGGGCGTCGGCTTCGGCTACGCCGCACTGCCGACGCTCGTCATGGACTCCGTGCCCGCATCCGAGACCGCCGCGGCAAACGGCATCAACACCCTGATGCGGTCCATCGGCACCACCACCTCCAGTGCCGTGGCCGGTGTACTCCTCGCCCATATGACGATCGACTTCCACGGCGTGGAGGTACCGTCCGAGAACGGCCTGCGTGCCGTCCTTGCGATCGGCGTCGGCGCCGCCACCGTCGCTCTGGCCGTCGCCTCGTTCATCCCACGGCGCCGACCCGACGCCGCTCTCCCTCCGGCGAACTCCATTCCCGAGAAGGTCGGCCTGAGCCCTCTCCCCGACGTCGACTGATCCATCGCGGATCGATGGCGGCGGGACCCGGCGTCGGCATCGGACCGGGCACGCCGTAACGTGCGGCGCGGATCCGACCGACGTCCGCGTGCTGAACGGCCCGGTGTCAGGCGGGGCACCGATGCGGTACCCCGCATGGCATCTGCCTTCTTCAGGACGGCCTCACCAGACCGGTGTCGTAGGCGAAAATGACGGCCTGCACCCGGTCGCGGGCGCCGATCTTGGCCAGGATCCGGCCGATGTGCGTCTTGATGGTCGACTCGGACAGGCAGAGGTCCTCGGCGATCTCACTGTTCGTCAAACCGGCCGCGATATCGGTCAGCACCTCGCGCTCGCGCTGGGTCAGCCCTGTCAGGCGCGGATCTTCGCCGGGGCCGCGCAGGGGGAGGTGCGTGGTGAAGACCTCCAGCAGGCGGCGGGTCATCGCGGGCGCGACCACCGCGTCGCCACCCGCGACGGCCCGGATTCCCGCGAGGAGTTCGTCCGGGCGGGCGTCCTTGAGCAGGAAACCGCTCGCGCCCGCGCGCAGGGCGCCGTAGGCGTACTCGTCCAGGTCGAAGGTGGTGAGTACGAGCACCCGGGAACGGCCGCCGGAGGCGAGGATCCGACGTGTGGCCTCGATGCCGTCCATGCCGGGCATGCGGATGTCCATCAGCACCACGTCCGGGTGCAGCTCGGCCGTCCGGCGCACCGCCTCCGCGCCGTGTTCCGCCTCGCCGACCACGGTCGTCTCCGGGCTGCTGTTCAACAGCATCCGGAAGCCGATGCGCTGCAGCGGCTGGTCGTCGACGATCAGTACCGTGGTCACGGGCGCTCCTGAACTCCGGTCCGGTCCTTGGGGGCGAAGCGGGCACGCGCCGCCTGCGGATCGGCCTTTGCAGGCCCGTCGTGGTCCATGGGCAGCACGGCCCGTACGGTCCAGCCGCCGGCCGTGCCTCGGGAGACGGCGTGGCCTCCCACGAGTGCGGCGCGCTCCCTCATGCCGATCAGGCCCTGCCCCGGGGTTCGGCTCCCGCCCGCACGGTCCGGTGTCGCCTCCTCCGCGGGTGGACCGGTGTCGTCGACCTGCACCACGACCTCACCGGCACGAGCGTCCGCCGTCACGGTGACCCGCACGCGGGTGCGTGGTCCGGCGTGCTTGAGGCTGTTGGTCAGGGCCTCCTGGACGATCCGGTACACGGCGAGCTGAAGGCTTGCGCTGAGCGAGGAGAGATCGCCCGAGGCGGTGTAGATGACGGTCGGTCCGGCCGTCCGGATCCGCTCGCAGAGCGCGGCGAGTTGGGCAGTACCCGGCTGGGGGTGCAGTTCGGCGCCCGCGGCGTCGTCGGGCAGTCCTACCCGCAACGCGCCGAGGGCGCGGCGGAGTTCACCCAGAGAAGTACGCCCGGCCTCCGCGATCGTCCGCAGGACTTCCGGACCCCGCTCCGGTTGCAGCTGGGCTTCGGCCGCGCCACCGTCGGCCAGACCGACGATCACCGCCAGGGTGTGTCCCACGATGTCGTGCAACTCGCGTGAGACCCGGGCGCGTTCATTGGCCGCGGCCAGCAGCTCACGTTGCTCGCGCTCGACTTCCAGGGTGGCAGCCCGCTCGGCCAGCGCGGCCAGCTGGGCCCGGCGCATCCGGCCGGCCAGGCCGAGGGCAGCCGCCGCGGTGGCCGCGCACAGCACGAAGAACAGGGACACCCACGGCTGAGAGTCCAGCGGCTGGACCCGGAAGGCCAGCAGTGCGCACACCGGCGCCGTGGCGATTGCCATGTTCCGCAGTGCGCGCGGGGAGGCGTAGCGGCCGGCCCCGTACAGGGCGATCATCAGGCTGAGGTCGCTGCGCAGCGCCAGTCCCGCCGACCACTGCGCCGCGCAGACCCCGAGCACGACGCCGAAGACCGCGAGCGGGGCGCGCCGACGCCACACCAAGGGCAGCGCCAGCGCCGCCGCGTTGATGACGACCACCCAGGCCGGGACTCCCTGCACCCCGAACAGGCCGCGCTCCTCCTGCTCGAAGAGGTCGGCGATCGCGGCGGCCAGGACGCCCGCCGCGAGCAGCGAGTCCAGCACCTGCGGACGGGCCCGGTCCGCGGCGCGCAGGCGGATCCAGCCACTGGCCAGCGGCGCGTCCCACACGGGTTCGGCTACGGGGTTCATGGTGCGGCCTCGCGCGGGGTCGGTGGAGCAGGGATGCCGTCCGGTACGCCTGTCAGCTGTCGGAATGCTTCACACGGTACGCCGCGCCCACCAGCACCGCCGTCACCCAGCCGAGCAGGACCAACAGGCCCGTACCGGGGCTGAGCATCGTACTGTCCGTGTGCAGGGTGAATCCCGACTGGCCGGCGTTGGCCGGCAGGTACGGGGTCACGTCCGTCTTCCAGTTGCTGGGGAGCAGGTCGAGGAAGACCGGCATCAGCATCAGCGCACCGACCAGCAGACAGATGCCGCCCGCCGCCGAGCGCACCAGCATGCCCAGTCCCGCGCCCAGTACGGCCACCAGCGCCAGGTACAGGGCGGCACCGAACAGGCAGCGCAGCACGCCGGTGTCCGACAGGGTCAGCGCGATCGGCTTACCGGACAGGAAGCCCGCGCCCGCCAGGAAGGAGGCGACCGCACCCGCCGCCCCGACCACGAACACCACGCCGAAGTAGATCAGGCACTTGGACCAGAGAACCGGCAGGCGCCGGGGCACCGCGGCGAATGTGGAGCGGATCATGCCGGTGGTGTACTCCCCTGCCGTGGCCAGCACACCCAGGACACCCACCACGAGCTGGGCCAGGGTGATGCCGTCCAGCGACAGCGCGACCGCGTCGTGCTGGTCGGCATGGACCGGGTCGTAGCGGTAGGCCGCCACCATGCCGATGACCACCGTGGCCAGCACGGCCAACGCGAGCGTGATCCAACTCGACCGCAGGGAGAGGAACTTCGACCATTCCGAGCGCAGCACTCTGCGGAAGGTCACTTTGTAGCGGGGGTTCGCGGTCGTGGTCGCCGCGGGGGTGGATGTGATCTGGACGCCGGTCATGCCGCGACACTCCCCTTCGTTTCCGTGTCGGTGCTGCTGCGGTATTCGACGGCGTCATTGGTCAGGGCCATGAACGCCTCCTCAAGGGAGACCGCCTGCTGGGTGAGGTCGTAGATGGCGATGCCCGCGTCGGCGGCCAGGCTGCCGATCTCGCGGGCGCTCAGCCCCGACACCTGCAGGGTCTCGGTGCCGATCTCGCCGGTGACGGTGACGTCGGGCCCGGCCAGCAGCGCGCGCAGCCGCTCCGGGTCGGAGCTGACGACCTTCACGCGCTCGCCGCCCGCCTGCTCGACGAAGGACGCCACCGTCGTGTCGGCCAGCAGCCTGCCCCGGCCGACGATGACGAGGTTGGTCGCCGTCAGCGCCATCTCGCTCATCAGGTGCGAGGACACGAAGACGGTGCGTCCCTCGGCGGCCAGGCCCTTGAGGAGGTTACGGATCCACAGCACGCCCTCCGGGTCGAGGCCGTTGACCGGCTCGTCCAGCATCACCGTCTGCGGGTCGCCCAACAGTGCCGCCGCTATGCCCAGGCGTTGCCCCATGCCCAACGAGAAGGAGCCGGCCCGCTTCTTGGCGACCTTGCCGAGGCCGGCGAGTTCGATCACCTCGTCCACCCGGCGGCGCGGAATGCCATGGGTGTACGCGAGGGAGAGGAGGTGGCTGTAGGCGGAGCGGCCAGGGTGGACGGACCTGGCCTCCAACAGCGCGCCGACCTCCTGCAGCGGTGCGGTGTGCTGGGCGTAGTGCTTGCCGTTGACCGTCACATGGCCGCTGGTGGGCGCGTCGAGGCCGATGATCATGCGCATGGTCGTGGACTTTCCCGCCCCGTTCGGGCCGAGGAAGCCCGTCACCACACCCGGCTCGACGGTGAAGTCCAGGTCGTCGACAGCCATCTTGTCGCCGTAGCGTTTGACGACGTGATGGATCTCTATCATCGGCGGGTTTCCCTTCACGTTCTCGACCGGGTGCGCCGGGGATCCCGGCGGCCCTGCCAAGAACGCTAGGTGTGCCGCAACCGCCGCCGACGGCACCACGATGCCGACCCGATCACCCTCGTTCGTCCTGCGGTACTAACCGCTGTCGTCCGGGAGTAGCACGCTGTGCGCCGGTCGCGGGCATCACGTGCGAACTCCGGGTCTGCGCGGTCGACGCCTCTCTGACGGTGGGCGTCACCGGGTGCGTCAGCGCAGTCGGTACTCGCGCAGCTTCCGGTAGAGCGAGGAGCGCGAGATCCCGAGTGCCGTTGCGGCGGCAGCCTTGTTGCCGCCGTGCTCGCGCAGTGCGGTCGCGATGGCGTCCGACTCCGCGGCCTGCATGGCGGTCAGGTGACCGCGGGTGACCTCGTGGAGCCAGGCGGGCGGCAGGTCCGCCGTCGTGACGACCGGCCGGTTCTGGCGGGCCAACCACCGTCGGAACTCCTCCAGTTGGCGGTGGTTGCCAGGCCATGGGTGACGCTGGACCGCCTGGATCACCTCGTGCGAGAGCCTCGGCATGCCCACCCCCTGGTCGACCAGCCGGGCCAGGGCGTCGTCGGTGCGCTTGCGGAGCGGCGGAATCTCGAAGGTGAGCGGCGGGAACTGGTCGAGGATCACGCGCGGCAGCAGGTCGTTATGGAATGCGGCGGCCGAGACCGTGGCCGCGAGCCGCAGGTCGGATCCGTCGATGCGCGGAGCCCGGTCCAGAATCGTCGCGAGGGCTCGGCACGTACGGTCGTCGAGGTCGTCGAGGTGGGCGAGGACGAGGAGTTCGTCCACATGCTCCACCAGCGCACGGGCATCGGCCAGCCACTGCTCGTGACCGACCTCGTCGACCGTGGCACAGTCGAGTTCGCGGTATGCGATATCTGAGTCCGCGACCGCGGCTCGCAGGGCGGCGCGCTTACCGGTCCCGTGCTCGCCGACGACCAGAAGCCGGTCGGTCGTGGACGCGGTCGAGCGCAGTTGGGCGACGACTCGGATCCAGGGGCGTTCCTGGCGCCGCGGATCGCGGGCGCGGGTCGGCGTCGGCCGGACCACCGCCGAGGCGGGCATCTCCTCGGCGACGACCACGGCTCCTACCAGCACGCCACCTCGGTGCACGGGACGGCACACGGTGACCCGTGACCCGCTGGAGAGCTCGAGTCCGATGACGTCGTCGGGCCCGCCCTCGATCCGCTGCCACAACGCCGAGTGATCGAGATCCATCGACGTGGCCAGGGCATTGGCGATGACCACGTCCGCGCTGACGACGACCACCGCGCTCCGGGTACGCCGACGTTCGGCCAGGAAGTGGCGCAGCATCTGGCGCTCGTGCATCGAGGTCTCCCCGTACAACTCCTCCTCTATGTCGTGCGCCAGGCGAAGCAGGGTCGGTGCCATGAGAGAACTGGCGTGCTCGACAAGGCTGGTGACGCTGAGCACCCCGGTCACCCGGTGAGTGACCGGATGTCGGATGGGTGCCCCCGCGCAGGCGAAGTCGTGCAGGGCTTCGTTGAAATGCTCTGTGCCGTTGACCGTCACGGCGCGAGCGGTCTCCAGGGCCGTGCCGAGGCCGTTCGTGCCGATGACGTCCTCGGACCAGCGGGTGCCGATCACGACGCTGCTGCGATTCAGGCGGGAACGCAGCAGGCTGTCCTCGTCCCAGCGCCAGAGCAGGGTGCCGTCCGGGGCGCTGAGCAGGAGGCTGGTGTTGGCGCCGATCAGAACGTCGGCCATGGAGGTGAGTACGGGGATCGCGACCCTGGCCGTCCGGCTGTCGAGGCTGGGCTCGCCCTCGACGCACGGAACGCGGTCCGGGTCGACCCCGTTCAGCCGCGACCGCCGCCAGGACTCGACGATCTCGGTTCTCACCATGAGAGAGCCCGGTTCATCACCGGCGGAAAGGCCACGATGGGTGTCGATCACTGCTGGCCCCACCTTCCTGCCGCGGCAACGACGCTGTCACCTCCTCTCACACAACCACGAAGCGCATGCGCCGTCCAATACCAATCAAATACCCACTCATCCGCCGTCGGTAATAGTCGGAGGGGGGAACTCCGGGCGCGGAAGCGGAGCTTCGGGCATGGACGCGCTCTTTGTCAGAGTGCGGCATAGACGATCATCCTGTTGCCCCAGGGATCGCTGATCACGACCCGGCGCTCGTGCGGGCCGTCGGCCGGGCCCTCGACGACCTGGCCGCCGACCGCCCCGAGCCGGTCGAGGAACTCGGAGATGTCGTCCACCTTGAAAGCGGCTGCCGCGACGCCTGCCACGTCCTCCGTGTCCGCGGCGACGGCGAAGGTGCTGGGCCCGGCGTCGAAGGCCGCGTAGCGCTCGCCGTCCACGAAGCGGGTGGGGAGTCCCAGCACGGTGCCGTAGAACTCGACGGCCTCGGAGACGTCGTCGACCGGGTGGACGACCTGGCGCAACTGCGCTCCAGGTACCGCGGACGGCGACGCGGCCGGGCGCCTGGGTGAGTCGTGTGTGGTCATGACCCCAGTCAACCGCCGCTTCAAGGGCCTGACTGTCCGCTCTTGGCACACCTCGGGGCGTCCCAAAGTTGCACAACCGTCGGCGGCCGGTGCGTGTTTCAGTCGTCACTGCGCGGCACCAAGCGACGCGTGCACCAACCCTCAACGAGGAGGACATGGCGATGGCGCTGAAGTTCGGGACCTTCATGGCTCCCTTCCACTGCCCCCCGGGCCAGGACCCGACCACGGCCTACGAGCGTGACCTGGCCGTCATCCAGCACATGGACAGGCTGGGCTTCGACGAGGCCTGGATCGGCGAGCACCACTCGGCCGGCCATGAGCTGATCCCGGACCCGATGTCGTTCATCGCGTGGGCCGCGCCGCAGACCAGGCACATCAAGCTCGGCACGGGTGTGCTCTCCCTGCCATACCACAACCCGTTGTGGGTCGCGGACCGTGCGCTCTTCCTCGACCGTCTGCTGCGCGGCCGCTTCATGCTCGGCCTGGGCCCGGGCGCCCTGCCGACCGACGCCACCATGATCGGCATCAGCCTTGAGGAGCAGCGCACGGCGTTCGAGGAGGACGTCGACGTACTGATGGCCATCCTCCGGGGCGAGACCGTGACCGCGAAGACCAACCGCTACAACCTGGTCGACGCGCACACCCAGTACGCGCCGTACAGCGACTTCGAGATCACGGTCGCCGCGATCGCCTCCCCCACCGGCCCGCGCATCGCGGCCAAGAACGGCATCCATCTGATGTCGGTCGGCGCCACCAACCGGAGCGGCTTCGACGCGCTCGCCCTGCACTGGGACGTGATGGAGGAGCGGGCGCCGCTGTTCGGCCACACCCCCGACCGGACCAAGTGGCGCCTGTGCGGCCCCATGCACCTCGCCGAGACCAAGGAGCAGGCCATCGAGGACGTCCGGTACGGCCTCGACGCCTGGTGCGACTACACCCAGGACGTGCTCGCCGCTCCCCACTTCCGGGCGGCGGGCAAGACCTTCGAGGAGCGCATCGAGTGGCTCAACGAGAGCGGCCTCGGGGTCATCGGCACCGTGGACGACGCGATCGCCCAGATCGAGCGGCTCGAAGGCCAGTCGGGCGGTTTCGGCTCGTTCCTGCTCATCCACCACGAGTGGGCCAGGCACGACGCCACGCTCAAGAGCTACGAGCTCTTCGCCGACCACGTCAAGCCGCGGTTCCAGGGCAGTGCGGACCGTCTCCTGCGGTCCCGGGACTACGCGGTGTCGCGTTGGAACGAACTGGACCAGCGTCAGGCCGACGCCATCCAGGCGGCGACCGCACGTCACGCCGAGGAGCGCAAGGAATCGCAGGGCGCCTCCGCCTGACCCTCCTCGCAGGCACCGCAGGAAGGAACAACAGAGATGATCCGCCTCCAACAGGTGACCTGCGGGGAGCAGTTGCGCCATGCCTTCGGGGCGTTCCCGTCCGGGGTCGCGGCCCTCTGCGCCCGCGTGGACCGCGTCCCGACAGGCATGGCCGCCAGTTCGTTCACCTCCGTGTCCGTGGATCCGCCACTGGTGTCGGTGTGCATCCAGAAGACGTCTTCGACGTGGCCGGTCCTGCGCGAGCGGCCACGGCTGGGACTGAGCGTCCTCTCGCAGTGGCATGACGTCGCGTGCCGTCAGCTCGCGAGCAAGCAGGGCGACCGTTTCGCAGGCGTCGAATGGGACGCGGGGCCTCACGACAGCATCCTGATCCGCGGTTCGAGCGCGTGGATGGAGGTCTCGCTCTACGACGAGGTCGAGGCCGGCGACCACCTCATCGCCCTGCTGGAGGTCCAGGGCCTCGACACGGCTCCGTACACACCGCCGCTCATCTTCCACGCCAGCCGGTTCCGCAAGATCGCGCTGACACTCGACGAGGAGCAGCACACCAGCGCGGAGCAGTGGTGAGCCACGCCTGCGGCGTCATGCCCGTTCCGCACCGAGATCCCACCCGGAGGACCACAGAGGTGTACGCAACCGTTGATCCGACCACAGGTGCCGTCGCGTGCAAGTTCGCGACCCTGACGGACGCCGAGGCGGGCCAGGCCCTCGTCGCGGCCGCGACGGCGTATCGGACATGGTCCGCGACACGGCTCTCCGAGCGGGCCGCGGTCCTCGCGCGCATGGCCGCGCTGCACCGGCAAAAGGCCGGCGAACTCGCCGCCCTCACCACGCAGGAGATGGGCAAGCCCGTCGCGCAGGCGCGGGCCGAGGTCGAACTCGCGGCCTCGATCTACGAGTACTACGCCACCTCGGGTCCCGACCTGCTGAGGGACGAGGTGCTCGACATCGCGGGCACCGGCCGGGCGTTGGTCCGCACCGCGCCCATCGGTCCGCTGCTCGGCATCATGCCGTGGAACTTCCCGCTCTATCAGGCGGCGCGCTTCGTCGCCCCGAACCTGCTGCTCGGGAACACCATCCTGCTGAAGCACGCGCCCAACTGCCCACAGCTCTCCCTCGCGATCGAGTCCGTCGCGGAGGAGGCAGGCGCTCCCGTCGATGTGTACCAGAACGTCTTCGCCACGCACGAGCAGATCGCCACGATGATCGCGAGCCCCCTTCTGCAGGGGGTGTCGCTCACCGGCTCGGAGCGCGCGGGCCGGGTGATCGGAGCGCTCGCGGGGCAGCACCTGAAGAAGTGTGTGCTGGAGCTGGGCGGATCCGACCCGCTGATCGTGCTGCCGCGAGCCGACCTGGAGCAGGCGGTTTCCGCGGCGGCGATCGGCCGCTTCTGGAACGCCGGCCAGGTCTGCACCTCGATGAAGCGGGCCATCGTCGCGGAGCCGGTCTGGGACGAGTTCGTGAGCCGCTTTCTCGCGGAGACGGCGACCTGGCACACCGGTGACCCCGCCGACGAGTCCACCCGGCTCGGTCCGCTGTCGTCCGTCGCCGCACGCGACCAGGTCGCCGAGCAGGTCCGCGACGCCGTCGCCAAGGGAGCCGAGCTCCACCTGGGCGGGGAGGTGCCCGAGGGTCCGGGCGCGTACTACCCCCCGACCGTGCTCTCCGGCGTCACTCCGGAGATGCGGGCGTATCACGAGGAGATCTTCGGTCCGGTCGCCGTCCTCTACCGCGTCGACTCCACCGAGGCGGCGATCGACCTCGCCAACAGTTCGCCGTACGGCCTCGGCAGCGCGGTGTTCACCGCGGATCCGGCCGAGGCGGAATACGTCGCCGACCGGCTCGACGTCGGAATGGTCGGCCTCAACATGCTGGTCCGCAGCTCGCCCGAGATGCCGTTCGGCGGAGTGAAGAACTCCGGCATCGGGCGGGAACTCGGCCGGTTCGGACTCGACGAGTTCGCGAACAAGAAGCTGCTCCGAAGCCCCTGACCCGCCTGTACGCGCCGCACCAGAACATGGAGGTATCGATGCGCGCAGCCATGTACTACGGGAACAGCAAGATCGAGATCGTGAACGTGCCGGAGCCGTCCCCCGGCGCCGGCGAAGTCAAGGTGAAGGTCCACGCGAACGGCATCTGCGGAACCGATCTTCACGAGTACTACGACGGGCCGATCTTCATCTCCCCCCGAGAACCGCACCCGCTCACCGGCAGGGCGATGCCCGTGATCCTGGGCCATGAGTTCTCGGGAACCGTCGCCGAGATCGGTGGCGACGTCACCGAGGTGTCGGTCGGCGACCAGGTCACCATCGAGCCGATCTACCGCTGCGGCGAGTGCCGCCCCTGCCGCACGGGCCACTACAACCTCTGTACGAGCATCGGGTTCCACGGGCTCATGGCGGACGGCGGCATGGCCGAGTACACCGTCGTGCCCGTCAACCAGGTCCACCGACTGCCGGAGTCCGTCTCCCTCGGCCTCGGTGCCCTCGTCGAGCCCATGTCCGTCGCCTACCACGCCGCCGCTCTCGGTGGCGTCGGCAACCAGGACTCCGCTCTGGTCTACGGCGCGGGACCGATCGGCATCGGGCTCTGGTTCGCTCTACGGGGCATGGGGCTGACGGAGATCGACGTGGTCGAGCCGTCGCCCGAGCGACGGGCGGCCATCGAGCGGCTCGGCGCGCGCACCCTGGACCCGGCAGCGGTGGACGTGCCGGCGCTGATCGCGGACCGTACGAACGGCGACGGCGTCGACGCGGCCTTCGACGCCGCCGGCGTGGCGCCGGCCGTGGAGTCCGCGCTGGCCTCCATCGGCGAGCGCCGCCCCCTGATCAGCGTCGCGATCTACGGCTGTCCCCTGCCCACGCCGCTCCTCAGCCTCGTCCTCCGGGAACGACGTATCCAGGGCACCATCTGCTACACGGCGGACGACTATCGCGCCGTCATGGCCCTCATGGCCCAGGGGCACTACGACACCACCGGCTGGGTCGACACCATCCCCCTCAGCGATCTCATCGACGGGGGCTTCACCGAGCTTCGCGCCGGTCGCCGGATGAAGCTGCTGATCGACCCGACCGCCTGACAACTCCCCGCGTGGCAAGGAGCAACAGCGGTGCGAGACGGCTGGAACGGCCGGCCAGTCATCGTCTGGCCGGCCATGGAACGAGGGTGCGGAGGCGCTCGGGCTACGCCGTCGTCAGGGGCAGCGCGGCGAAGGCGTGGTGTTCCCAGATGCGGCGGGCGGCCTCTTCCGGGTACGTGGTGACCATCGGTTCGGTGTCGAGGACCTGGACGAGGCGCGTCTCGGCGTCGTACGCGGGCCAGCCCGGGTCACCCGTGGCGGCGAAGGCGGTCCACGCGGAGCGGAAGCGCGCGGAGAGCGCCTCGGTCTCCGGCGAGGGAACGGGCCCGGTCAACATGGCACCCAGGCCTCCGTACACGCCGAAAGTCAGGGGTACATCCAGGCCGTGGCAGGCGCCCAGAGCGCCGCCGTTGGCGGGTGCGGCCCAGGTCAGCTCGTACACGTGCGCCCGGCCGCCGCCCGCCACCTGCGCCTCCGCCAGGTGAAGGGACGGCATGCGGAACAGCCAGTCGGACTGCACCAGTTCGAACAGGTACTCCGCCGAGGCGTCCGGGAACGCGGCACGGTAGGCCTGCCCGCTCTCCGGCGTCGGTCCGAACAGGCCCAGCGCCATCGCCGCCAGGCCCTCGTCCACCTGCCCCAGCAGCCCGCCCAGCATGAGGAAGAGGCGGTACTCGTCCCGGTTGTGCCCGGCGATCAGCTCCACGTCCCGCGCGGCGCCGCTCGCGAGGGCCTGCCACGGAGTGGTGGGCAGGACATCGCCGTCGACGACGGGCGAGAAGGGAGTCGGAGTCAGAGCGACCGGACCCCAGCGGTCCACGTACCCGCGCATCCCGGCACTCAGTGCGGCTCCTGCCTCGGGCAATTTGCGCGGGTCCACACCGGACAGATCGGCGACCGTCGGGCGCAGTCCCAGCCCACCCGCCAGGACCTCGGCGATGTCACCGGCCAGTGCGGTGGAGAAGAAGGTCCCCGGCACGCTCTGTGTGATCGCCCTCCGGAACAGACCCCGTGCCCGCGGCATGGCCAGCAGCGCGGCGATCGACCCGGCGCCCGCGGACTCACCGAAGACGGTGACCTGATGGGGGTCGCCGCCGAAGGCGCCGATGTTCTCACGCACCCACTCCAGGGCGGCGACCTGGTCGAGCAGGCCCCGGTTCGCGGGTGCGCCTTCGATGAGGGCGAACCCCTCGATGCCGACCCGGTAGTTGAGGGTGACCACCACCAGGTCGCCGTCACGGGAGAGTCGGCTGCCGTCGTAGGCCGGGTCGTCGGCAGAGCCGAACTTGTAGGCGCCACCGTAGATCCACACCATCACCGGCCGTCGTGCGGCCGAGTCCGTCTCCGGTGTCCAGATGTTGACCGTCAGCCAGTCGTCATCCGCCGGAAGGCCGACAACGGGCCCGGCTTGGGGGCCCATCGGCTCCTGCGGAGGCGGCGGACCGAACGCGAACGCCTCCCGCACACCGTCCCAGCCCGCCACCGGCCGCGGCGCCCCGAACCGCGCTTCCCCCACGGGGGGCTGTGCGAACGGGATGCCCCGGAACACCTCCAGGCCACCTTCACGACGACCACGGACCACGCCCGCCACTGTCCCGACCTCCGGGAACTCGCCACTGCTCATCGACAACTCCTCCAAGGACCGGCAACCGGGCAGGCAGCCCGTGCACGGGATTCACATCAGGTCAGCGGGTGGGCCATGTAGCCGACTCTGTTGACGTCGGCCAATCATCGCCGAACCACTCTTACGCGTGAACAATATTTCGTCAGACGAACCCAGTTGTCGAGGGGCGCGAATGATTCTCGGTATCACCGCGTGCCCCCGGGGGGCACATCACCGAAGTCGGCAGGAACGCTCATGGCCACATCGCGGCACGAGAAGCCCGAGAACACGAGGAAGCACTTCCATCCCTCGGCGGAGGCGATCGCCGAGGTCACCAGCCTGCTCGCACCCGACGAGCGCAGACGCCGACCTCGACACGACAGGCCCGCGCGACCAACTTCCGTCCGTCTCCACCCGCCAAGGATTCCGGGCCGAGCAGACGCCGGCCGCCTGGCTCGCCGACCGGTGACGTCGCCGGTCGGCCTCGGCCGTCCCGAGCTTGTCAGGTCCCCGTCGGTGGTGCGCTCATCGCTGCCGTCAGGAACGTGATCGCCCAGCGCCGGGCCGCCTCGCCCGCTACCGGGGACAGGCAGGCCGGGGAGGGCTGCTGGTAGACCTCGACGCGGTCCACGGCCGTCACGGCGAGGATCCCCCGCATCCGGAACCGCAGCTCCTCCGGGGAAAGGCCGGGCAGCGCGCGCCCGAAGGCCGCCAGGTAGCGTTCACGGACCGTATCCTCGGCCGGACCGGTCCAGCTGCGCACCTCCTCGGCCGGGTCGCTGAGGATCGTCACGATCAGCCGGGACGTCCGGGCACCGCCCTCGTCACCGGCCGGCATCTCGTCGAACAGCGGCCCCGCGAATGCCTCCACCAGTTCGGTGACCGCAGGGTCCGGGGTCCTGGCGAGCAGTCGGTCCAGCCCTGCGCACTGCGCGGCGTTGATGGGCTCGATCACGCGGCGGGCGACCGCGGCCAGGAGTTCCGCCTTCGAGCCGAAGTGGTACCCGACGGCGGCCAGGTTCGCTCCGGCGAGATCGGTGATCGCGCGGACCGAGGTGCCGCGGTAACCGCGCTCGGCGAAGAGGTGTTCGGCCGCGTCGAGGATCTGGGTGCGGGTGTCAGGTGGCGCCATGCCTGCGTACACTACAGACGTTTGATTAAAACGAACGTATGACTGAAACGAACGTACGAAAAGGGTTGCCGTGAAACTGCTCGTGTACGGCGCCGGGGTTCTCGGCAGCCTGTTCGCCGCCCGCCTGCATGAGGCCGGGCACGACGTCTCGCTCCTCGCCCGGCGCGAGCGCCTGGCCGCCCTGCGCCGGCACGGCGTGCAGCTCGCCGAGGAAGACAGTCCGGCCGTCAGGCGGGTACCGGTGCCGGTGGTCGAGCACCCGGCCGGCGGGTACGACCTGATCGCGGTCTTCGTCCGCACCCATCAGGTGGACACGGTGCTGGAGTCACTCGCCGGTCTCGAAGGCGACGTGCTGTTCCTGCTCAACTGGGCGGCCGGCGCGGAGCCGCTGGGCGCGGTGATCGGCCACGAGCGGGTGCTGCTCGGCTTCCCCATGGCCGGCGGCACGATGGACGGCGACGTGGTCCGCTATCGCGCGGCCAACTTCATGACCCGCCGGGTTGCGATGCCGATCGGCGAACCCGACGGCCGGACCACCCCGCGACTGGAACGGATCGTGGAGGCGTTCCGGACCATCGGGATCAGCGCCAAGACCGAGCCGAAGATGGATGCCTGGCTCAAGACACACGCGGCGTTCGAGGTCCCGCTCGGGCAGGCGGTGCACACGGCGGGCGGCCCGGTAGCGCTTGCCGACGATCCGGACGCGGTCCGGGGCATGCTCCGCCTCATACGGCAGAACCTGGCCGCCATGCCGACGCCGCCGACCCCTCGCGGGTTCGCTGCATTGCGGACCCTGCCGGAATGCCTGCTCGTGGCCACGCTGCGGCGATTCCTGCGAAGCCCGACGGCCGTACACAGCGGACTCAGCGACGCCTCGCCCGCGACAGCGGCCGAACTCGCGCGGCTGGCCGAACAGATCCGCGCCTGTACGAAACGCTGAGAAGGCTCAGCACACGATCTGACATGGATGTTCCTCAACCCCCGACGAGAAGGCCCACGGCCCGACTGCTGGGTCGTTCGACACCACCCGCGCGACCCGAAGCCGCCACATCTCCTTCGGCCACGGTCCGCACGTGTGCCCCGGTGCGGCCCTCTCCCGCCTGGACGCAGGAGTGGCCCCGCCGGCGCTCTACGCCCGTTTCCCCGACCTCGCGCTCGCGGTCTCCCGCCATGAACTGCGCAACAAGCCTGTGGTGACGCAGAACGACCTCTACGAGCTGCCGGTGCGGCTGCGGCAGGTCTTCCGAGATCCGCCAAGAGGAGGATTCCGATCCGCATAGGACACCGTTACAGTGACCTAAGTCTTCGTAACCTAAGGCGCTGTAAGTCCTGGTGTCGTCCCACGCCCTCCCAAGCCCCCACAGGAGTAGCGATGAACACTCCGCCCGGAAGTCACAGCAGCATCGAACTCCCCTCCTTCCCCGGACTGCGCTCGTCCGTCTGCCCCTTCGATCCCCCGGCCGAGTACACGCGGTGGCGTCTCGACACGGGGTTACCGCGCGTACTGACGTCGCACGGCAGGACCGCCTGGGCGGTGACCCGCTACGAGGACGCCCGACTCGCGCTGGGCGACCCACGGATCAGCGCGGACGTCCGCCGGTATCCCGTGATGGCGCCCAGCGCCCAGGACGCAGAAATGCCGCCGGCGTTCCCGCGCCAGGACGACCCCGACCACGCCCGCACCCGACGGATGCTCACCGGTGAGTTCACGGTCAAGCGCATGGAAGCGATGCGGCCGCAGCTTCGCGGTCTGATCGACCGCGTTCTCGAAGAGATGACCGCCGAGGGGCGACAGCCGACCGACCTCGTGCGCGCCTACGCGCTGCCCGTACCCTCGCTGGCGATCTCACTGCTGCTCGGAGTGCCGTACGAGAACCACGCGTTCTTCCAGGAGCACGCCGCCACCCTCGCTCGTCTCGACGCGAAGGAGGACGAAAGGACGGCCGCGCGGCGGGAACTCTTCGACTTCATCGTGGCGCTGGTGAAGCACAAGGAGCGCGAACCGGGCGACGACCTCATCAGCCGGCTGCTCGTGGAACGCGTCGCCACCGGAGAGCTGAGCCACGAGGAAGTGGCCATGATCGCCCAGATCCTGCTGCACGCCGGGCACGAGACCACGGCCAACATGATCGGTCTGGGCACCCTGGCCCTGCTGTGCGACCCCCACCAGGCCGCCCGGATCCGCGACAGCGACGACCCGGGTGCGGTCGCGGGCGCCGTCGAAGAACTCCTGCGCTATCTGACCATCGCCCAGGACATGGTGTGGCGGGTGGCTGTCGAGGACCTCACCATCGGAGGCCAACTCGTGCGAGCCGGGGACCTGTTGACCATCAGTCTTCCCGCCGCCAACCGGGACGGCTTCTTCCGGAACCCCGACGACCTCGACATCGGCCGCAATGCCCGCGGCCACCTCGCCTTCGGCCACGGCATCCATCAGTGCCTCGGACAGTCCCTGGCCCGCGTCGAACTGCAGGAGGCCTTCCCCGCACTCCTGAGGGCGCTGCCGGACCTTCGCCTGGCGGTACCGCTGGAAGAGGTCGAATTCCGGCACGACATGGCCACCTTCGGGGTCCACGAACTGCCCGTCCGCTGGTGACCTGATCCGCGGCGCCTCTCGGCGCGAGAGTTTCCCCTGATCGTCCATTCCGTACGGCCGTCGCAGGCGGCTCCCCCACACGGAGGCCTGATCCATGTCCCCGTCGAACCCCGCACTCGCCGGCACGGCGAAACCCGCCCACTTACGCACGAACACCCTGGTGGCGGTTCTCGCCTTCGCCGGGATCACGGACGCCCTGACGCAGGCCCTGGTCTTCCCGATCGTCCCTCGCCTCCCGCAGTACCTGAACGCCCCCGCGTCGGACACCGCCTGGACCGTCACGGTCATCCTGCTGTGCGGTGCCGTCTCCACACCGGTGATGGGGCGGCTCGGCGACATGTACGGCAAGCGCCGCATGCTCCTGGTAAACATGGGGCTGCTGGTGGCGGGTTCGGTGATCTGCGCCCTGAGCGACTCTCTCACCCCGATGATCATCGGTCGCGCGCTCCAGGGCCTGGCGAACGGGATCATCCCCCTCGGCGTCAGCATCCTCCGCGAGGAGACCCCGGTCGTGCGCCTCCCCATGGCGACCGCCGTGATGCTCGGCTCTCTCGGGGTCGGCGCCGCCGTGGGGCTGCCCACCGCCGCGCTCATCGCCGACAAGGTCGACTGGCACCTGCTGTTCTGGATCGGTGGCGCCCTCGCGGCCGTAGCAACCCTGTTCGTCGTCCGGTACGTACCCGAATCGAAGGTACGCACGGGCGGACGCGTCGACATCACCGGCACGGTCGGCCTGGCAACCGGCCTGGCATGCCTGCTCCTCGCGGTCTCCAAGGGCGAGGACTGGGGCTGGGGCGACGGCACCACGCTCGCGCTGTTCGCCGGGGCCGCGATCGTCCTGCCGCTGTGGGGCTGGTTCGAACTCCGCACCCCACACCCCATGGTGGATCTGCGCACCGCCGCACGCCCCCAGGTGCTGTTCACCAACCTCGCGGCGGTGGCGATCGGTTTCACGCTCCTGGCCATGCAGCTGGTCCTGCCGCAGGTCCTCCAGCTTCCGAAGGCCACCGGCTACGGGCTCGGCACCAGCCTGGTCGTCACGGGCCTGGTCCTGGCCCCACAGGGACTGATGCTGATGGCCGCCACCCCGCTCTCCGCCCGCGTCACCAGGACCAAGGGGCCGAAATTCACCCTCATGCTCGGCTCCACGGTCATCGGACTCGGCTACCTGCTCTCCATGGTGATGATGGCCGAGGTCTGGCAGCTCATCGTCGCCTCCTGCGTCGTCAGCGTCGGAACCGGTCTCGCCTACGCCGCCCTGCCCACGCTCATCATGGGCGCGGTGCCCCTGTCGGAGACCGCCGCCGCGACCAGTCTCAACACGCTGATGCGGGCGATCGGCAACACAGTCGCCAGCGCAGTGGCAGGCATGGTCATCGCCCACATGACCATCGGCTTCCATGGTGTCGAACTGCCCTCGGAGAACGGGCTGCGGGCCGTGCTGGCCATAGGTGTCGCCGCCGCAGCCGCGTCCCTCGCCATAGCGGCCCTCATTCCGCGCTCATGGGCGGCCAGCGCCACCCCGACCCCTCGTTCCGTCGTGGAGACAGCCGTGGGAGGGTCGAGCCCTGACGGTGCCTGACGGTCGGCGGGCGGTCGAGTGGTGACGGTCCGTCAAGCACCGATCAGGGCCGCCGGGGGCCGCGGTCCCCGGCCCGGATCTGCTCGTGCGTCGGAGTGATCCCGTCGTTCCGTTCCGCGCCATCGGCGACCGGATCGCCGTCGGCACGGGTCGGCTTGGACAGGGCGTGCGCGTCCTGTCCGGCCAGCGGTTTCGCCGTGCGCGCCGCGACGTATGCGGTGCCCAGGGGCGCGAGGATCGCGGTGACCACGACAGAGGCGGCGACCAGCACCGTGGCGGAGGCGGCAGCTTCCCGGTAGGCCGGATTGACCTCGGCGACGATCGCGGGCACCACGATGGCGCTGCCGGCCGTCGTCGCCGCCGCGACCCCGGCCACACCGGTTCCGCCGGTGAGCCGGTCGACCGAGAAGAGGAACAGGCCCGTCCACAGGAACACGAACACGCCGAGACCGATACCGAGGACACCGGCCTTCCAGACGGCACCCAGGTCGATCGTGCTGCCCAACGCGAAGGCGATCAGGGGGACGAGACCGCCGCAGACAGGTGAGAGCCAGTCGCGCATGCCGCGGTCGATGTTGCCCAGGACCGCGCCGACGACCAACGGCAGCACCGCACCCAGCATGGCCTGCCACGGGAAGGCGGCGAGTCCCGCCGCGCCCAGGGTGAGCATGGTGAAGAACGGGCCGGACTCGATGGACATCACGCCGTAGGCGGCAGCGTCCTTGGACCGGCCGAACTGATGCATCAGCGTGACGAACATGGTGCCGTTCGTGTCGTTCATCGACGTGACCAGAGCGAGCACCGACAACCCGGCGAAGGCGCCGGAGGAGATCTCGCCCTCTCCCAGGAACCTGGCCGCCACCACGCCGACAACCAGGGCGCTGAGGATCTTCGCCCCCAGCAGGGACCCGCCCTTGATCAGGATCTGACCGGTGGATCTGAACTCCAACGTGGTGCCCAGGCACACGAAGAAGGCCGCGGAGAGCGGAACGGCCCCGGAGAGCAGACCGCCGGTGAAGGAGCCGAAGAAGCCGCCGGCCGAGGGCCAGACGGTATGGCCGACGGCGCCGACGAACAGCGGGACCACCATGGTGCCGCCTGGTATCCGGTCGAGCGTGGCCTTGATGGGTATCTGCATGGCGTGCTCCCCTCTCTCGTCGAGGTGGAACGGCAGGGTGTGGGTCAGCCGCGTGTCCGTGCCGACTGCGGCCGGGCACGCGGTTGGTCTGTACGTGCATGGCGTCGCGGGGCAGACGGGAATGTGACGACAGGGCCTAGGCAGGAGCGACGCCCACCGTCATGCCGCCGCAGACGTAGAGGGTCTGGCCGGTGACGAATCCCGCCCGCCCGCTGAGGAAGAAGCAGGCGGCATGAGCGACGTCTTCCGGGGTGCCGACTCGTTGTACCGGCACGGACCGCACGATCGCCTTGGTGCGTGGCGCGTCGGCCGGATTGGCGCGGTTGAACAGTTCGGTGGCGATGGGGCCGGGACCGATGGCGTTCACGGTGATGCCGTGCTCGCCCAGTTCCAGGGCCCAGACGCGGGTCAGTCCGATCAGGGCGGCCTTGGAGGCCGCGTACGCGGTCCGCAGTTCCTTGCCGAGCGCGGCGCGTGAGCTCATGTTGACCACACGGCCGAAGCCTGCCGCCTTCATTCCCGGCAGCACCGCCTGGGTGCACTGGACGGCGCAGCGCAGGTTGAGCGCGTGGGCCGCGTCGACCTCGGCGAGTGTCGTCTCCTCCAGTCGCTGCGGGAAGACGGCACCCACGTTGTTCACCAGGCGGGTGACGGGTCCGGTGGCCAGGACTTCCGCCAAGGCGTCCGCGGTGGCGTCGGGGTCGGACAGGTCCGCGGTCACCGACTGACCGGCCGGCGCCCGGTCCCGGTCGATGACCGCGACGTCCCAGCCGAGGGAAAGTCCCTCCTCGACGATGGCGCGGCCGATGCCGGACGCACCGCCGGTGACCAGGAGCCGTTCGGTGGGCTGTGTCATCTCAGACCGTCGCAATCGGGGTGACCGGGGAGCCGGTGGCGCGGGGCAGGCGCAGAGGTGGTGCGGTGAGCAGGCAGCGTGAGCGACCCGTTCGGCGCAGGTGCCGGGCCAGGTCGGACAGCCACCACAACTCTCCGAGGTGGATGCCCAGTTCGAACAGGCAAAGGCGGTGCAGGGGCAGCACGGGCCGCCCCGGCTCCGCTTTCGGATCGGGGAAGGCTTCGACGGCATGGTTGTCGGCCGCGATGGCCGCCACACCGCTGTCGCGGATCCACGCCCGCAACCGCGGGTCGCTCCCGTCCAGGACGGCGCAGTCACCAGTGGCGTCAGGCCGCGGTCGGCCGTTGCTGTCGATCAGGTTGCGGGTGAAGCCCGTGTGCAGGAGGAGGATGTCGCCCGCCTCTACCGTCACCCGGTCGATGTCCAGGACGGCTGCGAGCTCCTCGTATCCGATGGCGGCGCGGGTGGTGCCGTAGTGGGCCTCAAGGTCGACGAGTACGGCGCGACCCTGCACTCCGTGGCCCGCGAGGTGGCTGATGTCCACGGGACCGGCGTCGGAGCTGGAGGCCGTGCCCTGCGCGATGCCCTCGATGTCGGCGAGGCTGGCCGCGCCTGCCCGAGCGGCGCCGACCGGTCCGGTGACATCGGTGCCCGCCCGCCAGCCGTTGTAGTAGACGGTCTCGGGTGTGCCGTCGCCGTCGGCGTCGAAGCGGGCTCCGATGTGTCCGAGGGCGTCCCACTGGGTGGAGTACTGGGTGTGCAGGACGACCAGGTCGTCGTTGACGACGTCCGTGGCGCCGGGGTGGGCCACGCCCATGTCGCAGTTGAAGTTGACCGCTCCGGAGCGAAGGGTGGGGCGGACCACCGGGGGAAACCGGTTCGGGCCCAGGACCGTACCGCCGGGTTGGTCGAGGGCCAGCGACAAGCAGAAGGTGATGCCGTCGTGCACCTCGGCGAGCCCCCTGCGTACCTGCTCGGGACCGACCAGGTTCATACGCCCCAGAACGTCGTCCGGGCCGAAGTCTCCCCAGGTGGAGCGGTCCGGCCTGGTGCGCCAGCGGCTCTCGGGCATCCGTCCGGCGGGAGCGGTGGATGGCTGGGACACGGCGTCAGTCCATCAACTGGTGGATCTCGATCACGTTGCCTGCCGGGTCGGTCAGGAAGATCTGGTCCCAGCCCTTGACCGCCCACTCGCCGTAGTCGGCGAACGGAACATGGTTTTTGGTCAGGTGCTCGCGCACCTCGGCGATGTTGTCGGTGCGGAATGCGAAGTGCCCGGTCAGCAGGGGGTTGATGGAGTGCCCCATGCGGGGACCGAGATAGGCCTGACGACGGCTGGCGTGGATCTGCAGCTGGTCGCGGCCGCCGTCGCCGGCCTCGAAGAAGGCGACGTTCTGCCGCCAGGCGCCCTCCCCCTGGGACTCGTCCTCGTCGTGACCCTCGTGGTCGATCATCGGCGGCAGGGGCGACATGGGCAGGCCGAGCACCTCCGAGTAGAAACGGTGCAGCTCGCCCATGTCGTCGGAACACACGTTCACATGCTGCAGACGAAGATCCATGCCGGTCTCCTTCTCCTCGGTTCCGCGATGCCGGGCCGAGAGCTCCTGCCCCCGGTGAGAAGCATCCTCACCCAGGAGAATTAACGGGTCCAATACCAATCAGCCCATCACTTGTAACCTATGGATATTAATGAGGGGAGTGGACTCGTGGACTTGCGCGACCTGGAAGCCTTCGTGGCGGTGGCCGAGGAACTGCACTTCGGACGGGCCGCTGCCCGACTGCACGTTGCCCAGCCGCCACTGAGCAACCGCATCCGGCGCCTGGAGACCGAGCTGCGTCTGCAGCTGTTCGAGCGCAGCACCCGTACCGTGGCGTTGACCGACGCAGGGGTGCGGCTGCTCGATCCGGCGCGTCGCACCCTCGTCCAAGCCGCCATGACCCGCGAGATCGCCGCGTCGATCGTTTCAGGCGAAGAGGGGCGCGTACGCACCGGCTTCGCGGGCGCATCCAGCCAGCGCCTGCTGCCGCTCCTGGCCACGGCCGTGCGCCGCACCCATCCACGCATCGAGCTGGTACTCCAGTCCCAGACCTACGTCTACACAGCCCTGGAGGAACTCCTCTCGGGTGTGCTGGACCTGGCGTTCGTGCGTCTGCCCATTGCCCATCCGGAGCTCAGTTCCCGCGCCGTCGAGCTGGAGGAACTCGTGTGCGCGCTGCCCGCCGACCACCCGTTCGCCGACCGCGAGCGCATCAGGCTCGGTGATCTCGCCCGGGACGACTTCGTCAGCCTGCCGCACGACCAGGGCTCGATGCTGCAGTCGACCATGGCCTCGCTCTGTCACTCGGCCGGCTTCCGGCCGCGCATCGTCCAGGTCGCACCGGACTCCAGCACCGTGCTCGCGCTGGTCGCCGCGGGGGCCGGTGTCACCATCACGCTCAGCTCCGTGTGCCCCGTCCAGTCGGTGGGTCTCGTGTACCGGCCGCTGGAGGGCATCCGGCCCAGTCATCTGGTCTCCGCCCTCGCCTGGCGGACCGACAATCCGTCGACCGCCCTGGCGCGAGTCGTCGAGGTCAGCGAGTCGGCGCTGCCCACACCAGATTTTGACGAGTTGGGTATTGATACATCGCTCATTGGTATTGGCCAGGTTTAGATAGGCGGGCGTAGCGTCCCTGTCACCCGGAGCCCCGCGGACCAGGCGTCTGCACGAAGGAGCGATCGATGGCGACGCAGCGACCGGACCCGGCATCCACGACCGACGCCGGCACATCGTGTGTGACGGTGACCTTCGTCGGCGTCGGTGCGATAGGACTGCCCATGGCGTGCCGTCTGGCCGCCGCCGGATTCGCGGTCACGGCCGTCGACCCGAGTCCGCGGACACGCGCACTCGCGCAGGCCGTCGGCCTGCGGACCGCACCCGACATCCCGTCGGCCTCCCTGGGCGATGTCGTCCTGGTCATGGTCGCCACGGGCAGCCAGTTGTTGGACACCGTCGCTGCCGCCACCGCCCGCGGACCGCTGACCGGCCAGACCTGGGTCATCGGATCGACAGTGGGCCCCGAGGACGGGCGCAGGGCCGCCGGCCTGCTGGCCGACGCCGGTGCCCACGTCGTGGACGCCCCTGTCCTGGGGGGCGTCCCCGGTGCCGAGCAGGGCAGGCTGCGTATTCTCGCCGCGGGCAGTCCGGCGGCGCTCGACCGGGTCCGCGACGTCCTCCGCCCCCTGGGCGAGATCGCCGAAGTCGGTGACCGGCCCGGCGACGGACAAGCCGTGAAGGTCGTCAACCAGCTGTGCAGTTCGGTGCACCTGGCCGCGGCCGCGGAAGCGCTCTCGCTCGCTTCCCGCCTGGGCCTGGACCCGGCAAGCGTCGTGCCGGTCCTCAGCGGCAGCTCCGGTTCGTCCTGGTTCTTCGAGGACCGCGGCCCGCGCATGGCCACGCCACCCGTCACCGAGAACGCGCTCACCCGGCTCGCGATCCTCGCCAAGGACAACGACCTGGTCGTGCGAGAGGCGGAGCGGGCCGGTGCCCGCGCGCCACTCGCCCGTGCAGCGGCCGGCCAGTACCGGCGAGCCGCGGAAATGGGACTCCTCGACCTGGACGACAGCCAGATCATCAGAACTTATCTCGCGTAGCAGTAGGTGACGGCGCCCGTTCTGCCGTGCCGACGGACCCGTACGAGGTCTCCGCTCGCCGACGCCACACCGACCGGTCCTTCGCCGCTGCCGAGGGCGCGCCCGGTCCGCGAAAGGAAGACAATGAAGATCACCAAGGTCGAAGCCGTCCCTTTCGCCATCCCTTTCCGCAAGTCGCTCACGTTCGCCAGCGGCGAGGTGCACGTCGCGGACCATGTCCTTGTACGCGTGCACACCGACGAGGGACTGATCGGCACGGCGGAGGCGCCGCCACGCCCCTACACCTACGGCGAGACCCAGGAGTCGATCGTCGCGGTGATCGGCAAGGTCTTCGCGCCACAGATCACCGGGCTGTCAGCCCTGGAGCGTGAGGTGATCCACGCGCGCCTGGACCGGACGGTGGGCAATCCGACAGCGAAAGCCGCGATCGACATGGCCGTGTGGGATGTCATCGGACAGGCCGCCGGAATGCCGGTCACCGAACTCCTCGGCGGCTGGTCGGACCGCATGCGGGTCAGCCACATGGTCGGCTTCGCTCCCACCGAACAGATGGTGGCCGAGGCGGAGCGGGTTCGGGACACGTACGGCATCACCACGTTCAAGGTGAAGGTGGGTCGCCGGCCCTACCGGCTGGACGTCGAGGCGTGCCGGGCTCTGCGCATGGCGCTGGGCGACGGTGTCGAGCTCTACATCGACGGCAACCGCGGCTGGAGCGCCTCCGAGTCCGCGCGCGCTCTGCGGGAGATGGACGATCTCGACCTGGACCTCGCCGAGGAACTGTGCCCCGCCGACGACGTGTTGGGCCGGCGGTGGCTCGTATCTCAGACCCGTATTCCCTTCGTCGCCGACGAGAGCGCACCCACCCCTGCCGATGTGACCCGCGAACTCCTGGGTGGCAGCGCGACCGCGATCAGTATCAAAACGGCCCGCACCGGCTTCACCGCCTCGACCCGCGTGCTCAACCAGTGCGAGGCGATGGGCGTCGAAGTGGTGATCGGCAACCAGATCGACGGGCAGATCGGTACGTTGTGCGCGGTCGCCTTCGGCGCCGCGCACCGGGCCACCACCCGCCGGGCCGGCGAGCTGTCCAACTTCCTCGACATGGCGGACGACCTGCTCACCGAGCCCCTGGTCATCGAGTCCGGCACACTGCGGGTGCGTGAGGGAATCGGCCTCGGCCTGACCATCGACAGCGACAAGCTGGCGCACTTCCGTCTGGACCGCTGAGGCGGGGCCCGGGTCCACGCCCCTGGCGAGAACCGCGCCTGCGGCGAAGGTTCCCCGGCAGTCGCTCAGAGCAGAGTGAGCTGGACGGGTCCGTTCGTGTCTCCCTGACCCTCCGGGGGCGTGACTCGCCACGGGTCGTCCTCCGTACGGACACGGATGCCGAACTCTTCGGCCAGCTGCGTCACCTGACGGGCGATCCGCTTCTGGTACCACCTCGGTGCGTACGGCCCGGCGGCGTACATCTGCTCGAACCGAGGCGCCCAGGACGGGTGGTCCCGGCGGAGGCACTCCATGAACCACTCGCGGGCTCCCGGTTGCAGATACAACACCGCAGGCGTCAGCCACGCGGCACCGCTGGCCGCGATCGCGCGTACCGTTCGGCGCAACTGCCCCGAAGAGTCGCCGAGGAAGGGAATGATCGGCATCATCAGCACGCCGACCTCGATCCCGGCGTCGGCCAAGGTGTGGATGGCGTCAAGGCGGGCCGACGGCGGAGGGGTGCCCGGTTCGGTCGTGCGCCACAGGTGGTCGTCGGTGAACCCGACGGACACCGCGACATGAACCCGGGTGACCTGGGACGCCTGCCGCAGCAACTCCAGGTCGCGTAGAACGAGGGTGCCTTTGGTCATGACGGAGAAGGGATTGCTGTGGTCCCGGAGGGCCGCCAGGATGCCCGGCATCAGACGGTAACGGCCTTCGGCTCGCTGGTAGCAGTCGACGTTGGCGCCCAGTGCGATGTGCTCTCCGCGCCAACGGCTCGAACCCATACAGCGGCGCAGCAGCTCCGGAGCGTTGGTCTTCACCACGATCTGCGAGTCGAAGCCGGGGCCCGCGTCCAGATTCAGGTAACGGTGACTGCCACGGGCAAAGCAGTAGGTGCAGGCGTGCGAGCAACCGCGGTAGGGGTTCACGGTCCAGTCGAAGGGCATCCCGGAGCCTTTCGGCACCCGGTTCACGATCGACTTCGCGTGCACCTCGTGAAAGGTGATGCCTCGGAAGTCCGGGGTGTCGAAGGTTCGGGTGCGGACGACCTGTATGCCGAAGAGTCCGGCGCCGCCAGCGGATTCGGTGAGTTCATCCCAGCGCACGATGCCTCCCTACCAAGTCCACTGCGCGAGTGCGGTGTTCAGGTCGGAGCCGGCTGCGGCGATCCACCGTGTTCACCCTCCGTCGCGGGGCCGGGGCATCTTCCCGGAGGGCTCGCGACTGGTCATGTCCTGTACCCCTCAAGGTCGCCTCCGTTCCTCGGTCTGCGGGCCGGAACAAGCCGCGAAGGTGCCGTCTCCGGCAGGCGCCAGAGAACCGGCAGGGCCAGGAGCGCGACGCCGGCGACCATGATCCCGGGGACGAGACGCCATCCGGTGCCGTCGATCAAAACCTGGGAGGCGTACGGGGTCAGACCGCCGAAGACCGTCGTGGCGACCGTTGCCACAGCGAGCCCACTGAGTCGTCCGGCGACCGGGAACTGCTCCGGAGCGGAGGAGGCACCCACGGCGCTGACACCGCCCGCCACGAGGGCCAGGACCACGGCTCCGGTGAGGGCGAGCACGGCGTGTCCGCGGGTCATGAGCGCGAACATCGCCACCGGCAGGACCAACGACAGGACACCGAAGATCACGAGCGTGGGCCGCCGCCCGAGGCGGTCGGCCATCACACCGGCGAAGGGTGTGACGACGATGACGGCGGCGGAGGCCAGTGTCGCCAGCCACAGTGCGTCAGCTTCCGCGAAGCCACCCACGGACGTCAGGTACGTGGGGACGTAGGTGATACCCACGTAGTAGGTGATGGACCCCAGCGCGGAGATCGTGAACGTCCGGTACAGCGCCGGACGTCGGGTTCGCAACGTCTGCCTGAGCGGGCCGTGGTCGGCGCCGTGCGCCTGTTGGAGCTGCTCGAACGCCGGCGACTCCTCCATGGTTGAGCGGGCTATTAGGGTGCCCGCCGCGAGCAGGGCGCCGAAGAGGAACGGAATGCGCCAACCCCAGGAGTCCAGCGCCGGGCCACTGGTCAGCGCGGTGGCCAGCGCGGCTACGCCGACCGCGAGCAGCGCGCCGACCTCGCTGGCGGCGGAGGCCAGGGACGCGACCAGGCCGCGCCGCCGGGGAGGG
>Ga0307517_10001262_pt1 | contig 42530 bp, 57 predicted proteins | sample 23_EM_MG_FD_194515 | JGI IMG/M metagenome (GOLD analysis project Ga0307517, IMG submission 194515) | Populus trichocarpa ectomycorrhiza microbial communities from riparian zone in the Pacific Northwest, United States - 23_EM | ecosystem: Host-associated > Plants > Roots > Unclassified | place...
GCTGAATTGTAATGCTTGTGGGCTTTATTGCAAATTGGTAAGTTGTTCTTTTCTCTATTGAAAATATGGAAGTCAATGGTAGTATTATCTGTAGCATAAACGACCTTGCCAGAAAAGCATGTGCAACGCCCAAGGTGAAAGTTGTACCCCTCCCACCCTCGTCCAGAGCCTGAAGTCGTGTGCACTACCTGTCCACACTCCCTCAGTACTAAGCACCGCCTCGCCGTTCACGGAAATCCAACCTCCACGACAATCAGTCACTACGCAATGCTACAATTGCCACATGACCGCAACACCCCTTTGGAGGAAAGACGATGAGGGAAAGCTGTCACCAGTTACCTCGAACAGGGCCAGAGGCTTGAGAATATGAGTTGGAGGTTGTGGCATCTCCAGAATCTTATTGTCGACACCGACAACGCAAAATCAAGACGTGAGTTCAGAAAACTTAGCAAATGCATGGGTGACAAGCTAGACAAGGAAAAGGGCAGGTATGTTGTCACTCATTCTCCATCCCAAACCCCGTGTCCCTAAACCTCCTACTAGAAGCATAGAGGAGCTCTCTGCTCCCAATTTCAAATGAAACCATTCTACAGACATGATCAGGCAGAGGGCCACTGAAAAGGAGCATAACCGCAAGGTTTGTTAGGAACAGGATAACTTGGATGCAGGATAGGGCTTGGCCTCAGGGACAGAACATGCCCTGTGCCCCTACAGACCACCCAATGCCCAATTTGACAGAGGGGGTGCTGAATACACAGCCAGAAGAGGGTCAAGGCATAAAGCCTACAGAAGATGCTGAATACACAGCCAGAGGTCAGAGCATGAGCTCACAGAAGGTTGGACATACATCCACAAGAATGAGACAAGGAAGATCACTTGATTTCCAGCTGGGGAGCTGAGGAGAACTAGCTACAGTATATATACTAGTAGGGACAATGTATAGTAAGTACAATAAGATAATAGGATAATAGTAGATAGGGACAATACCAGACAATGGAGACAATGGAAGAATAATGGAAAGGTATTGTAAGACAATGGACAATGGAGGGAGGACAGAGGACTGGAGGAACAATGGACAATGGAGGGATAATGGACTGGAGGGATAATGGAAGGAAGAACAATGGGATAGAGATAATAGAATCAAAGAATAATGAGGGCAGAAGGGGGTTGTAGGGTAGAAATCCAACCTGTGACATGGAGCGGCAATGGTGCTGTACTACCAGGATGTAGAAGTCAAGACACAACAAATGGGCCTCAGAGGAAATTCCGAAGTCTACAACACCAAGATGGCAGGTCTCATGATAGCAGCCATCGCTGCTTGTAAGCTCGCAAAATGCAAGAACACCGCTAACCACATCTTTCTTTTTGCAGATAACTCTGCCGCTGTGAACTTGATCTTCGACCCAAAACCGGGCCCTGGCCAAATCTACGCAATAAAGACACACCACCACCTCACACGCTTCCTCAACTTCCACTCCAACAACCAAGTAACCATTGCCTGGTGCCCAGGCCACAAGAATATCTGTGGCAACGAGCGAGCAGACAAACTGGCCAAGGAAGCCAGGGACAGGGAATGGGAGTCCGTCTTCCCACACACCCTTTCCTGAGCATGATGTCTAGCCAAAGCGGCAACAACCAATGCATGGCACAAAACCTGGAAGCAAACCCCAAAGCAGGGAGGTTACACCATGGCAAACGGCATCCCCCCTTCAATCTCACCCTCCAAACACTTCAGCTCTATGCAAAGAGAAGTTTTCGGCTGTTTAATCCAGTGCAGAACTAACCACAGCTACACAGGAGAATTCTGTCACAGGTTCTTCCCTGAAGAAGACTTCTCCTGCCCTTGCAGCAAAGAATTCCAGACCAGAGAACACATACTCGTCCATTGCCCAATACACAAACACAAACAGAAATTACTATGCAAAGTATCCACATACATTATTACATATGGCTTCCCTTCATCCTCAGCACAAAAAAGGGCATCGCTGCCCTCATTAACTTCCTCAAAGAAACAACAGTGTTCACATGCACCAACCAGCTCCCCAAGAAACCCCCACTCCTGTCGTTCCTTGACAAACCTGAAGCCGACGACGCCGAAGACGTGCTACCATGATACCTCCCACACATATCCTCCCTTTAAAATTAATTATTATTTTCTTTTCTTTTCTTTTCTTTCTTCTCCATCCACGCCCAGCACAACAATCGAATGTCCATGGACCACATCCCAAAACACCCCTGCACTACCACATTGACCCTTAGATATACAACACACACCATCTTAGATCACCTTTCACCACATCGACCCCCTACCATATGCTAGCTCCCCCGAGCTCGTACGTCTTAGTACTTAGATTACTTGTGGCACGTTAATCCATAGAGTCCAAAAAAAAAAAAAAAAACACAGCGCAGTTACGATGTGCGCTCTGACTCTGGGGTGTTTGAACGGTTTCCTACCAGTATGCAAACCCCACTCGTGACCAATTCTTGTTGACAAAAAACTCTCAGCACTGAAGTGCCCCCGAGTGAGCCGTGAAGGAATCACGGGAAAAACGGTAATGAAGTTTGGGTGTGTTGGGCATTATCGATTCAGAACGAGACACGCAAGGAGTGAGAAGGGCAAAAACTGTCACGGTGTCAGCTCTGAGCCTAAATATATTTACCAAGTATATATACTTGTCTTATCCCTTTGTTACAACTTTATTCTTATACTTAATCAGATCGCAGATGTCCAATCCCCATACCAACTTGAACCAATGTCTCCAATGAAGCATGTCCGTTGATGAGCAGGTCTTCATCCCACACAACCTTGTCCTTCTCGAAGAGCAGGACAATGGTGGACCCACCAAAGGCAAAATAACCAAACTCCTGACCCCTCTTCACCTGGTCTCCTTCATTAACGGTGGTCTGAATACTCCCAACCATCATGGCCCCGACGCAAACAGCGAACACCCGTCCGAATCGAGGGCTATCGATGGGAACTATCTTCCTGGCATTTTCGCCGTAAACGTCCAGAGCCGTTCGAATTGCTTGAGGCTGATAAGTATCGCGTTGTTAGAAATAATCGCGACAGAAAAAGAGACCACAAACATTAACAGTATAGTATTCTCCTGAAATATATGTCATCCCCCCGATAGTACCATCAACTGGCGAGTGGAATCGATGGTAATCCTGGGGTGCAAGTCGAAATATGCACAGCGCCCCGCCAATATACTTGTCTGTTTCGTGCGAGTATGTGTCACCGAGCAGTCGGGCAACTGTGAAATCACGTCCTTTGATCCAGAGTCGAGTCGCCACTGATACCGTTTCAAAGGCCATCAGTCTACAATCCGCTCCGCTGACAATACGATTGGGATTTTCTGGTTCTTCAACTGGTCGAGTTTCAAGCTTCAGTTTCCTGGATGGATAAGCAGATTAGAAATGAAAGTAACTGTGATTGTGTTATGTTTACCGATAGAAAAACTCGTTGAATGTTTCTGTCGTATCCATGGGTGAGATATATCCAAAAAGGGAAGGAAATCACGTACTGAAAGTGTCTAGAGGATCTAATATGTCTCCGGTATTAAGGTTATGGAATTGAATAAACGCTGGAATGTCATTGGCGGATTCTGGATCATCATATTTGATTCCTTGCTTTACCGACAGAGACTTGAGAAGACGACGGGCTACAAACCAGTTCATTCCAAAATAACGAAAAAAAAAGAAGATAAACCCACCTCGTGCACCTTCCATGCGACCCGACGCCCCTTTGTACAGCAAGCGGATTCCAAGTCGGACATATACCTGCATTTTCTCTTCTTCCAGTTGTCCTGTGAGCCGGTTTTGAACGATAATGTTCGCCGAATTCTGGAAAACAAAATAATACATAGTAAACCGATAACAATCACAACTACTTACCGCACCAAGCTGGTAATTCCCAGCAGACAATTTCCCGATCACCTTCGTGTACCACTTCCTCTGAGCTTGACTGGCAGTCACGAAATTTCCGACCATAATCTTGTCCACTTGGTGCCAGTCTTGACTAGCACAGATGGCGAGGTGGGTGATGATATCCATTTCTGCCTTGACATTCAAGCGAGCGCGATGACAGAGGGGGCAATTCTTCACATTGATGACGCGCTCGACGGAATCGGTAATGAGTGAGGAATCAACACTGGATTCCTTCTTTGTTTTCCCAATGCGCCCGACTCCCCCAAATCGAGATTTCTTTTTCTTCTCAGCGCTAGAAGACGCCGTGCCCGACGATGATTCGCCCTCCACATCCGAGCTTGAAACTGCACCGTCAGTGCCGGCTGCAACCTCCACAAGAGGTTTTTGCATTCTCTCCGTTGGTTGGGGTGGGTTACCAGTTGTATTCGCCGAAACATGTGCGGGGCCAGAGAAGTCAAGGCTATCGAGGTCAATGTTCTCGCCCTTCGGACCGGAGGCCATAAGGAGTGGGGTAGCACTTATGCTCGTATCTTGGGATTCGTCAACGTCGATGTGCTTCTTTTCACTATCAGGCCGTCCGAGCTCTGCTTCCAGACACTGCACCGCCTGGTCAATAGAAATTTCCCCTTCGTCAGGATTTTTGCCGAAGCGAGTAAAGAATGATTCCATGGTGGATTTTGTGAGCGTGGATCCCAATGAATCAAGCATGGACCTAAGCTCGATTTGGGACATCGATCCCGTGTCGTCTGTATCGTATTGACGAAGGTACTGGCGCCAAAAGTGCTGGCGGAGAGCGTCGTAAGATTGATATTTAGCCCTGTGACGACCTTTGAGTAGGGATGAGCAAACAAAGTCGGAGAACACACCTAAACTTGATGACAGGCAGTTTTCCAGAATCCCAGAGCGACGTCTTTTGCATGGAAAGTGGAAGTTGGAATTCCTTCATCTCGTCGTTTTCCTTGTCATCGTCATTGAATTGAAACAGACCCGTAACAGGGTCAGGCTGGGGCACACTATCACGAAGCTCCTTTAAATCCAAGCTCGCCTCACCAACGTGGTCGTTCGATGAGAGTTTATCCCAATCCAGTATGGTGAATTGGATCTTAAAACTCTTCTCATAATGACGGACATGGAAGAGTAATTTTTCGTCCCAAACAGGATTGAGCGAATGTCGAATAACACGGGTCCGAAAGACTTTCTTGCCAAAGGAAATGACGACAAAGGGGTCCATATCCCAACCCGTGTGGATCACTTGAGAAGTTATTAGAAATATCGAGGAATTTAAATGGAATTACTTACTGTTCGCCCACTTTGGCAAATTATCAGCTCCTTGGATCTCCAACATCATTATACCCACAATATCGTGACTTTTCTTGTACTCGTAGTGGCTTTCTTTTCGCTTGTTTGCTCCGAGAACCGACAACGCACCGAGAGGAGTCGTTGGCGTTGTGGCGGCGGTATTTTCTGTCCCACTATTACCACCACTGCTTGAGGAATAGCCCCCACTACCTCTCTTGCCGAACAGCCTCTTCTCTTTGCTGACCGATCTCGCGATTGGTGGAGGAGCATTGACGAGGCTGGATGGTCCTTCAACCATTGGTGAAGTAGGAGTTCCTGTAAGACCGGAGAGTTTCCTCACGATATTCCTTGGGTTAAATCTTCCAGGCGCACTTGTTGGAGTGGTAAATCCGGTAAAAGCCTTGGGCGTAGGTTCAACCACCCCAAGAACTGGGGTGGGTATAGCTCCGGGAGTAGGAGTATCAGGGCTGTTCACTGAAATCGATAGCACCGGCGCATTCGATGGGCATTGTTCTTCTGCTCCTGATGTAAATTCTGTGGGTGATCTCGATAGGGGTGAGGACGATGGTGGAGTGGTGTCCAGGGCATCAACAAACTCATCTTCTTCATCAGAACCATCCGTGTCAGAGGACAGTCCCCCATCGTCTCGGAGAGCTTCGATATTGAACTGATTTGAGCGCATCGTCCCGACGCCCTCGGTCTGTGAATGGGTTGAGAATAGAGGTAAGAATGGCGTAACAAACAAAGGTATACCGGAGGAGCCGAGGCCAGAGATGGACGCGAACGTTTCAGAAGTTCAGCGTATATTTCGTCGAAATCCAGCAGATTGGTAGAGTTAGGGACAGGAACAAATCCTAGCCTGATTTTGATGCTACCAGAAGTGGCGATGTTGGAGCGATTCGAGCCAAGGTCGAGAGATAATGGCTAGGAGTACTCTCAGACACGGGTCGCAGGGAATTATCAAACCCACCTCATTCCCTGGCTGATCAAAGCGATAAACGTTATCCTTCTTATCGATGAACCAATCATCCAGCGGGAGAGAGACTTCGCCGAGATACTCCTTTTTGAGCAGATCCTTATCCCAAACGACAATTTCAATGACTCCAATCTTATCGGCCAGAGACAAATAGATTGGGAAATCAAAGGTGGAATCCTTCGCATTGTAGACCGGATTGAGGGTCCGTTTTACGACGGGAGTTTGCTTGCGGTCATTGAGGATGGACACAACGACGAAGCTATTCAAGCTGTAGATCAGCAAGGAAACGCGGCATTCCAATAGCGAGCGTACGGGTCGCTTGTCCCTCCGCGGTCCATGGCTAGCAAGTTTGAGCAACTGATGACCTGGAGACGGAGGATAATAAAAGGTATTTCCCCAGGCCTGGACGCAAAATCTCGTCGAATGCCCCTCCCTTTGATGTTTGGGATACGAGCGGCAGACCTGAGGACATTCTTGATCTTGACACCTTTGGTCGGTGGTTGGGCGGAAGCCATGACTGTGTCGTGAGGTGGTGATGGTGCTCAGATGAAGGTACTCCGCAAGGCGATCTAAAACACGCAAATTGCCGGCGCAACCACAAACATAATGTATTGAAAAGTCCAAAATAAAAATCAAAGTTCGTCCATTGAAGAACCAGTAATTGGGTATGCAGTTTCTATTATAAATCGTCCCTCAGGCAATCAATATCGCAGAGAAAACAGCTGCGATAATCCCTGCGAACCCAATATCTAATCTCATAGCTGCACTCGTGTTTGATGGCGTTGCGCCAGTTGATGTTTTTGACCCACCTGCAGCGGGTGTGGCTGACGGTTTGCCAGAGGTGGTCGATCTGGGGGGCCGTGAAATACTGCTGAAGCTCATCGTGGAAGCTCCTGGAATAGGAACGGTAACTGATGCACTTGCGCCATAAATCGCCGTGCTGTCATAGGTCGAGCAGAGCGAACTTGCGGGGGGTCCACCAGCAGCTCCAGGAGGATTCTGGTTATCACTGGCGCAAGACTCGAACACTTTGTCGCGCGCACCGGAAGGGGCGTTGAAGTTACATCCTTGTGTGTCGTATATGTTATTGCAGAGCTCATGTGATCTATCGGTAGATCCGGGTTTGGAGTAGCATGCCTTCAGACAGAATGCGTTACCGCCATTAAAGCTTGAGATGTTAGCCCGAACCCGATAATTGACGTGTAGGCAACTCACTTATGCCACTCAACAACTTGGATGTACGTTCCTGTGAACGCGTTTGAAAACAGAAGACCACCGATAGGGTTACCTCTCTAATTAGGCAAGTTCACCCAACTGTCGACCCCTTTTGGAAAGCGATATAAAACTTACGGCATCAGCACCGTGAGGATCCATCTCACCCCCAGCATCCCCTGCTTTCATGTTTATTTTGGTTTGATCCATGAAACCAACCACTTCAACGTAGTCTGGAGATTTGGTGAATTGAACTCCAGTGAGAGTATTGTCAGGCATGACACGAGACCCATGACCCGGTTGGGTACACCAGGCGACCATCTCGCCCTCAATATCGCCGACCGAGCGGTTGGCCTCTGGGGGTCCCCAAATGCAGAAGTCTACAAGGGCTCAACGTATAAGTAATGAAACATTGTGTATGGATTAGCAGACGAACCATCAAGAGAGTTGATGATGGCAGTCTGGCACAACGAAGTGAGACCTTCGGTGGAGGAATTACACCTGTTGTAGCCAAACTGGGGACCTCGAATACCTCCATCTGTGTCGGCTTGGTACGGCTGCAGAAAGCATGAGTCGGGAGGAATAACTATATTAGAAAATTCAAGGGGCTTACCAAGCTGTCCCAAGTAAAATGCTTGTCCGCAAGCTGGGCAGCCACGAGGGAGAAGGAGGCAAGGAGACTGGGGAGAGCAAAGGACCTCATTATAGGCAAGAGAAAGTGGGGATGGGACGGCAAGGGGTGAGATGCACCGCACCCTGCCTTTAAGAACCCACCGTCAAAGATATTTCCTTTTGTGGTTAACCTGTACATATCTCACGTTGTGCTGTACGTTTAGGAGTGGGTTAACTGTTAAACGTTCGCGTTAAACGTTAAACTATTGCTGAATACCGTTCCACCCTCAGGCTGGCGCCAGCAAGGAGCCGTCTGAGACTACGATTAATCGTTGATTCCACTGACCGGTACTGGAGGCGAGGATTCAATATTCAATATTCAATCTCCATTCCTCGACTTCTGTTGATATCACTGCCCTGAAGAGATCTCACTTTAGATCTCACCTCCAGCCCGAAATTTTGTTGACACCTCAGGCCTCACGTTGATCATCGTTCATCACCAGATCATGAAACAAGTAACATAAGTAGCAAGTCCTGGCGCTTTGCATCCGCATTAGACTGCCAGGGAACTGTCCAGAAGTTAAGATCACCAGCTTCATTCTGTTCGTTTTATGTAACGAGTTTATTTTAGATGCATCTATTTTTGGATCAAGGCAGTACCGATTCTTGTCAATTTATTAATAACCTGATACCATCTTTTTTTTGACAAACGACTGCCATTAGTAGTTAGAACTTTAGCGTCTCATCTCTTTTTTTTTGGCACTGAGCAAGTAATGGTAGCTGTGGCTGTAATACAATTGGCCAGAAACTTATGGTGAGCACACCGGTATACATGAATCTACGACTCTAACAGGCAAGGTTACGAAATGGCTAAATTCAAAAGGTGGATTATGACGACCCTTCAACCCTCTCTTCGTATTGCCGGTATGTGACATTTGAACGACGCATTGGCGCGGAAACATAGGCATCTCTTCCGCGATCCCATTCACTTTCGTCGGACCCACTCTCAAGCTCTGTCGGTGCTTGTAAACTCCCCCCGATAGGAGTCTCCAGCCACGCTCCTTTCGCATTCTTCGAGTCAGATTTTCTTGTCAAGCTCTTCTGCTCCTCCGATTCTACCACCGTTGCAGATTCGTCGCCTGAAGGACGGACAGCATTACGTACATAACCGCGTTTACTGAGTCCCGCCTCGGCCTTGTACCTAGCTTTTTCAAGCTTTGGTTGTAGTTGGCCATGGATATGGTGGAGCGCTTCGATCGTGCGTTGTATGTTGTTACTAACTACACCAGAAGCTGAGTTATTGCCTCCGACGCTACTAGTCGACGCTCCAGAATTCAATCGATGGAGTGTAGTATCGTCGGTAAAAGGAGAAGAGGTGCGACTCCTGAAAGACGAAGTAGATGAAAGGCTTAGGGAAGACTTTCGGTGACCTACACCACGAGAACTACGCAGGCTTGAATGTCTAGAAAGCGATCCCGTGTCCTCCGCGTTTCCCAGGAGATGAATGCTTTCCGGCCTCTTCCTTCGCACTGGGGGTGGTAAATGTGCTTGTGAAACAGGACTTTGGTGAGAGAGCGATTGAGATCGAAATGGTCTCGTTTGGGATTCTGCGGTCGTAATCGTGTCTGGACCTCGAGGATTCGTGGCTGCACTTCCGCCAGAGGCAGAACGGAAAGGCGATATGGGTTGGGGAGGTATAGATCCATAAATGGCTTCAAATGTTTCGACATTTTGTGTTTTTCGTTGAGGTGGTGGATCTGAGAGTGGTTTCGGGGAGGGTTTAAGTTGATAATACCCAAAAGTCGGATTACGGTCGGGATGCATTGGTGGCGGAGCTGGGAGGGGGTGGTTGGGTAAATCGTCTTTGTTGAACGGATTGGATGATCTGGAATGGATGGTGTTGTCTTGTGGAAGTGAGAACCCGGGTTGAGGAAGAGGCGAGGCCAATGCAACTTGCTCAAGAGAAGAGTCCGATAGTGGAGGGGAGGGCTGTTGGGAGGGGAGCCCAGTCCGTCTTTTCGGCAATGGCGGTACTTGCGGACGCTGTCCGCCTTCCGACCCCGAACTGATACTGGATGGAAGTGAGTTGAGACTTTTCGCACCAGAAGATCCAGCAGTGGGATGTTGGTGTTGATGCTGGTTATGTATATTCGTGCCTATGACGACAGATGAGCCAACGATACTCGCACCCGCCAGTGGATAAGCACCTGTGACGATTGAAGAGCTCTTGAGGACCTGCAAGACTCTCTCTTTGTCAAGCTGCTCTTCCGCTTTCTTCATCGACTGTGCTATTTTCCTTGCTTGTAGACTTTGTTTTATGAGGGTCGACGTGATATGCTGCGAATGCTTTGGTGGAATCGGAGGGGTCGAACCTATGTTGGAGTACCTCATCGAGGGTGATATCGAACGTTCAACGCGAGGACTTGCCGCGTGTCGGGGTGGAGGTAGGGGTGTGTCAGAATTACTTGAGATAAAGGTCGATGAAAGTGGTTTGCGTGGGGGCAGAGGCGGAAGTTTGGCATCGTTGCTCCTGCTAGAAGGAACGAAAGGATTGTACGCGGAATGTTGTACCTGTTCTGCCAGCGGAGATCGTGATGACTGTTGGGAATACGACACAGGATATGGGCTTTTAATTCCAGAATCCGTGAAAATGACGGATGCTGCAGAAGGATCATTGTCCGGACGAAGGGGTGATGCATGAAGAAATTCAGCTACTCGAGTAGGAGATGGGGATCGAGCTAAATATGAGCAGATGAGATCAAAGGATAACAACTGAGGATAAAAATCTGCCAACATTCGTTTGCCGCCCTTTTAATCGGTGATGGAGAACGACCAGGAGGTAAGACTAGAATCATGAGATAAGTCGTCGAAGTCAAGAAAAAGACCCACCTTGGACAAAAGCAAGAGACCTGTCTATCTCTTTTCCATTCTCTGCGTGGGTAACAAGTCTGAGGGCTGCGAAGAATTCGGTGCCTTTTATAACATCTTGACGCCCAAGGTTTGGGGCAAAAAGTTTGAGGATCTAACAATCCTGTTTGAATAAACCCCAAATGCACAAGGAAATCGGTGTGCTACAAAAGAATTATACCGACCCCATCTATACTCGATAGTGAGACACGAGAAAAACGGCCTCGAAACCAAGCCCTCGCTTCGCGGACACCAATGGATATTTCTTCAAAGCGAACATCGTTCGAAGTCGCTGTTTCTGTAGCGGGCTCAAGGTCATCATCTGCAATCTCGAGTAAGCTCTTCGTAAAGAACTCGTACTCTGCATCACTGAGGGCAGAAGCGTGCAGCGCGAGCCTTCTCATGGTTTGTGGAGGGAATTAAAGATGCGAATTGCTTACTAATCATCTACTTTGAATAAAGCTGTGCTATCAGTACCCCTTTCCCCACACCTTGCATGTTAAAGCTCTGTCTCTCCGATCTCTCCCAATTGGCAGAATATGTAACTTCAGCGAGTCTTTCATATATCCTCCCGGGATCAGACGCAGGCTGCACACATCTGCAGTGTACGCTAGCCCCAGATATCTTTTTGGGCGATGTCCCAAACCCTACATCGGATGTATAACCGTACGCTGTCCTCTTTTAGGGAACATCTCTGGGTGAAGTGGGCAGAGAGTGGGCTGGTCCCAACCCCATATTTACTGGAGTTTGCTCAAGTCGCATGAACGAACAAGAGGAAATTCCCTTTGACTTGATGATCAGGAAGATGCCTGCTTATGAAACGGGCGACGATGGCTGACGTTGTGGGGATAATTCCAGACACCTTGACGCTGGAACATCTCAGACCTGAGATCTGAGGTCCATACACGTACAATCTCCTGACGCGGTCGCCCTTGTCACTACAGGACGTCACATAATCGAGCGTGCTCAAAGCGATCTTGAGAGGCTACAATATCCCCATGTCTCTATTATAATTAAAAGCTTATATTACTAAAAGCTTTAATGACCATCTTATTCGATTCACAAAGTCAGGGTCTGACAGGACGAAAACGTGCCTAGTACAACATCACGGTCGCCTCAGGATGTTGCCACTTTCTTCAGTAATCCCAACCTACCCGAGCCATCCGTCCACCAAGTTATTCTTACGAAAAGTATCATACGGCCTGGACCTCATCGACATCACCCGGGTAGTATGTCTCCTTTGCCAAACCTTTCCGGATTCGCACTATAACCACCAGTCTTCGACAACCAAAACCCTCCGCCTTCTTGCCTGAGTGTAAATACATGGGTTTGATCGTCAAGAGCCGCATATTTCAAGGTGCCCCGGAAATTCTTGCGAAGAGATCAGCTAAGCATCGTAGTTCGCCATGATGGAAATTATCATTATGGCCAAGGTATTGAGACGAAGGATATTCATATCTAGGCCATTGCCCCTGACGCGACCAGACACACTTGATGTTGGTACGTATCTACCACTCTTCAAAATTTCCTGAACTCGTACTCAACTTTCGATCGTTCCTAGCTTAGTATGTAAGACGAAGGGTAGGAACTTTTCTTCAAACGTTCACTTCACCTTTGAGGAGACCATTTTACTCACGCACAAAGAAAGAAAACCAATTGTTGTTCATGACAGAGTACCCAATAATGATAATGTATATGAAGGTGTTTCCCAACGCGAATGGAATGTTGAAGTACCCTTATAGAACTTGTACCAGCTTGAGGCGTAGGGGCATTTGGTTTCCTTTTTCCTTCTCTGACGCGACAAGTGGTCGCTGAACTATCATGGACTTTCGGATGATCTCTTCTTTTGGGACGGCCAGCTCGAACTCGAATGCACGGACAAGGGTAAAGAGAAGGGCCTTCATCCTGGAGTATGATCAAAATATGTTTAGTTGATGCAGCATAACAGAGAAAGAGGTCACACACTCAATCAACGAGAATCGATAACCTATGCATGCCCTGGGACCGCCAAGGAACGTAAGCATATTCCCCCATACTCCAGGGATAGTTGAGACGGCTTCGGGAAGCTTTGACTCTAGCCATCTTTCAGGCTTGAACTCTTTCGCGTCTGGACCCCATATTTTCTGGCTGCGATTGATTGCTGAAATGGGGATGGTAATTGTCTGCCCTTTCCGTACGCTACACAAAGGAATGAGTGTTTCAACTTCGAGGAGACGGCCAACGACGAACTGGATGCTATCTAATAGGTCTCCCTTCGTCGTTCGAACTGGACTTCCCAAGGGCAATATATCGTCCTTCACTGCAACTCGTAACGTAAGTGGAACTGGTGCATAAAGCCGCAGCGCCTCGCGGACTACAGCATCCAGGTATGGTATATCATTCAGTTCGTCCATGGATGGGTTGTCTGTAGGGGTGGATAGCAACTCATGTCTCAGTTTAACCTGAATTCCCGGAGATTGCGTAAGGGCATAAAGTGCCCATGTTGTAGCCGTACTAGTTGTTTCGTGGCCTGCTACCAGAAAAGTGGGTATTTCTGAGCAGGTTTTCAGATTAATGAAAGTATTCCGAGGGATTGTACTTACGAGAAAGAACATCTTCATCAGACATTCTCTGACTGGGAGGTAAGTCCGTTGCCATATTTGCTCTCATCAGGACCGAAAGAAGGTCTCTCCTTTTCCAGGAGGATTTCTCCACTACCTGATTTTCGGCGCGAATAGCGGCATGACTGTCCCGAAGGAGCTTGTCACCAATACGCGCCATAGTCTGTCGCGCCAGTCGAGTCTCCAATGACCGGTCAGTGGGCTGCCAGATCATAACTCAGACGGTTCCTGATAACTATGAAGGAAGAAAGGACATACAATGATGGAACGAAGAGCAGGAAAAATTGTTCTTAGCATCAACATTATATTCAACTTCGTTCCTGTACTGAAGATGACTTGGAAGGCGTGATTAAGTTCGTTGTTGTTAGGATCACCTGTAAGAGCAGAGAAGCGATAGTTGAAACCTGAATGTCACAAGTCGTAAACCGTAGAGCTGATGTACAATGCACATACCAGCTAAGCCTATGACATCTAGGGTCATTCTGCTGAGCCAGGAAAGGACGTTTATTCTGTTGTTCTTTTCCTCCCTCTTGATCTCACGAACCCAAACATCCCGTAGTTCTAGAGATTTATCAATGAAGATCTCGGTCAGTTCTCGGATCTGGGCTGCACCGAAGGCAGGATTCTTGAAATATGTCAGCGCACACATACAGCGACGAAGAAAACTATAGTACCATGACTTTCCTCTACAAGTCATTGTCAAATTGATCGTCGTCTCTAGAATGTAGGGTGACTCACCTGTTGCTTGTGCTTGTCCCCCTCAACAACAAGAACGCCATCACCCAAAATATCGCTGATAGTGAATCTTGTATTTTCCGGCTTTTGATAGATAGACGTGTTCATCAGGACATGGTTCAACGCCTTCGTGTCGGTGGTGTAAAATCGAGATTTCTGGAGAAAGATTTTCACTTGTGACTGGATAAATAGAAGTCAGGAACTTACGCCAATGAATGACCTATACTTGATGGTCGAACCATACTCTTCTGTCCATTTCTCATGTAATTCCATCGCTTGCTGTGTGTACAATTAGCCTGTGAAATTAGGTTGAGGAACCAATGGCCCACTCACTGCATCCCAGATCTGTTTCATATTTCCGTACAAGAGACTAGGGTTGGGTGGGCCGGGTAGCATCCGTAGGGGTGAAGCCCATTCTGCATAGAGGAATTTGGCAAATTTCCATACGACGAAAGTCAATATGGTAGCGACAAGTTTGGCACCAATGACCTGCAGGGAACACATCGAAGAAAGACCTCAGAGAAGCAGGAGACGGTTGAGCATTCCACTTAGCGAACTGCACAAGGTACTTTATGGTCGGGATGGGGTATAGCATGTTCCAGGCTCCAAGAAAAGTTTCCGAGATGGCCGATAGTGATGCCCTATTTTTAGGCTCAAATTATGTAATATTCCTCAGTCTGCCTCCCAAAAAAGACACATCGGGGAAGTCGGCAGCGTCGGGTGAAGAGTTGAACAGGGGACTAACGAAACACACGTAACACCTTTCGGATGTGAGAGTAAAATCAATGTTAACCCTAGATCTTACGTAAATAAATAGAGCACAATGCGTAGGGTAAGAATAGTGAACTTGATTAAAGGTTCAGGGTTCAAAATAAATTCAAAAGTCCTCTAATGCAACCACAAACAATATGGGTCTTGTGAAGTTATGCAAGGAAGAGAGCGGAGAATACGACACCCAAAAATGAGACCCCTGAGATAGCAAGGATCGTGCCGTCGTTGGTGTTGCTGCCTGGTGTTGGTGTTGTACCAGAACCAGAACGAGTCGAAGTCGAAAGAGAAGATCTGCTCGTAGTCAGCGAAGTGGGGCGTGTAGATCCTGAGACGGAAGGAAGGCCAGCGAAGACGACTGAACTGATTAGTGGAGTGCAGTTGGACGAAGCTGGAACACGAGCGGTGAAAGGGATAGAGGTGATGGGGCCGAGACTTTCAGCGGGTTGAGTGTAAGTAACGACATTGCCGTTGGAGGTGTAGACACCAGGATAGTCGGCGTTCTCGGCGTCGCAAGATTCGAAGACATTGTTTTGCGCGTTGTTGGGGGCATTGAAAGCGCAGCCAATGCGGTCGAAAACGTGCTCACAGAATTTAGCAGCGTTGGGTCTGGAAGGGTCACAGGCCTTCAAGCAGAAAGCATCGCCGCCCATGAAGCTAAGGGCATTGTTAACAGTGGATATACGAAAGCCATGGATACATACTTGGTCCACTCAACGGCCTGAACGTAATCACCTGTCCAAATGTTCGAATACAAGATGCCACCCATGGGATTACCGCGGAGATCAGCACCGTGGGGGTCCATTTCACCTCCGAAGTCGCCGGCTTTCATGTTAATCTTGGTCTGGTCAATGAAACCAACCACTTGGATGTAGTCGGGAGTTCTCAGGTGCTGGAGACCGGTGATGGCACCGTTAGGAATGAGGCGTGTTCCATGTTTCTTTGTACACCAGGCAATCATCTCGCCTTCGATTTCACCGACCTCTTTGCCTACATCTGGGGGAGCCCAGAGGCAGAAATCTAAAGATACGATATTCGTTAGACTCAGATAGGCATAGCGACTAATAATAGGCTGACCGGTGGCATTATTGTAGTAAGAAGTCTGGCAAAGAGATTCCTGATTTTGAGTTGTGTCGTTGCAAATGTTGTAGCCCCTTTGAACGCCACGGACGAGTCCCACGTCTGTGTCGACTTTGTATGGCTATGAATGGTGTCACATAGGAAAGAAAAACAAGGCAGCAAAGAAACACTCACAATGTTGTCGTGAGGAATACGTTTCGAGGCAAGGGGAACAGGAGGGAGAGTGCTTTGTGCGACGACGAGGGAGACGCCGATGGCGGCAATGGTGAGGAGGCTAGAAAGAGTGACAGGCGACATGGAAGTCGATGATGAGGAACTAAAAAGAAGAATGTAGTAGAAAGCAGGGAAACAAGGACGACCTGAATTAAATGGTTGTGGTCGGACATTGAATATTTTCGGCAACTCTCGGACTACGCTTGTGCACGGACCACTCCTGGATCATGTGCCCCTTATCAACACAACGCGTCTCAATGCTGGTGTACACAGAACATCACTCTCTCCCAGACCATCAAGATGGCAAAGACTGTCACAGGTGCGTTTTCGCCCATTTGATTTGCGCTGTGCTCACTGTTGTCTGTAAAGAAACAAAGACAAAGGCGGCCACGAAAGACGCCAACACCAGGACGGCGCGCCGCCCAAAGAAAGGTGCGCCCAACGCCGTCGGTGTGCTTCAGGACATTAATATCATTGATGTAGATGCTGCGAACAAGCCAAAGCGCGAACCCACTGCATATGAGATATTTCGCAAAGAGCAAATGAAAAAGTGGAACGAAGAGAACCCTGGGCGGGCCAAGGAGGCGATGGGACACGTAGGGTGATTTCTGGATGTATTTGATCATTGTTGATTATTCTCCTCAGGTCGCTGAGCTGTGGAGGAACGCACCGGAGAACCCCAACCATGGCAAAGAACCCAAGGCACGAAAACCAAAGAAGACAAAGGAGAAGAAACCGGCTGCGACAAGGAAGCCGGCTGCGAAGGAGGACAGCGAACACGCCAGCCCCAGCGACGACGAGTGAATCCGATTGTATTGTATTGTCATTAGTGCTACTAATATAATGTGTATATGTATGAACTACTCGGGTCAGTGTGATCGTGAGCGGTGGCGTGTCAAAGAACACTGGAACGTGCCCACTGTCCTCATCGTCCCCAGCATCCCCTCGCACCGCCCGCCATGCTCCCCGGCAGCCACTACTCGTACGCCTTCGCTGCCTCGTCCCCAACCGTCTCCCGCTCGTCGAGTCAGCCATCTCCTTCAGCCCGTGTCCCTCGTTATCTGCGGCGGTACACGATCTGTGCCGCCACCCAGCACCGTCCCTCACCGTTGGCCAATTCGTTTACACCAGATGAGCACAGCTATCCCACCGGCTTCTCTGCGCTGCCTTCCCAGTGGGATCGCCGTCGCTCAGAACCTTTCATTGTAAATCCTGGCCCAAAAGTACACCACTGCAGATATACTACAATTCCTTCTCCCTCGCCCTCATCTCTTTTCGCCCCTGTCCTCTCTCCCACTGCTGTTCTCTCAAGAGCCCAAAGTCTCGTCGCTGAGGTCGTTCCGACAACCCCCACTCACCTACGACGGCAGTCATCCAACACCTCAATACACTCACAGTCTTCTGTATCTCTTTCCATAACCGAATGTTCATTTCATACTGCCGTTGATCACTCCGAGCACAATCGGGATCAGTGCAATGATTGTCCCATAGAGCACCCAAGGCCACATTCATGGACTGATCATCCTCTATCCATAAAAAACGACTGGTCAAACTCCTCAAATTCTGGTTTTCGCTCTTCTGGATTCGCGTCCAGAGGAGGTCAGTCCTCACCTGACACCGTCGTCTCACCTGCTGACGCAATGAAAGGAGAGAAACAAGAAGATAACGATGACGGATGGCCGGTAACGTATTTGACGACCATTACGAGACAGGAGTTGGACCAATACGAGAAGGAGAATAAGACAGAGCCAAAGCGGAGGTTCACATGGGGTCGCAAGGAGGGTCGCAAGTTTTTTCACGACGACACCGAGGAGGATGGTAGGAAGAAGAGCCGTAAGTTGAAGAAGAAACGACAAGAGGACATGCAGTTCGAAGAAGGAGCAATTCATGCTCGCATAATTTCAATATACACTGAAGGTGAACACGAAGAGTTTGATCCTCTGAAGGACCTTCCTGCTCCTGAAGAACAGGTGCCGGACACGGCCCCAATGCAGCCCGACGAGACGGCGAATGAGGCCCAAATTGGCATTGGCATTTCGTCGGATGATATAACGCAAAACGAAGAACATCCTTTCCATATATCTATCGAGCCGATTCATGTTGGTCAGGAAGACGAGTGGGAGGATATGGAATCAACCGATCATCATGGCTACCCACGCAGACAAGAACGAACCCAATCACAGGACGATCGAGATATTTGGCTTGATGATACGATTTTGGAACGGATTCGTTCACGTACACCTCAGGAGATCCTTCAGGGACTGGATGTCGTTCATGAGGAGGACGAAGAGGACTCGACCTCAGAGGTAAAGATTGACGACGCACTGGGACACTTGGAGAAAAGAGAGAGTTACCCACATATTGAAAACAAGGGGAAAGAACGACAACACCATGACATCGTTAATGAGGAGACAATAAAGGAGCAGGACCTTCCCCCCGACATTAAAAACCAGGCCGGAGAATTAGACGCGGCCGACTCTGGAAAGCCCGAAATGTCCTGCAAAGATATACCTCAACCAACTTCTGAAGCTCAGATTCCCTCATCATCGCGAAGGAAGAAACTCTCAAAGCGACGGCCAAGTCGACGTAAACTTATCACCGACCCGCCACCATTACCAGAGCAAAAGTCCAATACCAAAAGCAAAGGAGAAGGAGAAAAATCCGATGCGAGACGCCGAACTAGTCCAGCTTCGTCGGCATCAAAAAAGCCATCCCTACCCACCCTTAGACCCCGCCGCACCCCGAAAACGGTCATGTCCTCCGTTCGACTTCATGTTTTCCGACCCTTGAGCTCTTTCGCCCTCCTTCTTGGCATCGATGTAACCAACGGAAAGAGGAGGCTCAGTCGGGAGCTTCGCACTCCCAATACCCTCTTGATGGGAAGACGTTTCAGTGAGAAGCACATACCGAGGTTTCCAAGTCGGCTGGATGGGAAGCGGACGGTGGATAAGAAAATTGCCAAATATGATTAGCGAGATGGGTTTTATTCTGAGCTTAGGTTAGAAATCCGAGGACACTTAGACAAAAAGCGGGAGCAAATATTCTGTACATTTTCTTGGAGAAAAGAATAACAATTCGTCGACATTCTATTTACAACGCATGCACCAATTCAGTGGCGTCAGGTCACAATCGTCGCTGCAAACGGGTAGTGGAACTACGGTTTCCTCATCCCCAGTTGCTCTCCTTCCCAGTCCAGAACCGAGATGAGAGTGTTATGAGCGGATACGCATGGAAATGGGTCGCCAACTTTCAACTGCAATGGACTCGAAACGTAACTGGAAAATGTAGTGTCGGGACGAGATGAATCAATTCCTCTTGGTTAACTGTATCACGGTGTTGAATATCGCCATTTTCTTCAATAAAATGAGATACCAGTGGAAAACAAAAAACAACAATAATGATATTGATAAGAGGGGGGGGGTTAAATGTCCAAGATGTCTATAGGTTGAATTAAGGATATCCCACATGTATATGGTATTCGTGACTATGGTTAGTCAGAGGTGGGGGATTGGCAAACGAGGACGGAGTATCGCATCTAAGACTTCAAAGCAGTCTACAAGAAAAGGTGAGTAACGCTGAATAGAAAAGGCAGTACAAACCGAACTGACAGCTTCCTTGAGATACGCAATGAGATCACTCCTGTCCTTGTCCTTCTTCAGGCCAGCAAAGGCCATTTTTGTGCCAGGAATATACTTGATGAAAAGCGGTTAAGTGTTCGTTTAATAGGATCCGTCATAATATGCACACCTTTTTAGGGTTTTCAAGGTACTCGAACAGTGAATTCTCCTCCCATTCAACGCCCTTTGCGATGTTGGCCGCTGTGTACGAATAGCCCTCAGCCTTTCCAGAGTGACGGCCAAAGAGACTTATGACGAAGGTTGTATCAGTTGGATGTAACATATCGTTTCAAAAGAGACAGACCCATAAAGGTTTGGGCCAACTTTGTGTGGCTCACTAGCGCCGACAGTGTGGCATTGCGCGCACCGCGTCTTGAATAGAGAAGCACCTTTAGCAACGTCACCTAATATGCAAAGCCATCCAGTTTCTATCCGTTTAGTATTCAAAAGTGCGCACCAGGAGTCAAAGGCATTTTTCACCAAGAAAATAAAGAGAAGCGAGGAGGAATTATACAAGACGATGTAATGGTTGGTGAGGTATGTATGTGGAGTCGTTCACAAAATTTGTGGCAGTAGCGGTCACATGACTGACCCGATTTTATCCGACATCCAATCATCTCTCGCCCATTCTGAATCACCAGGTTATTAAATAATTGATTGATTCCCAAGTGGGTGGAATCTTCGAAATCAAAATCTGGGGGACTTTGTTTCGATAACAAGAGTCTGCACCCGATATTTGAGCAGATTGCACAGGTTGCTTGAGCCTTGGCAAGCATAAAGCTCGACGACATCTATTTGACAGTCCGTTATCAACCTTTCCAAACTCCACATTGTGTGGGGGTGGTACGTGACGAATTCTTCGCATTCAAATGATAACACACGAAGCAGTGGTAGTGGCCTGGTGCTCGTCGATCGTTCTGGAAATACTCGCCAGCATGAATGATGAGATTCGGGAATTGTAATCATAAAAAGGTGACACACCAATGTCATTACAAAGGGCGTTGATAAAGCAACCGGTATTGCCTACATCACCACCGCATGCCACTTTGAGGAAGCGGAGAGTCCTGACTCTATGGAAATACTCCTGCCAAAAACCGGGGCTGCAGATAAATCCCTCATCAAGCCCACCAGCACAAATGGACAGTGTGCGTGTTTGTCTGAGAACAGGTCCAAAAACTTGTAATATATCCGCCTGCAGCTTTCGAATACAATGGACATTGGGGATGCGACGCCAATTTAAAAAAACCCTAAACCATTCGTCGGAAAGTTCATTTCCAGGAATTTGATTATGAAGCCTAAATCGGGCGAAAGACGACATGACGTCAACGCGACGCCGGCCCACATCTGGATGCAGATTGATATTCCAGATGGCGAACCATTTTCGGAGGCCTTGGAGGAGTTGGTCAAGGATGGTGTTTTTGTCTATGGTACAATGAAGAAAGAGACTGAATTTCTTCGTTGCCTCAATGGCCAATAGGAAATCCCCGATGCCATCATCGAATTCACCAATTAAGGCAAGCGTCTTCAAGCAAGGAATTTTGATGCTTTCGGCCTGGAATCCGATATTACTTGATATGGCATACTCCAATCGCAAGTGAATGAGTTCGGGTAATCCGGACAATGCCCGACCCCATTCGTTTGCAGTTATTCCGATTAGGCAGGAAACGGAAAGCGACGCTAGTTGACGAAAACTCGACAAAGTCAAGTCGGGACGATATCCACTGACCTCCAGTTGCCGCAGGTTATGACTCTTATCAAGTCTCGGAAGTAGGTTTCCATCTGTTTGCCACCCTCTCCAAATACGAAATCCTGGTGTAGTACTGATTGACAAACGAGTGGTAGAGATGCACTTTTGTGAAATGAAGTTCTCTATGACGACCAACAGCGGGGAAAGCTTGTCATACACCACGGAAATTGATCCAATAGTAGGGGATGATGTTGAAATCATTTCAAACTTTTCAATCATCCCTTGTGCCTTGAATCGGATCCGGAAGAAATTAAACGGAGAGGAATCTGCCGTAATATGAATGGGGAACGATCCACATCGACGCAATAATTCTTTCAACCAGGCTAATGCCTCGTCGTTGAAATTCAAGACCGTCCATAAACCCGGGGACGCCAAGGCGAGGAACCGCCAAGCGGAACAGACTTGGGTAACTCGGCGAAGATCTGCCGTCGAGTGATCCTTGGCGTCTGATGAGCGTGAATTCCTTTTGGATATAGCCATTGGTGGACAGAGAAACGAAAATATCTTCAAAAGGATTTCGTTCGGGACGTCTTTGGTTGCTGCATGCGCGGCGTTCCTAAGACCTGCAAAGATTGCCCTCTCTTTTTCGATAACTTCAAGTAAGGATATAATTTGCATATTCCTGCCATTGAATATCAGACTGGAGTAAACACTATGACGATAGACCTTACAAGGTGTTTTTAGCGGTAACAGATTTGTCAAGGTAGAAGAGGCCAGGTAAGAAAACGAATGAGGAACAGTTCTTATACCTGAGTCACCATGAAGTATTTTAGACGCCCTTAAAGGGTGATATCCCATGAATCCGAGCCAATTCTTCATGATCACAGCCAGAACCGAATCACAGTTCGCCATGTGAATTAAATTGACCAGCGCTCATGTACTACATATGAAATGGTTTGCTCAGGACGATAGTGATAGAAGCACAACTTGAATGCACAGACGTTGTAACATGACGAATTCGGAGCATGCGCGGCAGCTTGCAATTGAGGAGATTATAGAAAGTCGACGTCCTTATGTCGATTGCTTAAACGTTAAACCATATTTTTCCTTAAAGCCCCATCGCATGAATACTGTTGAACCGTGACCGTCTGACTCTGAGTGAAGTCCGTCATGGGCCAGTATCAAATGGAACCGGTCTACGACAAGAGAGGAGACCTGTGTGGTCTGAGGCTAGTCTAGGGACCGCAAATATAAACGAAAGAAATCTTCTTGGGCTTCCCCCTCAATTCCTCAACTTGGAAGTAAGATGCGTTTCTTAACAATTGTTGCCTCTGCGTTTTCTCTCTCCGTCTCTGCCGGTGTTTCTCCACTGAGAAGAGATGTGTCCCAACTTATCACGGCCTGTACGGTATCCAACACCGCCGCCCTCACATTCGTGCGTCCTTCCTCTACGTTTGCCCTGATAAAACCTACAAAAGTGCTCGATTGTAGGACGACGGACCCCATATCTACATGTGCGTCACACGGTAGTGATCATTCACTCTCCGAGTCCTTCCATGCTTTTTAGGCGAGAGATTGTAGATGTCCTCAAAGCGGCAGGTGGAAAGGGAACCTTCTTCGTTAGTACGTGACTCCATCACATTATCATGTAACGTGCAGTCTTATTTGGCTTCTTAGACGGCAACAACTGTACGTTTTCTGTGTCCTCCGCACCGTGACCTCTTATCACCGCACATTGTCCAGGGGGTTGCATTTACGACGAAAGCATATCGAGTGATCTGAAGTATGCCTACGATAACGGGTTCCAGATCGGTTCGCATACCTGGTCACACAAGGATCTCTCAACTCTGGCGCGCGATGAAAGTGAGTGCTGCATTGCGTTGTACGTATAAATAGCTGACGAATTTGACAGTAAATCAGGAGATGTTGCGTACCGAAGGTCGGAAAGATTAATCTCCTCGGGGTGCACACTCACGACGAACTTTATCTCATACAGATGCTATTAAAAGGATTACTGGGGCTTCGACGGCGTTTACCCGTCCTCGTCAGTACATGTCTGCCGAATCAGTGGCTATACGTTAACTCTCTCATCAGCGTTTGGATCATACAACGACGAGGTTTTGGATGTTGCAGGTTCACGTTCACAAACCGTTGTTAACTGGGATGTAGAGTGAATCGTAATTGGTTTCTTACTGTATCCTCTTCTCACTCCGACTATATCAGCTCCGGCGATTCTTTGGGAACGGACCCTAGTCAGCAAAAACAAACGTATACTGAGGCAGTTGGGAGACGCCCGGATAGTATTCTATCTTTGCAACACGAAGTATACGGTAAGCGCCGTGTCGTTTCACTTTAGAATAGCTAACAACACCCCATGGTCAGAGTCTACCGTGTATGTTTCTATTTCACCAAAAGTCGAAATTGCGCCTAACCGAGTACACATTTAGTCGCGACGTGTTGCCGTATGCGATCAGCGCATTGCAAGGTGCTGGATACCAGCTAGTCACTCTGGCTGAGTGCCTTGGCCGCGTTCCATACCTTGATGTCGGAGAGGCTACTCCAAAAGATGTAGGTGGTTAATGACTCTTCTTCGGGATTGTCAATGATGTCGTCTGGTCAGGAAAACTGGTATTGTTCCTAGGACGGCAACCACGTACAACTATATACTACCTTAATAACGTAACGATTTACATAAACATACTAGTAATAGGATCATACAGCTATTTACAAAATGGAGAAATTCTAGCAGCGAAGTCAGGATACTAGTAGTTACCTTTACGATGAGCCAATTCCAGCCAATATCTCGAAAATCGCCTCTTGCCGTTCGCGGAACGGCTTAAGTCTTGTCATACTGAGGCTTAGAGCATTTATTCGGTTTGTAAATGCCACAGAGCGTCCTTCCACGCTTCTCCTTCCCCGTCTTGCGTCTCGAAGGTCGCGTTCGCTGCCAATCCCTTCTTCCAATAAAAATTTCACGCGGTCCAGTCTGGAGACGGGTATTTCCTGGCCTTGTTGTGCGAGCTCAATGGCTGATTGGTTATCCTCCTCCTCAATTTGCTTTGCCTGCTGTCCGATCTGAGTCAATTCTATCATGAAGGGTTTCAATGCGCGGGGACAGTCTTCAAGGGTGAGCGGCTTTCCAAGAACGCCAATTATTGCGCCGTCAGGAGTTACGGCCGTAGATGCGACATCAAGGATGGCAAATGCGACAGAGGAAAAATAAGCTCGAGGAGGATCTTGCTTTAGAAGCCTGTGAAGTGACGTTTGACGTTCAAGGACATCTGCCAGAGATGCGTATAATGTCTCCCGAATGAATTCGATTGCAGGGGCGTCTTGTGTTAGGATGGATGGCGTCGTAGAGGCATCCGAAGAAGTAGATGAGATGGAAGACACTGAGGATGAGGCCGCATGATGATTGTATGGATATGGTGAGAGCAGGCCAGGACTTGGCACTGGTGGGGTAACAGGGATACCGGAAGATCGTGAGGGTGTAATGGGAGTAGTGGGCGATGGGGTAGGGTCATAAACGGGTGGTGGAACAAAGGAAGTTTTTCTCGGACTCGCAGAGCCTGCTGTGTTTCCAGCGTCCAGGGCCGCTTGGAGGTCAGAAGCATAGCGGTTTTGGAAGGATCTCCGTTGACTAATTTCAATGGCCACTGCACGCAAATCCGCAGCAATGCCACTTACAGCCTGTACGGAGTCAGGATGAAGCGCCTCTATACCACATATTACGCGTGCGAGGTCGTGTTGTTGTTCGGGGACGAGAGCCTGGATACGGTCCACAGTGTCGGCCCAGACACGGAGAAATGACATGAAAGTTGGAGGACAATTCTCGTGAGATAGTTCTATCGGTGCGGAACTTTTAGATGTCCTTGGCAAAGGAACAGAGGGCGGATTTGTTGTTGATCTCAAAGCAGCGAAATACAGGCAGAGCGCGGGCCCTGGCCAGGAGAACGGTTTAATTTTTGAATGTATTTGCAGTAAAGAAAAATAACGCACCAGTGATCATTAGATCGCCTTCAGCACTTGCCAGGAGATCGACATCGATTAACTTCTCGGCCTTTGCCTGTGCTAACGACTTCTTCAAGTAGCTATGGAAGCTGTCCTGCACGAGCTTCTCTGACAAATAAGAGTTGGTGGAGATAATGGGACGTATGGTCATGGTAAGGATGAGGAATTGGGGAATTGTGCAATTCAAATATACAAAAGAAAACAGGGGCTGTGACAAGAATGCACAGCCACACTCGGCGGAGAAAGATCCTGCAATGTCTCCGAGTCGCGCGGGCGCTGCCACAAAATTCGACCTTAGTTGCACTTGGCATATGTGAGTCTATTCCAATAAGAAAGATTCACTTTTTGTTCTGGGCATGGCTATGCAGACCTCAAGTCGGGAATGTCGGCAATTGGTGAGAGCTGAACTGATGCCTGAGCAACAGCATATTTGGTGTTGGACTTGATTCCTGTTGAGCGAACAGGCCTGCAGTGCAGCAATGCATCAGAACGAAGCTAGCTCAAATGAGACAAGTTTCCTACCTCTGAATCGGAAGCCGAAACTGTTGAAGCAAGAACAGCCAACATTGTGTTCACTATGAGATATGGGAGTATAAGATGAAGAGGATGTCAACTTTTCGGGGAATGGTGTGGACGCTGGTGCGCTGTCGTTTGAAGCGTCCTCTCGCATTATTGTCCCGTCGGAATTGATTCGAAACGATGGTGGTATAGGACTAGTCCCCAGTGCGTTGCTACCAGAGGCCGTTGACTTCTGCCGCTTGACCAGCTTTCCATGCTCGACCGCACGTCGAGAGGGATTCAATTCCCAATCTGAAGATCGGTCCAGGATTGCAAAATTAGGAGAGCGAAGCCCGTTAACGAATTGCGATTTCGGAATGCTTGAATCTGAGGACATCCTTCAGCGATAGAAATACGTATGGTGGTAAGGGTATAATCAGTCCACGAGTAAAGCGCATGCCTTGAGCCGACATACCATTCCTTTTAGGTACTTAACCATGTTCGTTACCACGCAAGTCAAGGAACTGATTGTATTTCCAAATGAATGATTTGCGGGAGCATCGGGTGGTATTTTAAATCATACAAATTTCTGAATATATATACCAGTTTGTTTTCAAACTACAGGAACCTCAATAAGGTGTTATTGTGCCATGTTGTCTTCTTGTGGGATAATATTACCTAATGCCGATCCGCCGCGATTGCACCTCGAAAAGGACGACACGAATTTATAACCAAGTCTTAGTATCAACAACTACGAGGCGCGTCCCTTGTCGCCGTCGTTGGCGGCGTTGAGTTATGATCCCCATCATCGCTCTGACCAGGCTTAAACCTACATTCTGGAACTTGACCCCAACTTCTCGGGTGACGTGCTCTTTCCTCATTCGAAGACCGTTTTCAGTTTCGTATCGTCTTCAAGTTCGCAATGCTCACTCATCCAAGGCACCCAGATGGGTGAACCAGAAATCCGAGAAGGAAAAACCTACTACAACACCAAAAAAGGAAGACGACCAAGTGGAAGAGAAGGACGAAGGAGATGAACCCGAGAAATCCCCATATCCTGCTTCGGAGTCACCCTCCACGTCGTCGTCGTCGAGTACTCCATCAGCGCATTATGAGTCTGACAGCGATGCCTCATCAACTTCATCACCCCCCTCGTCGTCTTCCCCACCTCCAAATCCTGGGTCAATTGCTAAACAGTCTGTCCCAGAAAAATATCCTCAGGTCCTTGCCCTACCTATAGCAAGACGCCCTCTCTTCCCAGGGTTTTACAAGGCTGTCGTCGTGAGGAACCCTGCGGTTGTCAATGCCATTAAAGAAATGATGAAGCGGGGTCAGCCTTACCTCGGTGCATTCCTCCTCAAGGACGAAAACACAGACAGCGACGTAATTACAGACATCAAGTCTGTTCATGAGGTTGGCGTATTTGCACAGATAACTAGTGTGTTCGCTGCTGCAGGACGGGGCGACGACGACAAGGAAGAGGGCCTCACAGCAGTTCTGTACCCTCACCGCAGAATCAAGATTACAGAACTTGTAAAAGCTGGAGGTGCCAGGATCGAGGAGATTGAACAGCAGCAGCGGCCACAAACGGTTGAGCCACCAACACCGCCTACACTAGTGCCGGAAGACCAAGACCAAGAAGCCGATGCTTCAATGACGACTGTACCAGGTATGTTGTCATCAGGTTTATCACTGCATGACGAATACTCATAAATTTTAGGACCTGTGCAGACTGCCTTCCTCCACCATCATGACGTATCCATAGTCAATATCGAGAACCTAATCACACTCCCTTACAACAAAGACGACCAATATATACGAGCCTTCATGTCAGAAATCATTTCCGTCTTCAAAGACATTGCACAATTGAATCCACTATTTCGGGACCAAATCACGAACTTCTCGATCAACCAAGTAGCAGCAAACGTCTTCGATGAGCCGGACAAACTTGCCGACTTTGCCGCTGCGGTTTCTACGGGCGAGGTACAGGAGCTGCAGGACGTGTTGGAAAGTTTGGTTGTGGACGATCGACTACGGAAGGCGCTGCTCGTCCTCAAAAAAGAACTAATCAACGCTCAATTGCAAAGCAAACTTTCTCGTGATGTGGATAATAAGATTGCGAAGAGGCAGAGGGAATATTATCTTATGGAGCAACTGAAAGGGATTAAAAGGGAATTGGGGATGGAGAGTGACGGGAAGGACAAGCTGATCGAGAAGTTCAAGGAAAGAGCAGCAGGATTGAAGATGCCGGATGCTGTTAAAAAAATCTTTGATGAAGAAATCGCGAAATTGCAGAGTCTGGAGCCTGCTGCCAGTGAGGCGAATGTGACGAGGAACTATCTGGATTGGTTAACTCAGGTTTTTAGACTCTTAACTCGCTGATTTGAACCGCTTAACACCCATCCTCTAGATTCCATGGGGTCGTCACACGGACGAAAATTATTCAATCTCCCATGCAAAAAAAGTCTTGGACGAAGACCATTATGGTCTAGAAGACGTTAAATCTCGAATCCTTGAATTTCTTGCCGTCGGTAAACTCCGAGGAACAGTCCAGGGAAAAATCATATGTCTTGTAGGACCTCCAGGAGTGGGGAAGACGTCAATTGGCAAAAGTATCGCTCGTGCCCTTGGGAGAAAATTCTTTAGGTTCAGCGTTGGTGGGTTGACCGATGTGGCGGAAATCAAAGGTCACAGGAGGACGTATGTTGGGTAAGTACTTTGTTTGGATCCTTGTCGGTCATTGATTAGTTGTGTGCAGAGCATTGCCAGGCAAAATCATCCAGGCGCTAAAACGTGTCGAGACCGAGAACCCTCTTGTGTTAATAGACGAAGTGGATAAGATAGGTAGAGGACATAATGGGGATCCAGCTAGCGCCTTGTTGGAAATGCTTGATCCTGAACAGAATAACGGTTTCCTGGATCATTAGTGCGTTATTGACTCCCCTCGTTTTTGTCCGCCGTGCTCACAAAATCTTGTAATCTAGCATGGACGTTCCCGTAGACCTATCTCGTGTCCTCTTTGTCTGCACGGCGAATAATCTGGATACGATACCCGCTCCTTTATTAGATCGTATGGAGGTTCTTGAAGTCTCAGGATACGTGTCGGAGGAAAAGTCTGCTATCGCAGAGAGATACTTGGGTCCACAAGCAAAAGAGGGCAGCGGACTCGGTTCAGCTGATGTGGTATTGGGGAAGGATGCTGTCGAGGTCTTGATCAAATATTACTGCAGGGAGAGCGGTGTTAGGAACCTCAAGAAGCATATTGAAAAGGTTCGGCCTTTTATCGCTGATCAATGTTTGGTAGTCACTGTGTTCTCAGATCTACCGCAAGGCTGCCTTGAAGGTTATCCAAGAACTTGGAGAGCCATTCCTTAATACGCCGATCAATGTTGACCCTCCATCCACTGAGGAGTCCACGGAGACCCATTCAAACGAATCTGAGAAATCGTCCAGTGTACTCGGATCTCATGAATCTGTTGCTGAAGATCCTCCTTCCCCCCATTCTGAGCAACAAAAGGGAGTGAATGTAACAACTACAGAACGGAAACCCGTGAAAATACCTGATACAGTTCATGTTCATATTACGGCCGATAATCTCAAGGAATACGTTGGTCCACCTGTGTACCAAAAAGATCGTATGTATACCAAGCCGCCTCCACCGGGCGTGAGTACAGGACTCGGTTACTCGGGGAACGGGAGTGGGGCTGTGATGCCCATTGAGGCGATGGTGTGTTCCCAACCTCGAGTGTTGTCTATGCTTATCATTCCTGCTTAGATCATGCCTGGCAAAGGGAACCTTCAGCTAACGGGCAAACTGGGCGAGGTCATTCGAGAAAGTGCGCAGATTGGGCTGAGTTGGGTGAGGAGCCACGCGTTCAACTTGGGGATTACCAGGTCGCCCGAGGAGCAGTTTCTTACAGATCAGGATATCCACGTTCATATGCCTGAAGGAAGCATAGGCAAGGAAGGTCCGAGTGCGGGCACAGCAATTTTGAGTGCTTTCGTGAGCCTTTTCACGAAGAGGGGAGTAAACCCAGATATCGGTGAGAATGTTCGTTTTCTGGCATAGTTGTATTCTAAGCATTGTTTGACAAGCTATGACGGGTGAAATCTCTCTTGTAGGTCAAGTGCTTCCCGTGGGCGGATTGAAAGAGAAAATTCTGGCTGCTCATAGAGCTGGTATTAAAACTATCCTGGCTCCAGCGGCTAACAGGGCCGATATCGAAGAGAATGTTCCACAGAGTGTTAAAGAAGGGATCAAGTTTGTGTACGTGGAGACGGTGAATGAGGTGTTACACGAGGTTTTCAAAGACGACGAGAAGATGATTGAGAGATGGAGGGAGACTCTTCCACGTTGACTGCCTCCATCCTCTTGTTGACAGGTGAACTGACCGTCTTTTTTTTCGACATTCTAACCTAGATATAAAGTATTTTTACACTTAGTACTTACTCATTCACTCATGCAAAGAACTATAATTGTCTAATTCCATAGGGATTTGGATGACCGATGATCAACGTTCAACGTGTGACGCGTTGACGACTTCTGCATCTGGATTGAGGAGCCCTGATAATCTTCGCAAGATCTAGCTTGTCTCTTCCTGAGAAGGTGTTTTTCTGGGGGTGCCGAATGCTGACTCCATTTGCTACGGTTTATAAGTGTACATGTGGCACTCAGGTCTGCTCATGTATAAATATATCTCTGACGTCAATCTAGAGGGTCTTGTTCTCAACTACACCACAGCCGCGCTCCAGATTACAACCTATACGCTTCGCCCTTCCAATCCAGTTGATAAGGTGATAAATTAATAGGAGCTTGGCTTTGTACTGGCATTGGGCATTGAACTGAAGAATTACATTTAAGCTTGTGCTACAAGTCTCCCTGGAACCATCAGAACTGCCCCCCATCCACGCTGGTTGTCGACATTCTCTTGACACCTTTTTAACGCCAAGTCTTCTTGGTCTTCCTCCGACATATCCTGCCAGTCTTCAAGCATACCATCTTTCTCCATTTCGCGTTCAAGCTGGTCCAAGGCTTCGTCGATGTACTGGGACCACCCTTCGCTCACATTCCACTCCCCGTGTTTGTAGTACATCTCAAGATAGACACATGTGTTGGATTCACCAGATCGAGGGCCTTCAACGACTGCCACCAGTCCCTGGCCAACTTGATTATCGATCCGCTCAGTACCTGCCAAATAAGGTGAATGAAAGCTGGCTAAGAAAGATCTGCCACACCTATCTTGAGGATTTCTGTAAGAAGTTCTTCATCTGGTAAAGCTTGTAGCTGCTGACGACGGATGCCATCATCATGTGAATCACTTTTGTCGGTATATTGATCTACAAACATCTGTAGACCTTCACGGAGTGTTTCGAACTCCTCAGTATCGTAGGCACCATGTTTGTAATAAACAGTTATGAAGGTGAAGATATCATCTGAAGGCATAGTGCAGGATGTAAGGGCTGAGACAGTCAAAATTCTCAGTCACAGTTGTAAACAATGACGTGACATTGATGCCGCATCATGATCGTCGGTTGTCGAGAGCAATATTGTATATTGAATCCCGACAGACCTGAGCTGCCTTGGAACCTCTCTTTCGAGTATATTATTGCCACGAGCTCTTCACCGAAGAAGGCAGCCTAGGTCTCTGCTCTAGTCACTAGAACACTCAGCACATTCACTCCTCAGTACCGACTACACCTCAAGGTTGAGCGTCGTGACGAAGATCTGGATGGCCCGGGCATTCGAGTTACAACGGTCCGTTACTACGTTACCTGATGTGTAGAAATGTTTAATTTTTGGGCGGTATTTGGTTTGTAATGAAGACTTTGCTCAGAGATGGCAGATCTTAGCTCAGGTCTGGAACATAGAAGGCTGGAATTTGTCTTGCGCCTGGAGAGATGGCGTTGGTTGTGATGATGCTGAAGACGGTGTCACGACAAAAAAGGGAAGGAGGAGAAGGAGAGTGACGAGGAGGGAAGACTATATACAAACTGAAGAAGAACCTGGGATCGTTTATTGGAGTCAATCCCCCAGTTTGTTTGAATAACGTCTAACGTCGAAAAAAGGTAATTATATAAGATATCAAAGCATGCCAGCATTCATTCGACGGTTTTCAGATAACTTTTCATCTTCAGTGGGCGGATCATGCCAAGAAGCATAGCGACGACAACAAGAGGTAAGGGTCCAAGTAGGGCAACAGAGACGAGGAAGAAGAAGACGGAAATAGTGACTCGGATGAACATGGAGACATGTTAGCTGTCCGAGTCCATGCCTTCAAATCTGAGGAATTCGCTAACTGTGATGACAGCATGTGCTAGGCCTGCCAAAACGACTCATTGCAGGCAATTGACAGAGGAGCAACTTTTGTATAGATAAAGAGTCATATTAAAATTGATATTAGAAAGGCTTTTCTTGATTGATATCTTGTATTTCAACTCTGACGCACGTTCTTCGTTGCAAATCCAACAAAGAAAGTTACCGAGCCATTACTTGCTTTTTGTGCACCAATTTGTCTAGGTATCGAGGAGTGTTAATGTGATAATCAATGATAGGCAACATAGATGCAATGACATACGTGTAAACATTGCGCAAAAAAGGTGCACCGACTTGAGCAAGATTCTGTGCCCCTCCGGTGACAGCACCGAAGCAAGTTCCATTGGAATTTTTTTGGATAGTGTCTCGTTCACGTATCGTAAAATTTGCACCACTGACAGTCAGTGTTACTTGAAACGTCGAATTGCACGGAAGAGACCAGACATTGTTCGAAACGGCTTGGCTACCCGGAATTCCACTGTAGATTTGTTGCGCCATTTCTGTGGGGAGTTTAATGCCCGTGTCTAGAAACATCAGGATTAGATACAGGTGCTCGCGGAGGCAAAGGAATTGTCTCGAACACAAGATATCCACACTTGCAACGACACCCGATGCATTTTGACTAGTGTTGCCGGCCAAGTATGAGATCCCGTCAAATGGAACAGACCAAGAAACCTGGCTATCCGATGGCACCATCACATTAGTGAAGTTCCCTGTGAATCTATAAAAAAGAGGGTTATGTTATAGCCACAAGACGTTTTGCAGCGTCAAACCTACGCAGTTGTATCGACAGCACCCATTGTTAAAAAGCCGTCTGGAACGGGATCATCCTTATGATTTATCTCGATTCCGCAGACGGCGTTGGTAAAGTTCGCTCTAATCAGTCGGTCGTTAGCTCTGGTGAGACACGAACGTGCAAGGTCGAAAATTACATACGGTAAGAATGCCTCAATCAGAGAGGCATTTGAGGGTGAACCGGATGGAAGTTTGACGCCATAGCCAACAATTCCCCTAGAACCATTGGGATATAGTTCACTTGTCACAGAATTATTTGTCAAGACGACTGTGGACGTAGTAGTTGAGCAAGAGTGTCAGAAAGTGCGAATGCTACGTACTCGATGCATTGTAGGACCAGGTCTTTACTGAAGTTGCAGACTTGATTGAGCATGTCTCACCCGCAAAACGACCGGAGAAATTTTGACCGGAGAGGGTTTGAATGTTTGTAACGTTATTGGTCGGTGTATAAGTCGTTGAAACCTCAGGGTTATAGCTGCATCCAATAGGTTTGAGTAAGGGATGTGTAGGATAAGAATCGAACCTACTATGTAGCGTTATTCACACCTGACGGGGGTGATGCTACTGAAATGTAGTTAAGTGATAAGGAAGCCGACATCGGGACCTGCTGTTGAGGGGTTCCTATTTTCTGTCTTTGAGTGGGAGTAAACTAGAATTAGTCGGCTTGATTAGCTCACCCATCATGATGGTAGCCTATGATCAAATGACTCAGTTCCACCGAAACTCGATGCGAGTGATTCAAACTTACGAGATAGGCCATGTCATTATTGTTCGTTAGACGCACTGCGAGGCCGCCACTAGTACCATTCATCGCGCGGGGTAGAAAGCTCCATGGAACGAAGGAGCCATCAACCGACTTTACCATGATGCTGGCGTGGGTCGCGGTAACAAGTGCAATCAGAATGTATAATAACCTGGAGTACATGGCAGAGAAGAATTCAGAGGTCGAGACAAAATTTGTGCTTTTTTATAGTATGTCTCACTGTGGAGATGGTGTCAGAGTCACGTTGTAGTCTCAGACAGCCGTCAACGCGTCAACTGCAGATTGAAGACAAGAATACTATTCAAGTTGGTTGTTGACAGAGCGGTCACCCTGAAAGCGGAAGTATTTCCACATCAAATTGAACTCCCGGAATTAGTGAGACATCTGGTTGACATCTGGATCCTTCTTCCGGAGTGCCTCCGGGGCGTCACTGGCACATTCGCGACACAGGTCATAAATACCTACACACTCATGATCCAGGCTCGCAGACAACCGCTGCAAAGACTGAAACGCATGCTTGTCGGTACACCCACTGCCAAGCCTTATCGTTGGACCGGGTTTTCGTCGCACATTGGCCGTTATTCAACCCCACACAGATCTTGGATTTAACTCCTTGCTCGCGTTATAGCTGCAGACGACTCGTGGAACCCAACAATTGAAATCTTAAGCCTGGGTTCCTCGTAGTCATTAGATTCGCACCCCAGTATTTGAAAGGCCCAACGATGTCAAACAAGAAACCATCCAGTTCGCAGCCTCCTCTACGCAGATTATATTGCGGAAGTGTCCAATTATCAAGCATCGGCAGGTCTATCCCAACGGCTTTCCTTGAGAACAGGGGTGGGAGCACACATGCGAATTGCCTCAAGTTAGTCCTTATTTTGAGACGATAACAACCTGAGCCGATTCTTTCAGACGCAGCCAGTTCCATCATGCAGAGGCTCATTCCAAATGCTGAAGGCATCGAAATCGGTGATGGAAGGCTTCCCGTCAATTTGGCGGAGGAAGGCGTAGTGGTCCGGTTTGGCCAACTTCTTTAGGGTTTTCAGCAGCAGATCCGTCGTTCAACGTTCAACGTTGACCTTATTGTTGCAAGGCTGACGGGAAGCAGTTCTATGTGCAACAAAGGGAAGCCTTGGCATTCGATGCGAGGGACACACCAACACGACCTCAAACCTTTTTTTTTTCACAAACTTTAAGCACTAGAGTCTGAAAGGTGAGATGAATATAGTAGGAATGTCAGCCCATAGCCGACTTACGATTCGGGGTGCTCATGATATGTGGTTGAAGGTGACAATAGATGGACGAGCAGAGTTTGAGCAGAGGAGAAAACTGACGAATGTCGAACAGAGAAAGAAGTCATGGTGGCGGACAGGAACAAGGCATCTCTCCGAAAGGCCGTTTTGAATCCTACAACTAGGTGGCGAACGGGAATTGATCGCGACTGGCAGGAAGTCAATGCAATCGTCTTTTTGGTTACATCGCATGAAAAACAAGAGAAAAGGGACAGGGGTTTGAGGCATCAATTATAGCGGAAGTTTACAGACTCCGACCACGAATGACAATCTGCTGTAACAGGCTCCTAGAACCAGCCTCTCGTGTCGAGAGGATTGCAATATATGATAATTATTTAATTGATGGGGTTCAATTGAACTAGATTGGACCAACGGTTGTGCCGAGTGATTCAGTCAAATATGGGTTGATGACAGGGTAAAGAATTTTGACCGATCACCGGTCTACTTACATCTCATATCCATTGAAAACAGACTCTTTGCGTTTGGAACTGGAGATTCAGTGCAAAAAGCGATGACGGTCATGGTGACAGTCACAAGTGCGCACAATGCCATGATGTTTTGCGATCTTAATTACAAACACGGTCCTCAAAAAAAGACGATTGGCAAGCCCATCCGTCCTGGACAGAGTCTTACAGGTAAGACGCGCATTGGTGGCGCAGAAGAACCTTCACCTACGCATTCGGTTTTTTAGGCTACTTCCCCGAGAAACGAATGGCCTTTCAATAGCGACGAGAAACCTGGAGAGAGGGCATGATGAGTGTTCACACCAGTGCGTAGCTCATTATCTGACTGTTTTACACGAAATGCTCAGGTTCCAGGTTCCGCCGACGTTTCGATCATCTTACAGACATAAGAAACCGTTCAAGTGTAGTATCACGCCTCGATCCGACCAGATTCGGAAAGTTATCGAGGGATTGGGTTGAATGTATGCGTATGTTCTTTGAAATCTTTCTTTCGCGTACGTGGATGAACATTCAACCAGCGGCCCGCAGAAATCGACGATATCGTCTCCCACATCAGAGGAATCCTGTCGGCGGATTTTGATGAGTTCACCGATGACAAAAGCATTAGGCATAACGCGCAGTGTGGGGCAGTCCCGTCGAAGGACAGCAATGCGGTAGTATTCACCAGCAGTAGCCAGTAGAATAACCAAGTCCTGATCTGAGAATCGGGGTGACAAAAAAAGAATTCAGGCTTGGGTGAAGACTTGTACTTGAGCTGCGTCAAGCGTAGATCCAATCGATTGGACATTTCCTCAAGATCCTTGGGGTGACGGGTGGGGCCTCTCTTCCTTTCCTCCAGAATAGGAACCTCCAAACTTGTGATGTCAAGTTTACCGAAGAGGTCGAAATGACGATCTTGATAAGCCTTAAGCTTACGAAAGGCATCAGCGATGGAACCAGTGTCTAGCCGTGCACGCGTGCAACGAGCCAATAACAGGGCGGTGTCGACATAGACTCCTCTTGCTTGAGAATCTGGCATCGTGTTGTCCGGATCGAGGTTTGTGTCTCGAGGCGACACGTAGATCGGGAATTGTGCGCCGACCTTCGAAACTGGTAACAAAACCTTTTGACGATGTGGTGGGCTGGGATGTGTACCTAAAGAACCTGAACAACTTTGCCTTCATATTTCGGACAAAACGCACCGCTGTTTGCCACGGTCGAGTCCCTCTCCGATGTGGCGTATCATCGATTTCAAACTTCCAACATCCTCTTCTCTCATCTTTCCCTTGAAGAGCAAATAGGTCTGAACGAAGCGACCCCACAAAGTGGGGGCGAGAAGCATCATGACAATCCAAAGACACACATACGAGCTCTTCAACCATAACGCATACGTACAGTTGTGGTGGTGCCAAACCATCACGTCTGATGTAAAACTTCCGAGGGTGGACAATGTCAACAGCGTCCGATAATGAGCAATGGTTGAATGTAATGGGTAACCTTGACATGTTGACATTTTATTTTAGCCACTTGTTTAGCCACTCGCAATTAATTTGTTGCCAACCTCATCGTAGATGCGGGGACATACAGAGTCCGGTCCCAGTGTGAAAACCAAGCGAGGATCTGGTCGGGATCCAGTGAATGTGCCTGCTTTTTCCTTCGCTTCGCTCCACTGACATTGTGCAGGCATTATCCAAGGAGGAATCGCTTGCACTTGATGCCGAGGTAAAAGCATTGCAGAAGGAGTCCGGTATGAGCTACAAGGATAGCGCTCGCTGTTTGCACCTTTCCGAAATGGCCCGTATCGAAGCGCTTGATCGAGCGAAGGATGGGTTATCCGACATTCAGCAACGATATGACGATGCCATAGAACACATTGGTACCGCCATATCGCAAATTGACAAGATGAAGATTTGATGGATTTGATACTATTTAATATCACTTTCTGAATTGCTCTTAAGTATGCCCAGAAGTACCGTCTTTTCTACCTCCTCAGGGGTCAAAAAAAAATCATGCCAATCCACGTTTTAGGGACCAGTCTTGGAGTACCCAAAACGGCTGTCACCTCCAAGGTAAGAGCTATGAGGATAGGTCGTACTTTCCATTGCCATCTTAAAAGGCGATGCAAATTTCTACCGATTCTGGTCACCTGTGTTGTATGCGTACAGCAATACATACAGTGACACTACATCGGCTTTCCGGCAAAACAAAGGACCTACATGGGAGGTCCCATTTTCATGCAGTGACGCCGTAGGGGCAGTTTGTGTTGAATTGTCCATATATCCGAAGGACCGAATCCGAATTCAATATCAAGCGGCAAATCCAGCCTGGATCTAATCCATCTTCATGAGTCTCGCCCGTTCGTAATTTCGGATCTTCCATTCTTGTGTACAGTGTGTTGAATAATAACGTCAACGTTGGGGATTGTTCACCCACCCGCGCTTCATTGGCGGGCACATCGGCATACTCGGTCCCAAAACTATGTTATCCGATGACTTCGAGGGTCCGAGGTCCCCAGGTGTCGACCTTTATCGCCGAATATGACCCAAGCCAGACATTATAAAGTCTCGCCAAATTCAATGTACGAACCTAACACCCAATGGCTTCAGACGAGAAAAACCACTACGCTCTCATCCCAGTCGATTGCCCCCTCAACTGTGACTTCAACTCGAACTTCACGGCTACATACGGCATTGAACTTGGTCTCTACCAGAACACGCTCATTCGATGCCTCAATTCCGTTTACTACAATAGCGTTCGAGTCAAGCCAGGAGATGAGGCCGCGTTTGCAGGATATTGTCTCTCCTTGCTAGGCTCCATTCGCGGTCACCAGGGAGAGGGAATGGGACAGATATGGCTTCCGTTCGTTCAAGAGAAATACGACACAACTTCTCATGTTGCGCGGCATGTACAGTGCAATGAAAGATTGAAGCCCTTCGAGGAGCACATTAGGAAGGTATCAACAGGCGAGGAAGCTTACGATGGCCAGAAGGTTCGCGAGTTGGTCGAATCGTTTGGTGATTATGTTGTCAAGACCTTCCACCTCGAGGTTCGTGGTTGCTTCAATGACGATAACAGTTTTTTTTCTTACGAGTAGCTTTAGATGCCGTCCCTCACTAAAGAACTCTTGGAACAGTTCAAGAAGAAAGACGTCGATGCTACAGCCCACAGTAAGCATCTGCTCGCCACCCATTTCACTCATGCCACATCTCACTTCTGTATAGAGCACAGACAATTCCTTGAACAAAACCCCGATGCGATTTCGGACTGTTTACTTGTAATTTCTCATCACGATTTCGTGTCAACTCCATCATGGGTAAGCGAAATGGATTTGAAAATCCCCATTACCACGTTAACGTAATCACAGCCGCCGCAGGCCGGTGACGAGGGGAATTTCAAGAAAATAACCGAATCAGAGACTTATAAGAAATCTGAAAGGTATTGATTATCATTATTGGAGCCAGTCCTTCTGTACTGATAGTGTTCTGAAGCTACTGGAAGTTTGCGCCCAACGGACTCGATGGGAAACCACAGACCTACGCCTAAAATAGTATGTATGGCCGTCTCGAATTCTGCTGAAAGAGTCTTTAAGTCGCCTGATGGACTCAGATATTAGGAAATAAATGTTGGATTATAAAAATGTACCGTTAGTCGAGGCCAAAGATGAATACTTTTATTATTTATCTTGATACTCGGATAGGAACATACGGCTGCTACGAAGAGAAGAAAGAAGACTCTACCTCTGGGAAGGGGAACAAGGACGAGCGATAGCTTGTAAGCGCCAGTAGTTGGACATTCCTGCCCCCTCTTGTAAATTTCCCTCCCTATTATGAATCTATGGCGTGACCCCATCCCGGAGAGACGTCATACATGGCAGGCGACAATGGCGAGATAACAAAAAACCTTCTGACAATGTCACGGTGGTGATGACGCCACCTTCTGCGCTCTCGTGCTGGGGTCAGGTCACTGAATGCAGCAGAAAAAAGAAATAATGTACCGTTCATATTTTCAGGGAGAGGGTCTAAACATTATTGATGTTCCTGTCTCAGATATCTAGATCGAAGGCTTGTGCATATCAAAACGACTGTACGTACTTGGCGAGAAAAAAAGGGTGGAACACTAGCACGATATGAAATCGGGCAGGGTGAGATCGTAATCCTCCACGAGAATCATATGAGGGGCAACTGCATCTTTCCACAGATGACGCGATAGCAGATTGGCGACCAGTGCTCCCAATTCCCTCCCATTCAAATTAACCCCAAGAACAGATTACCAGCCGGATGCCAGCATGGACACGCTCTGCATACCTCTGAAGATGTCTGATCATGAAAATACTTCGCGTGCCCCATGGACCATTGATGATTAGAATAGCTGGAGACAGAATGGTTCCATAGTAGGTGCTAATTACGATCTGAAAGTCACCAGCCACCAAGAATCCACCAATTTACGATCACGGCCATTCTTTATGAAGCCCCCAGGCTCGCCTGGCCAAGTCAGCCCAACAATATTCGGGTTCTGTGACGGAGGATAATAGACATTGCCCGCATCACCCGCCCAGTCAAAATCGACCACCTTGATGTTCGCTTTTCTGATTCCCGAGTTGTCTTCGACTGGCCAGTCAGGGAGACATTAACCAAGATATGGGGCCCCGCAGGTCACCATGTGCTTTACGATTCTTCTGAAGCACCTCAAGGACTTTGGTTATCGAGAGCCAGATAGAATCTACATCTGTGGCAGTATGGGGAAGTTTCACATAATCGGACAGCGTCATCCAAGACGAGCGGTCGAGATATTCCATGACATACGCCTTGTGGAGCACCTTCAAGGACTGAGACGCTGTAGAGAACTGGTGCGAGGTCGTGATCAGCTAACATCTTGTGAACTTCCTCGCCATGTCGTCCACTTACGAGCTTGACAATCACGGAGATGAGGGTGTCGATAAAGAAGCAGTGAACAACATCCGTTTGGGAGCCGTATTTACGAATTTGGACTTAAAGGCGAGTTGTCCAGATCCCGATTCTTTGTGAAGCGCGCAAAACCTGTAGACCCGAGGAGTGGAAGGGGGAAATATGATTGGCAAACTCAGAGTCACGAGCCTAGGCATGGAATTATGAGGGAGGCTAAATGATGAGTTAAAAACGTACCCTTTTAACTCTTTGATACCCGCGGCCAACGCATATAGCATCCGTGTCAGCTTTTCGACTCGCCGATCAGTGCAATCTTCTAACATGAGACAAGTGGTTCTGTGGTGACCTTATTGCCATCGAAAAAGCCGCCTGCTACCACGAAGTCAGGTCCTACAATGGAAATGGGTAAGTACTACTGCAGAATTCGGTAATGGATTTACCGTAGACACAGAGCAGAAACATCGGCGCCATGCTTTATAAAGTTCTGGGCCGCTGGGTCTGGGTTTTCTTGCAGGCCTTTCACCCCAAGACCGTAGTCGCGGACGATCTGCATGTATAGATCACCACTTGCACCGACCTCTTCTTTGAACTCACGCATCGATATGAGGACTTTCAGCACCGACAATGCACCATCGACTATCCCGGAATGACGTTCACTTTTTGCCTTCAAGGGGACGGACTTTTCAAATTGGTCCAAAGCGCCATGAATACATTCGTCAAACTTGAGTACTCTTGCATTCGTGAAGCGTGCACAGCGGCAAACCAAAAGAGCTGGAGGGACGCAAGCATAAGATGGGATCTTGGCCGTCTCCTTTGCATAGGTGCATGCCATTCTCCACGCAGAAGTCGTTCAGTATTTTGAGAAGGATTCTGTTTGATGTCGCTTTCGATGTTGAGTACGACCTGGGCTTGTTCGAGAATCCTCTCAAATAAGACTGTATCTTGACTCCGCCTTTGTTTCTTATGTGTCGACGATCCATCCTCGGTTTCGGTTTGGCATTGTAGTAAGCTGCATACAACGTTCTCACGCCGCAAATCGCCCCCTCTGCCGGACCCATATTCGTCCACGCTGTCGTCGACGAATTCCAAACTCCAGCCCCTGCACTCCCTCTAAAAACCTTGGTATGCCCTGCATTCTTCCCGTAGATGAAGCGCCTACCGCATCCAGCCGTCACGCCGACCACCTATAACCGGCTGCAAGGCGAGGTACAGAAGAGCCCAGGAGCAGGGGCTGGACTTGCAATTTGGTTAGCTTTTCGACCCTACTCGCATTGACACTAATTGAAACATCTTTTCTTAGCCCTCCAGTCTTCCATCTACTCTCCCCCGGCTTGGCCGTCACAGAATCCACATCGTCGACTTGACCCGTCTGTGGACACTCTTCCGGCGTTTCGTCTTCTGATCACTCCGCGACCTCTATGGGAGACCCAATGATCAAATCGTGGATCGCCTTGCACAAAGAATCGTTTCGGACGCCCCAGGAGGTTCTGGCTGAACAATATCTTGAAGAATGACGGCGGGGTTTAGAAATGAGAGTTGTCGAAGAGAGTAAAAAGGGTGCGGAAGAGGCCCTGGCGCATGCTCAGGCTTCATCGAAAGATTGGAGGAGGCGGAAATGGCATCACGATCGATTTTACACAGCGCACAACTAGCTACTCCAACATCGTCAGTTGGCTCCCTAGGAGATGTCACTTCGCAGAGGCCGAAGGGAGGTGTCATCGCATTGGCGTTGACGCGTTCACATTCCAAAGATATGACAACTCTCACCGAAACCATCCCAAAACGCGGTCTGTTCTACTTCTTTGGGTCTACGGCATCAAACTTTCGATGATGTGAGGTATCGACTCTGAGGATCTATCTCAACACCTCACGAGAAAT